>Ga0310696_10006502_pt1 | contig 13851 bp, 13 predicted proteins | sample AusTroGonzalo_MG_4_FD_203885 | JGI IMG/M metagenome (GOLD analysis project Ga0310696, IMG submission 203885) | Bovine rumen microbial communities from tropical cattle in Woodstock, Queensland, Australia - Gonzalo_02 (v2) (version 2) | ecosystem: Host-associated > Mammals > Digestive system >... | reverse complement strand
GGAGAATTATGGTTTTGGCTTCGGAGTACTGAAAGCCTCGTATGTTCCGTCATCAAAAAATATCCTCACCTCTGTGATCTGACGTTTCTGCTGACTCATTACAGCTGTCATCGACTCCTTGATGGCATCGCGCAAATCCAATCCGAGCGCTCTGGGAGAAACGTGATTCTGACGATTGTTTCCACCTGCCGGACTGTCATCCGCTGGCAAGTTCGAGAAGAGATCCAGCGTATCCGAACCTTGAGCTGCCGACTCGCCACTTTCTCCGTTCACCTTATTATTATTCTTATACATCGGACCGGTTCCCAGGAAAACCCATTCGGAATTCAAATCCGGGAAACCATTCAGTATTCCCTTGAAGACCTGAAGGGTAGGTTTGCTTCGCCCACTTGTGATATGCGATATCGTTGCAGGCGCAATTCCTGTTATCGCTGAGAACTCAACGTTACTCAGTCCTTTATCGTGTATCAGATAAATAATTCTATCTTTATCGTCCATCATCTCACTTTCACTTATCAATTCTTACTATTTTTTACGATTTTACAAATGTGGGACTAAAAACTCCATTTTGAAATCGTTTACAAAAGTAGACAAAATTTTTGATACCACCAAATTTTTTTAAAATAAAATTATAAAATTCAATTAATTTTTGTATTTTTGGTCAATTTACAACCATCATCGAGGACAATCGAACAAAATAACATAGTAAATACATCGTTCCCATATTCATTTATGTTACATTATAAAACAAAAAGGCTAAATAGCTGAAAAACAAGTGATTTACATTCGCCCAACTTGTGCATTTTACAATTGTTCGCATTATTATGCATATAACCGTACATTTATTTATTTTACACTTTAACAAATCATGTATATATTATTGATTTTCAGCCAATTAACTTATTTGTACTGTATAAGCATAATCATTTGTATACATTCGTACTTAGCCGAATTTACCAATATTTTTGTGATGTGTCCGTTTTGAAATTCTCCCCTGTTTCTATAAAATAATATATATAAAATGCACCGATTTTACAAAGTATGCATGATTTGACGATGTAAATATTTTTACGATTTGATTTAAAAATGTATGGAGTTCTCGAAAATACGCGAAAAATCTTGTCAAGCCCCCTCATTTCGTACATTTATCGGTTGAAAAGCATCTGGAACCACCCTATTTAGGGGGAAATACGTATTGTAGGTTACTGCAATAAAGATTTTTTGCAAAAAATTTTGTATGGGAAAATGAAGCTAAAAAATCATTTTGGTGTTCATTTACCCGTATTTTTCCATACAAAAAAGGTAATTTGATGGTATTTTACCGCTCAAACTACCCTTTCCGGATGGATTTTACATTTTTTAGCCGCTTTTTACTGTACAAAAAATGGATGAGTTTCGACCTGAAATCAGTGAAGAATGAAGAAAATCAGCTCTCGCATGATCTCTCCATCAGTTGCACTCCCCTTCTCTATTCCTTTCAGTTTTGCGTCAGTTTCTCTGAGTTTTGCGATGATATCCATCGTTTTTCTGGCCGAATAAACTCTCATCGCAGCCATGATATCTCTTGCTTGGAACGGAGCGATTCCCAGATGTTGCGCCAGTCCGAACTCCGATTTTTCGGGTGCATAATAAGCTTGCATCATCGCAGCAAACAGACTGAATATGACGGATAAAGTCGGGATGGCAGGATTGGCTTTCGGATTCGATTCGAAGTAAGCTAATATTCGATTTGCCTTGAACACATCTTTCGTCATGATGGCACTTCTCAGTTCCCAGTTGTTGAACTCCTTACTGATACCTATATTCTCCTCCACCAGGTCGGCCGTGATTTTGCTCTCCCCTTTCGGCAGCGCAATGATCAGTTTATCGAGTTCACTGGCCATGCGGTTGAGGTCGGCACCGATATGGTCAGCCATCATCATGCTGGCATTCGTATCGATGGTCAGTTGCTTCGACTTCAGATAGTCACTGATAAAGGTCGGCAACGATGTGTCTTTGAGCTTCTGGCTCTCATACACTACCCCATTTTTCTGGACAGCAGCGACCAATTTCTTGCGTTTATCGACACTTCCGTTTTTGTGACATATCACCAAAATTGTGGAACGTAAAGGATTCAACACATAATCTGTCAGCTCGTCGATTTTTAACAAATTCTGCGCTTCTTTAACAATTACGACTTGAAATTCTGCCATCATTGGGTAGCGTTTCGCAGCCGTGATGATATTTGTCACATCTGTTTCGCGTGTACAATACATCACCATCTGATTGAATCCCTGTTCCTCCTCCGTCAGTACGGTCGCAGCGATAGCATCCGAAATCTTATCGATATAATACGACTCCTCGCCCATCAACAGGTACACAGGAGCAAACTGCCGCTGCTCCACCCTCTTGATGACTTCCTGGTATGATGGTCCCGTTGTTTTTGCCATAATCAATACTGTTGGCCGTTGAATTCTGAATTCGCAATCGGTTTGAAAACCAAGTGCAAAGTTACGCATTATTTATGATACCACCAAATAAAAAACTGCCAAAATAGACTTTCGACCTTCTACTTCTTTATCTTTTTTCTTAACTCTTCACTCTTAATTCTTAAATTCTTTGTATATTTGCAGCGACTAACAAATTAAATCCTCTTGCGTATGAAAATTCTGGGTAATATCATTTGGGTCGTTTTCGGCGGTTTAGAAATTGCTATTGAATATTTCCTGTTGGGACTGGTATTGTTGATTACAATTATCGGCATTCCGTTTGGTTTACAGTGCTTTAAGTTAGGCGTGTTGGCCTTGTGGCCTTTCGGCTCTGAGGTGAGGAAACAATCAGAGGACATCGGATGTCTGAATACAGGAATGAATATACTGTGGTTCGTCTTGGGTGGTTTCCTGATTTGGCTGACACATCTGTTTTTCGGCATCATCTTCTTCATCACGATTATCGGAATTCCATTCGGCAAACAACATTTCAAGTTGGCAAAAATCGCGCTGACACCGTTCGGACGTGAAATTGATTAACGAATCTCATCACCAACAAGCGATGATGACTCCACTGAATTTGCCACCGATGGAGGTGCGAACAAAGTCGGAAGGCGGTCGTACGAAGATCTGGGACACGCTGCGTCGCCGGTATGTGGTGCTGACTCCCGAAGAGTGGGTGCGGCAGCATTTCGTGGCGTACCTCATCGGCGGGAAAGGCTTTAGTCCTGCCCTGATGGCGAACGAGGTGCGGATTTCGCTGAACGGAATGAGCCGTCGATGCGACACCGTGATCTATCAGCGCGACCTCAAGCCTCGAGTCATCGTAGAGTACAAGCGCCCGGATGTGAAGATCACCCAGCAAGTGTTTGCGCAGATCTGCCGCTATAACTTGGTGATGCAGGTCGATTACCTCATCGTGAGCAACGGACTGGAACATTATTGCTGTCGCATGAACTATGCTCAGCAGACGTACGAGTTTCTGGACGAGATTCCTGATTTTGGGGAGTTATAGCTTTTTTTTCCTATTTTTTAGTTCTATATCGAAAAATCTTTGTAATTTTGCACCGCAATTCCGACGAGGGGTTGCCCGCGAAGGTTCGCTTAGCCGCGATTAATTGGGAACGTGAGTGAGAATCTCCGACTGTCCCGCAGCAGTGAACTCCGTTTTTACAGTCAAACCAATACCATTGTCCCCGCAGGGGGATGAGAAGGGGTTTGGGATGTGGAGTCAAGTCTGAAGACCAGCCTTAGTGCGGATCATGCCATCGCCTCACGATGTATGGGGTAGACTGTGGCTCACACGACGTTTTTATGGATTTTACAAGTTTTTAAAATAGGTTTATTATGTTCAAAAAGTTTACTGGGTACAACCTCATTGAGTCATACCACCGTATGCGTCATGTGAAGAAGTACCAACCCAACAGGGTAACAAAAAAGTTGATTGAGGCCATTGTGGTGCTCATCGTGACTCTTGTATTATGGAATCTGCCAAGCAGCGCATTCGGCATGGAAGGGCTGACCGTGATTCAGCAGCGCATCATCGCCATCTTTGCGTTCGCCACGCTGATGTGGATTATGGAAGTCGTGCCTTCGTGGGCCACGTCGGTTGGCATCATCGGTCTGATGTTGCTGTTCTGCAGCGACTCAGGTGTCAAACCGCTATGCAACCCCGACGAAGTAGGTACACTGCTGTCGTACAAGGGTGTGATGGCATGTTTCGCCGACCCTGTGATTATGCTGTTCATCGGTGGATTCATCCTCGCCATCGCAGCCACGAAGACAGGTTTGGACGCACAGTTGGCAAAGATATTGCTGATACCGTTCGGCAAGAAGAGCAACATGGTTTTGCTCGGCTTCCTGCTCATTACAGGTCTGTTCTCAATGTTCGTATCCAACACCGCCACCGCAGCCATGATGCTGACGTTCCTCACCCCTGTGTTCCGTCAGTTGCCAGCCAACGGTAAGGGCCGCATCGCGCTCGCCCTGTCCATCCCTATCGCAGCCAATCTGGGCGGTATGGGTACCCCTATCGGCACCCCTCCAAACACCATTGCGCTGAAGTATCTGAACGACCCTGAAGGGCTGAATCTGGGCATCGGTTTCGGTCAGTGGATGCTCATCATGGTACCATTGGTTTTGGTACTCCTGTTCATTGCATGGCTGCTGCTGCAGAAGATATTCCCATTCACTCAGAAGACCATCGAACTCACCATCGAGGGCGGCATGAAGAAGGGTGTTCAGTCGAAGATCGTCATCGCAACCTTCATCGTGACCGTACTCCTGTGGTTGCTCGACTCCGTGACAGGAATCAACAGCTACACCGTAGCCCTCATCCCGTTCCTGGTATTCTCGATGACAGGCGTGATTGGTCGTCAGGATTTGGAAGAAATCAACTGGAGTGTCATCTGGATGGTTGCAGGCGGATTCGCACTCGGCTACGGACTGAATCAGTCAGGATTGGCAGCATTGGCTGTTGAGAGCATTCCGTTCGGAGAGTTCTCACCCATCCTCATCCTGATTCTCTCAGGTCTCATCTGCTACACCCTCTCCAACTTCATCTCCAACTCAGCGACCGCAGCATTGCTCATGCCTATCCTCGTAGTGGTTTGCGCAGCAATGGGTGACAAGCTCGATGCCATCGGCGGCACATCGACCATCCTCATCGGAGTAGCCGTAGCAGCAAGTAGTGCAATGGTACTCCCCATCTCTACCCCACCGAATGCATTGGCCTACGCCACCAACCTCGTCGAGCAGCGCGACATGGCTCGTATCGGCCTCATTGTCGGCATCATCTCCATGGTACTGGGCTATGCAGTGCTTTACATGGTAGGAAACTTCATCGGAGCATAAACAATAACAGCTCATCAGCAAAATAGGTGCACGTCATTACGATGTGCACCTATTTTTATACTATTAACCTACTAAGCTACTAAGCAATTAAGCTATTAAGCTCTATAACCAACAACCAATAACCTTTATCTGCTATTAAACCACAGCTTCCCGATTCTCTGAAGGGCCGCATCCGGCATAGGGGCGCTGAAGACCATGTCGAATATGTAGGGCACTTTGGCTGCATAATAAGGGATGAGACGCTTGGTTGCCTCGTCGATGACTTGCGGGTCGCGAGTGCCGAGATAGGCAGGGAAGAAGATGTCCCAGTGAGCTTTCATCTGTTCGTGTGTAATATGGAATATGTGCTGCACCCGATCATCAGGCATATTGTGACACATCGTCCATAACAGCGCCAGGTCCCACTCAGGTGCGCCGTAAGCGAACTCACCCACGTCAATCCACAAGTCGCGCTTGCCGTCAGTGATGATGTTGCCGATGTGCAGGTCGCCGTGTACGCAGCGAGGCGTGTCGGGCACCGTCTCCAGGAACTTCAAGGCGTGCCGTTTGTAGTCCTCCGGCACGAGGTCCTTCTCCCGATAGAAGCGCTCGAGGCCCTGCTTGTAAGAGTGCAGCCGAGAGGTGTCAGCTTCGACCTCATGCAGTTCCCTCGCCATGCGTGCGAATTTGAGCGATATTTCCTCCAGTCGCTCAGGTTCCTGCGAGATGATGCGCGTAAAGGAACGCTTGCCCTTGATGAGTTCGTACTCGGCACCGCTCCGTTCCCCGTCGGTAATCAGCCGGTAAGGTTCAGGCGAAGGGATGCCCAGCTCGTACACCGTGCGGGCAGTGAGGAACTCCGCCTTCGCACGGTCAGCCTCAAAGCCCGGGTTATATAGTTTGGCCAGCGAGCGACCATCCTTGTGAGTATAGGTGAGAGCCGTTCCGCCCTCCCCCGTCTGGATGTAGTCATCCAAATTGATTCTTTCAACTACGTTGTTCATATCGCTTGAGAATTGTTCCGTTTATGGTTGTTTTCAAAAAAAGCGGGAATATGTGGATTTAGCTGAGAAAGAATGACTTTATGTCGATATTGGTTCTCTCATTATCCGAAGTATCATATTCGACAAATTCGACTCTAATTCTGCCATTTGATTACAATAACCAATATAGGAATCGAATGGTTTATTCACAGGAAGCCCCAACAAATACATATTACCCCCTTTGCCATTCAAGTCTGCTTTCGAATAGTTCTCTTCACCTATTCCCTTAGGGACTATTAATCCGCTCTTAGCAACATCAAATATATACATATATGCCAAGAGTTGGAAACGATCTTCTCTTTGATTGCTTTCAGTTAAAGCTTCATGCCCTTTGTACTTTGCATCAAGTACAATCTGACTCTCTATATAGAAGTCTGGCTGCATCAAGACTTTTCGTGGCGAAAACATATACTTTCCGCCTTTGTTCATTTTGTTTTGGGGATGAATAAAGTTGAGGTCTTTTAAGAATGTGTTCAGGTATTCTTCCCACAGCCATGCCCCATCGAACAAGATACCGTAGATTTCATCTTCATTCCGTCCATACTTCAATTCATCATGCCTCAATATCTGCACACACAGTCTCTGCAGGTTGCGATATTCTGAGAAATAAGGATGACTCAAAGGACGCAGATTCTGGCTGATTATTCTATGACGGTCGTTTTGATTATAAGTAGGAGTCGTTTCCTTTATCAAACTAACAGCATCCCTTACAGACTCGTCGTTTTGTAATATATCCCCACTATAGATATGGCTCGCAATATATTCAATGGTATGCCGAATCAATTGGTTCACATGATTATCATAAGCATATTCACGAGTTGAATAAGCAATCTTACCTGCGAAAGGTATATTCTGACGAATATGACGACTCACCTCTATTCTTCCTTTTACATTTGAATCATTATTATGCCGAGTTTGATATTCCTTATAAACGCCCTGTTTGATTGCACGTTTAAGAAACGCAGGAAATAGATAAATTAGAAAGTCGAAGATGCTTTCCTCGTCAGCATTATATTTCAAATCAAAGAGATTGACGGCAAATACTTTCTGCAGCATGTAGTGAAGAAAATAGTCCTTTCCGTCAGGTTGGGCAAATCGGGAATGAATCCTAATCTTCGTGTCGTGATAGCCGATAAAGCCCATAATATTCCCTGTATAGAGCTTATTATCTTTGATTTCAAAGATATGCTCTTTACCTATTTTATCCCCATACTCGTTAAAATCGGGAGGAAATATCAGCAGGTTGGGATTATCATCAAGACTGATGTTAGAAATAGCCGGCTCCGCGATTTTTGTCAAATCACGAAGAAGGGCATCGTCATTAATCTCTAACCCTGCCTTGTTGTTATCACAGACACTTATCATCAGCTGTCGTATTATTCTATACCATCATAAGCATTCTTCAACTGTTCTAATTGCTTAGATGCATCGTTGTTGCCACGAAGATACTCATAAAGCAACCCCCCAAGGTGGTATTCCCATAGTTTGCCGAAGTCTCCTTCATAATCTTTTATCTTCATAAAGTAGGCAGCACCTATTTGATAGGCTTTACCAAGTCCACGAATCTTCAAGATGGCATCATTAAGCCTGTTCATTCTCGCTTTTGCCTCAGCTTCGTATGGCATTCCCTCAAGCATGCGTTGGCTTTCTTCTGCAGAAACCTCTTTCCATGCAAAGCGACGCCGCATAGCAAAATCCATACTCTCTACACTGCGGTCTATGTCGTTCATTGTACCGATAATGTATACATTCTCTGGTACATAGAAACCTTCTTCAAATGCATCGCCCTCCTCAATCATATTCTGATACTGAGTCTTCACGATTCCTGCTTTGCCTCTGTATCCTGGGTCAATTGAGAAGAACAACTCTCCGAATATCTTAGATATTTCTCCACGATTAATTTCATCGATTATGAAGACAGCTTTGTCAACTCGAGGAACTTCGGCAACACGAGTGGAGTACTTCTTTACGATCTCCAGTGCATCCTTAGCTGTTATATTGGATTTGTAAATCGTTGATAAAGTGAAAGGTTTATTCTTATTGATTTCTACAATATTCTCCCTTATATTTTTAACAAGCCACTTTACATTTCGGTAGCGTGGGTATTCTCCTCCTTCTGGACGATATTCATATTCACCTATAATGACTCCCACTGCATCTACCTCTTTTGCAGAATAGCACGAAACCACCAAGTCGCCTATTTGCATGCCATACTGGAAAGCTCGAAGGACATTCTTTCCTCCGTCATAGAAGTTCTCATAATCATTAAAATCCTCTATGTCGCCATACTTATCCCATCCAATACGTATATACCCATTATTCAAGCAGTCTGTTCTGGTTGGATTGTTACCTGTTCCTTCTAATGACACTTTCCATACATTGGGATTGCTATTAATCTCTTCCAAAGTATCAGCATCTACAGATTCTGATAGGATAGCTTTTTTGCAGAACTTTTTGAAAACACCATCTTGACGCTTGAAGCCCACACCATTTTGCACATCCTTAACAGGTCTCAGCCCCTCCACAAAGTCCGTATAATCATAAGAAGGATGGAACTGTACGAACTCAAATTCCGCACCCATTTCCTTCGCAATCTCTTTGGCCAAATATGTTTTCCCTGTACCTGGGGCACCTGTAAGAATAAGATTGTGATTCGTTTTAAGCATTTCTATATACTCATCGTATCTCTTTTTCGGTTCCATCTCTTCTTTACTTGCGTTATCGATATTAAGTAATTTCTTTATATTAGCAGCTTCCATTCCGCTTACATCATGAAAGAAAAATGCGTTTTTGGTCATTGTTTCTTTTACAGGCTCTACTGGAAGAGGTTTGTGCCATTCAACATTACGTCTGATTGGATTATCTTCATCGTATTTGAAAGCAACTTCAGAACAGATTCTGCCCCAACCAAAAAGAAGATGATATTGTTGTGAACTGACTTTCTTTGTATCAAAAACCACAACGATATCTCCAACTTTTACCTCATGCATAAATTTCCAATACATCTGAGGAATAGATGCGTCTTTATTGCCAACAACTTTTCTATATGCATCTATTAAGGTCTCTTTCGTCTGATAATCCTCAAATATGAGTGCTCCTTTCGCAGACGAACCCATTTCTAAATAGTCAAAAGTAAACGTATTATCATTGCCGCTGAACATCCACAACCTATCTGTTTGTGTTAATATCCATGCATTATATGATAGTTCTTTAAATGAAGTGCATGGTATTTCGCCGTTATCCATCTTCTGCTTTATTTGCAATAAGATGTTAGTATATTCTTGATAATTTAGTCCAGAGAATTTGCCGGATATGCCAAAGGTTTCTAAATATGATCTATTTCTTGAATCAAGGGCTACATATTTATCTGGACAAATCCAAAACAAACACATCGTAAGGCTATACTTAGGAATCCACTTTTCAACAACGTTATCAAAAGAGGAACTAATATCTCGTCCCAAAACTACATTCTCATACAATTCCCACAAATCACGAATACTTTCTCTATTTTTCTCTGCCCAATTAAAGAAAAAAGATTGCATGGGATTAATGGTTGGAATTCCTTCAAAGTCTGAAGGAACAGCGGCTTTTAAATCGAATTTCTCTTTGAAATGTACGAGAAGTTCTGTTCGTTTCTCCCAGCCCACATTTCTATTAAATATAGCTATAACAGAAAATGGGTCAATATCCACTATTTTCGAGCCATCCTCCATCTTCAAATAATCAACAAGTGACCTATTGCTATTGCGATTCCTCTTCACCTTCCCAAGGCCTTCATAAATCCATCGAACCAACTCTGTACGATCGTCTTTGAATTGAAGTAACGCTGTAGCCAGTTCCTTATATAAAGGTATCCAGGTAAATATATTTTTTTCTTCCATATTTTGTTATTTGGTTTTGATTAGTTTAGTTTCGCTTGCAAATATAGCAACAACCGAGAGAACTACAAAATAAATCGCATTTATTTTTAGTTCAGAGGTGCATTTTATCTTCAACGAAGTCAAATTTACACCTTATTCTTAATCTACCAAATCCATCAATAACCTATAATCATTATCTATTAAGCTACTAACCTACTAAGCTATTAAGCTAATTACTCCACCACCAGCCAACAGAAATCGACGGCTTTCACCAACATGATGAAGAGGGACGTGAGGCTGTCCTCAATGAATTTTTCTACTTTTGCTACCATAGTCTTATTTACTATTTAACGATTTAACCATTTACTATTTATCTCATTTTGCGATTTTCGCGGTGCAAAGGTAGGTGTCGGTTGTTTCAAATTGTGAAACAACCTAGAACTTTTTTCACTTTTTCTGCAAAAAATGTGTGTTTTTTTATGTTTTTCCGAAAAAATATAAAAGCAAAGGGGCAAAATACCCCTTGCCAATTTGATTTCAAAGTCAGGATTTATTCTTCTGCGAATCTATCACCCGACAACCAATGAGAACCTTAGTCCCAAAGCATTGGCTATGAGCATAAATGTGGAGAGTTGCATATCTGTCTGTCCCTGCTCAAGGGATGATATATACTCTCGTTTCTTGCCGATACGCTCTCCCAACTGCTGTTGGGTTAGTTTCTGTCGCTTGCGTTCATCACGAAGCAACTCGGCATAGTACCATGCCTCCGCCTTGGCCTCAAACTCCTTGCGGCTTGAAGAACCTTTCTCGCCATATTTTTCTGCCAAATGCTGTGAACCGGTTTTCAACCCAGCCAGTTTTTTATCGTCAAGCTTTATCATCTTCTTGTCCTCCTTCGATATATTGGTTTAATATTTTATGGGCTATTTCAATCTCGCCCCTATATTGTTTTGAACTCTTCTTTAGAAACGAATTCAGAAAAAGAACGCGTTTGCTTTCAATAAACGAAACAGAATCGATGGCAAATAATATTGTTCGATGCTCATTACTACCCACAGAGATTCTTGCCTCATAGAATTCTGATTCCTCAAGTTTCTTCACAAACTTTTGATTTACTACGTATTGAGACTTGATGATTGACTCGACATAATCATATTTTATCCTAGTCTTGACATCAAGGCTACGATAGTATTCATCGTACTCTCTTGAGTGGAAAGTTTCTCTTATATCTTCATTCATGCCGCAAAAGTAATATATTTATTCCAAATCGCCAAATAATTGTAAGAAAAATATTCTATTTCCCTTCGTTTTTCACCTATTACTTTCCATTTTGACACCAATGACTACTGAACAATCTTTTAACTATAACCAATAACCTATAACCAATAACCATTATCTACTAACCTATTAAGCTACTAAGCTATTAAGCTAAACTTCAATAACCTATAACCAATAACCATTACAACGCTAATAAGCTGCTTCCCGATGCATCTGGCTGATTTCGTCGGCCAGCCACTGGGGCTGGAGGATGCGGATGCGAGCTCCGAGGCTGAGGAGGTGGGTCTTGAAGTCGGGCGTGGGACGCAGGCTGAACTCGAAGTCGGTGTAATCGTCGCCCTTGGCTACGAAGTGCTGGCTGTGGTGCAGGGGCAGGTCGTCCATGTAGTATTGCTCCTGTCCGATGGCACGGATGATGATGCGTTCCAACGGTATCTTCTCGTCGGCCCACACGCCGAAATACTCGCTGAAGAACTGTTCGGCATCGAAGTCGGGATTGATGTGGAACTTCGCGTTGGTATGCGTGAGGGAGAGGATGCGGTCGAATGAAAACACGGTCATGTAGTCCACTGTTGCCTCGCCTGGCACCTCGCGACGGAAGTGGCCGAGCACATACCAGCGCTGTTTTGACAGCTTGATGCAGTAGGGTTCGAACTCGAACTGACGAGGTTCCTGACTGCCATACCGCTGATAGGTGATGCTGACGCGCACACTGCGTTTCATGGCCTCGATGATGCGTTGCAGGTAGCCGCCTTCGAAGGGTGCCGACTCCAGCAGGATGCGGTTCTGTAGCGACAGGCCTTCGCTGACGATGTTGCTCACACTCAGCGTCGAGAGTATCCAACTCTGCACACGGTCTTCGCGCAGCACCTCCTCGTTGGCGATGTAGTAGCGGTACTCGTCGTTGCGATTGCACTCGATGACGATGCCAAACATCTCCTCGATGGCCATCTTGTGGCGGTAGAACGTGGTGCGGCTGAACGGCACACCACCGCTCATCTCTGTCCGTGTCCATTGCTCATTGATTTCGTCGAGCGTGATGCGGCGTCTCTTGTGGATGGTATTCACCAGCCAGATGTATTCCTTGAACAGCGCAGGTGTATTCATAAGCATATATTTTCTTGGGTGCAAAGATACAACATTATTTTCATTCCACAAAATTTTTACAAGACAAGAAATCAGGAACACTGTCAACGATGTCAGGAAGACTGTCAACTTATTCAGTAAAACTCCTGTCAACCACATCAGGAAATAAGCAAAAGACTGTCAACCGAAATTAGGAAAAGACAAAATGAACGTTGTCATCACTGTCATTGTCATGACTGTCATTAAGGATTTCGGATTGGGGGTTCATGCCATATAATATATATTATTAAAATAATATATATTATATGAGCATTTTTTCGTGTTCCAAACTCTTAATGACAATTGACAGTCGTGACAGTCGTGACAGCGCTCGAAAAATTTTTTTCCATTTTTATGTAAAAAAGTTAATGAATTATTCGTAGACCGCAATGTCAATGTTGTAACTTTGCCGTCGAATTCAGAATTCAACGGCGAAGTCTGGCGGCGCCTCGGCAAAGAACAAGCTCTCTGCGCTCGACTTGCACAGACTTTGTCATCGTGAAAATCAAGCGTGGTTTCACTTCGTGCAAAATGCTACGCCTCAATAATGTCAAGTAAACTTGAAATTATGTTCGGCTTAAACGCATTTTTTTGCAGCCCCTAAGGGTTACAAAATTTCCCATTAGGGGGAACAAAAAAGATAACCTCCCCCGCCCCCTCCCAAGGAGGGGAGTAACAAAATCCTCTCCCCTTGGGGGAGATAAGAGAGGGGTTACAACTTAATGAAACATTAACTTAGCCATGAACGGATAAAGGAAAGGGGATAAAGGCATCAACAAAAAAACAGGTGCAACAATGATGCTGCACCTGCTATTTTAGACTTTCACCAGTCGGATACATCGGTCGAGTTCGTGTGTGATGGCTTTCGTGTCGAGATGTTGCCCTATGAACACGATTTTCTGCATACGGTCGCCATAGGTTTCGTCCCAGTCCTTACGGATACCTGGTTCGGCTTCCATGAGTCGCTGGAGTTCGTCAGGGGGCATCGTGGCGTACCACTGACCGGCTTTGCTGACCGACATCTGACGGCCTGCCTGCTCGAAAACGTAACACATCTCGGGTTCGTCGCAGAAGTAGCAGATGCCCTTTGCACGAATGACGTTCTTGGGCCAGTGCTGTGCTACGAACTCGTCGAAGAGCATGAGGTCGAACGGCTGACGGCGGTAGTAGACGAACGTGCCGATGCAGTATTCCTCGGCTTCGCCTTCATCGTCGTGGTGGTGATGGTGATGATGGTGGTGGGAG
>Ga0310696_10006500_pt1 | contig 13853 bp, 12 predicted proteins | sample AusTroGonzalo_MG_4_FD_203885 | JGI IMG/M metagenome (GOLD analysis project Ga0310696, IMG submission 203885) | Bovine rumen microbial communities from tropical cattle in Woodstock, Queensland, Australia - Gonzalo_02 (v2) (version 2) | ecosystem: Host-associated > Mammals > Digestive system >... | reverse complement strand
ATTTCAATTACCTCTTTCCGGCACGCGAAGGTGCCGTCATCATTCATCGGCTCTGAATTGAGCGACCGTCGCTAGCGGTCGGTGGTATATATTGGTTGCCCTTGTTCCCTTATAATATAGTAGGGACAAGGGACAGGACGGCGCCCATGACGATAAGCACCGCGGGCCTGGCGAGCTCGTTCGTGGCCCCGAGCACATCCCCGTTCACGAAGCCGAAGTCCCTGTTCGCCTTGCGAGCCACGAGCACGCCCATAGCGGAGGCGGCGATGATTCCGGCGACAAGTGCCAGCACTCCGTATTCCAGGAACTTTGTTAGGTCCGCGCCCAGCCAATAGTCGGCAATGAGGCAACCGAGGGCCATCAGGATCAGGGACAGGACGGCTCCGAGGACCAGGGCCTTCGCGGCGGACGCCTTGGTCGTCTGGGACACCTGCCTCGCTGCCATCCCGTTGCTGGGCTCCCCATAGGCTGCGGCGAACACCATGGCCACCTTCAGGAGCACCTCGGACATGGGGATGGCGACGAGGATGAACGCGTACGGGATGGTGAAGTAGGCGCAGAACGAGATCAGGACGACCGCTACGGCGGTCCCGACCCCTCCGGCTCCGACCAGGGTGTCCTTCAGGGCCCTGATGTGGTCCTCCCTCGTGCCGGAAACCACGGTCCCGTCGCCGAAATCCGTCAGTCCGTCGAAGTGGAGGAACCTGCTGCCGAAGTACGCGAGGCCCATGCAGGCCGCGGGGACCATGATGATCCACAGGCCGTTGTCCCCGTTCTCGACCATGAACGTCACGGCCATCAGGAGGATAAGTGCCAGCAGTCCGTAGATCATGCCCACGACGGGCACCAGGTGGAACTTCTTCTCCATCTCGTCTATGTCGGCCTGGACCAGCTCGAAATGCTTGATGGTGAAGAAGGACACCAGCGCCCTGATGGCGCTCCCCTTCCTCTCCGGAGTCCCGTCCGACATGCCAAGCGGATTCCCGCGGGAATTTAAAACAATATCGAAAATTCCAGGGTTAACCTTATTACGGAGGGGCGTATGGCCCACACAAGGTCGTAGGTAGATTGCTAGTCCGCAATTTCACTTTCAAGGTCTCATCCCAGCTGCTGGCGGCGATAATGGCGTTCGTCTCACTGCTGGTCATGACCAGGTACGTGGCGGACCAGTACGGGCTGATGATCTGGGCGCTGGCCCTGGTCACCCTGGTCAACACCGTGGCCGACCTCGGCTTCAACACCGCCAACCTGAAGTTCATCTCCAGGGACGACCACGACCGCTCGGCCTGCTTCAGCACCTACATGATCATCAAGCTGGCCCTGACGGCCGTGATGATCATCTGCACTGTCGTCACCGTCTACTCCATGCGCATGACCGGCGCCATCACGGACGAGGCCGTGCACGTCTGCCTGGTGTTCGTCGTCTACCAGATCATCTCGAACATCCAGTTCGCCATCTACTACACCCTCGACGGCATGGGGCTGAGCGGGAAGAGCTCCATCCTCACCATCGTCGAGTGCGGCATCAGGAACGCGATCCTCATAGGCATGGCGCTCTACGAGGTCGACGCGGCCATGCTGGCCAACGCCTACGTCATCGCCACGATCATCTCCCTGGTGCTGAGCTTCTACATGGCCCACCAGGTCGGCCTCAGGCCGGTGAAGCCGAAGTACCTCAGGGAGTACGCCATCTTCGCGCTGCCCCTGGCGGCCGCGCTGATCCTGACCGCGGTGGTCACCAACCTGGACAAGGTCATCGTGGGACTGTTCTACGAGAGCATCGAGGTCACCTACTACAGCACCGCCGTGGGCCTGATCGCCACCTTCACCGCCGTGGGGGTGTCCCTCAACAACGTCCTGCTGCCGCACCTGTCGTCCAAGAACATCATCAGGGACAGGGTCACCGAGCGCACCCTCTGGGGGCTCGAGAAGGGACTGAGCATCCTGCTGCTGCCCTTCGTGGCGTTCTTCCTGGTCTTCGGCCCCGAGATCGCCGAGACGCTGTTCGGCCCCGGGTTCGGCCCCAGCGGAGAGATGACCGCCATCCTGTCCATCCAGATCATCCCGTTCGTCATCGCCGGGATCATGACGCAGGTCCTGTACGCGATAAACAGGGGGCTGTCCTACCTGAGGGCGTCCACCATCATGTGCATCATCGCCGTCGGCGGGTTCGTCTTCCTGATCCCCAACACCACCATCCCCTTCAGCCAGGGATGGGGCGGGATCGGCGCCGCAATCTCCGTCAGCGCCGCCTACATAATCTTCTGCATCATCCTCTGCTGGATGGTCCGCAGGTACACCAAGATCAGGCTCTACCCCAAGCTCTGGAGGGTCTTCATAGCGTTCGTCCTGAGCGCCATCGCCATCTGGGGCATCGGGCAGTTCGTGGAGGTGTCCGGGTTCCTGTGGCTCGCCCTGGTGGGCTTCGCCTGCGAGGTCATATTCATAGCCATACTGATGGCGATCAAGGAGCTGAAGGTCAGCGAGATCCAGACCGTGCTCCGCATGTTCATAAAAGACGAGGATCGAATCGCTTCGGCAGGTCGTTGCGGCACATCCTCTTGTGCTTGATGACCCCGCTCTTGTCCTCCAGGTAGTCCTCCAGGAGGCTGTACGGGAATCCCTGCGCCCCTCCCCTCTGGTCCTCGGGCGGCGGCGTCATGTAATCGCCGTAGAACTCGGTGAGGACCTTGTCGTAGTTGCGGGGGACCGGGATCGTGGTGTCCTCGAAGTCGAAGACGACCGGCTCGCCGAAGTCCTCCCTCTCCCACGAGTTGCCCATGATGTCGACCGCCCTGATGCAGATGCGGCCGGAATCGGGGGTGGAGAGCATGCGGGTCATCTTGCGGGAAACGCGCATGATGCCGTAGAACAGCCCGCCGACGACCCTCCCGTGCTCCCTGATCATCTTGTGGGACAGCAGCTCGAAGCCGATGAACGGGTATGAGAGCTTCCTGCGGATGCCGGAGTCGGGGTAGTCCAGGAGGAGGAAGATGTCGATGAACGATACGTTCCAGTCGGCGATGTCCTTCTCGAAGTCGGGGGTCCTGATGACGACGTGGGGGTGGCTGTCGGCGCTGGGTATGTGGTAGTAGTACACCTCCTAATCCAGGTTCTTGCACAGGGCCTCGTTCACCCTGTCGAGGTCGGAACCGTAGACCGCCAGGTCCAGGTCGTCGTCCCAGGGAATGATGCCGTTGTGCCTGACGGCCCCGATCGCGGTGCCGTACGCAGCGTAGTAGGTGATCCCCTCCTTCTCCAGGATAGCGGAGATGTCCTTGTACGCCTGCAGGAGCGCCGCGTGATTGTCGCTCATCTGGATGCTCGATGGCGGAGCGCGTATGTAAACCTTAGGAACTTACCGTCGCGGTTCCCGCGAGGCCCGCGCGGTAGATCTTGAGCAAGTGCCAGAGCAGGACAATCGTGGCCACTCCCTTCAGCGCGGCCGCCAGGATGTAGATGACGCTGATGTGGTCGGTGGCGTCCTGCATGCACAGGACCGTCAGCAGGGACGAGGCGCACAGGAAGACGATGTAGTGGAGCATGCGGCCCCTGTCCACCCCCAGCTTGGTGCAGGCCCAGACCATCAGCGGGTACAGGATGGCGACCCACATCACGTACTGGGCGCAGTAGACCTTGTTGAACGCCATGAACAGCATCAGGGTGATGGCGCAGGCCAGGACGGTCAGGGCGAAGGTCCTCTCCCAGTCCGGGCGGAGCTTCCACATCTTGACCAGGAAGTGCAGCATGAACAGCAGCATCACGCCGAATGTGAACGGCATGATGTACGGGGCCACGCCCTCGGCCACCGGGCCGAAGAGGTCCCATGACTCGTCCATGCCCACGTATACCAGGCTGGGGTCTATCAGGCCGATTATCATCAGCGGGACCGCGAACAGGCTCTCGATCTCCACCCCCCTGCTCGAATGCTGGGTCAGGTAGCTGAAGGCCGTGGACGGGTCGGCTATCAGGAACGGCAGCTCGATCACGAGGCACACGCCGGCGCAGATTATGCCGAAGAGGAAGAAGTGCTTCCAGTCCCTCTGGGCCAGGAACGGTATCAGCAGCACGGGCAGCAGGAAGATCGGGTAGATCTTGGTCATGATGCCCAGCGCCAGCAGGACGAAGGCCACGGCGAACTTCCTCTCCGAGTAGAACAGGAGGCACAGGAGGACGAACACCGTGGTTATGGTGTCGTTCCTGGCGATGAAGAAGTTGTTCAGGCCGAGGATCAGCAGCAGGAACGTGATGTAGACGTACTTGTGGTCCACGCCGTGCCTGTCGCAGAACTTGAACGTGAAGTGTATCGCGATGATCGTGAACAGGTACGTGAACATCGCGAACGAGTAATGGAACCCGGTCTCGCTGGACAGGAAGAAGTACGGTATCAGGTAGATGACGAATGAGAACGGGGGATAGGCGGTGTCGAAGTCCCGGTAGGGCATGAGCCCGTCCATTATGTCGCGGGCGTGCTCCCAGTAGAAGTAGACGTCGTACCAGGCGTAGTTGTTGCCGACGACGCCGTTCATCACGTTGGACAGGCCGATTACCATCAGGTACAGCGCCGTGTACAGGATGTAGAACCTGATGTCAGGCTCCTGGAGCTTCCTCTTGAACCCGTCCGCGTCCATCCTCTCGCCCCCCTCGCAGCGTCTTCATGTACTGGCCCAGGAGGACGGTGAACCTCTCCATCTCCTCCGGGCGGATGTCGCCGATGTTGGCGATCCTGAACGTCTTGGCGTCGCTGAGCTTGCCGGGGTAGATGGTGAAACCGTACTCCCTCGACAGGTCGTGCATGTCGTCGAAGCTGTACCTCGGGCTCTCGGGGTCCATGAACGTCACGATGAGGTGCGACTGCTCCGACTCCGGGACGGGCATCCTAAGGCCTATTCTCTTCGCCGCGGCGATGAGGACCTCCCAGCACGCAGTGTACCTCGCATACCTCCCCTCGATGGTCTCGATCTTGGTCTCCAGGATCGCCTGCCTCAGGGCGTAGGCGGTCTGGACCGGGGGCGTGAAGCGCATCTGGTTCTTGTCCTTGTAGTACTTGTGCTGGTCGTAGATGTTCAGGTAGTAGTTGCGCATCGGGTAGTCCTTGATGGCCTCCAGCGCCTCCTTCCTGCAGAACACGAACGCCAATCCGGCCATGCCCTGGATGTTCTTGTTGGATGTGCTGGCCATGAAGTCGATGCAGTCCCTGTCCATGTCGATGGGGATCGCCGCGAAGGCGCTGACCGCGTCGACTATGGTGACGATGCCGTGGTCGTGGCAGAACCTGCAGACCTCCGGAACCGGGTTGAGTATGCCGGTGGTGGTCTCGTGGTACACGATGGCAAGGTGGGTGTACTTCCCGTCGACGAGCTCCTTCTCGAGGGCGGGGACGTCTATGCGGCTTATGCCGTCCGATTTGAATGTGCCGTAGTCGATGCCGTAGATGCCGGCCATCTTGGCCATGCGCTTGCCGTATGCCCCGTTGTCGACGATCAGGAGCCTCCCGTCCTGCGGGACGCAGGATGAGATCATCGCCTCGTCGGCGGCGGTTCCGGATCCCCCGAACAGGACGGTCTCCACCCTGCCGGGCTTGCCGACCATCAGCGAGAGCTCGCCGGAGATCCATCCCATGACGTCGCCGAACTCGTTCTCCCTGGGGCAGATGTCGGCCTGGACCTGGGCGTACTTCACGCTGTCGGTGGTGGTGGCCGGGCCGGGGTTGAGCAGGACCTCGCGGCGGATGCCGCGGATGTCCTCGTTCTCGGCGATGCGCGGGTAGACCTGCTCCACCGCCCTCTTGAGGTGGTTCTCGTCGTCGATCTCGCACCATGCGTAGTACTCGACCTTGCGCACCGCGATGCCGTTCCCGGCGCAGGACACCGCCTGCATGGCGGCCTCGTAGTCCATCTTGGGCTTGCCCTGTTTCTCAAGCTCCTCGACCATCAGCCCGAGGGTCTCCTTCCTGAGCTTGCTGATGCCCACGAGCTCGGAATACACCGAGTCGAGCTCGCCTGCGTCCTTGGACTCCTTCACCAGGCTGCCCTGGGAGTCCACCTGCAGCCAGACCTCGTCCCCCGAGCCGGTCCTGCCGGATGACAGGATGACGTCCCTACGGGGGTCGTTGATCAGCACGTGGAGACCGATGGAATCGTACAGCAGGTCGCTCTCCAGGAGGAGGAAGTCGCCCTTCACCAGGGGGGCGCATGCGGCGAGGGTCGCCATGCTGCTGGTGGTCTGGTAGTCTGCGTTGTGCGCCAGCTTGATGCAGGGGTACTTCCTCGCCAGCTCCTCGAACCTCTCCGCGTGGTACCCGGTGCCGATGATTATCTCCTCGACGCCCGCCGCTACGAGCTTCTCTATCGACTGGACGATCAGCGGCTTGCCGCCGACCTCCAGGAAGCCCTTCGGCATGTCCTTCGTCCTGCTGCCGAGCCTGGAACCCAGGCCCCCTGCCATGATAACCGCCTGCGCTATCATCGGATCATATCCCTATGTTGCCCATCAGGGCCGCTTTGTTCTCGGCGGGGCTGGACTTGGGCCTGCCCAGGTCCTTCCTCGCCCCGCGGTGGACCATGACCTGCACGAAGGCGGGCCCGTCCCTCGTTTTCAGCGCACCCCTGAGCCCCTCGGGGGTGCTCACGGTGGTGACGCTCCTGTATCCCATCGCCTCGGCGATGGAGTGCACGTCGATCTCCCTGGAGACCGTCGGCTGGCCGCCCACGGAGTCGTGGACGCCGTTGTTGATCATGATGTGGATGAGGTTCGCCGGGGCCTGCGTGGCTATGGTGGCCATCCCGCCCATGTGCATGATGACGGCGCCGTCGCCGTCGATGCAAGCGATCCTCCTGCCGGGCAGGCTCAGAGCCATGCCCAATGCGATCTGCGAGGAGTGCCCCATAGACCCCACGGTGAGGAAGTCCCTGTCGTGGGCCTCGCCCCTGGCGTCCCTGATCTCGTAGAGCTCCCTGGACGCCATCCCCGTGGTGGACACGAACAGCGCATCGGAGAGCTCCTCGGAGATTATCGAGATGGCCTCCTCGCGGCTCATCGGGTACGCCTCCTCCTGCGCCTTGCTCTTCGGGGCGTAATCGGCGAAGGCGCCCTTCCTCACGACGATGGCGTACGGGGAGCCCTCGTTCTTTAGGTGCTTCCCGCAGGCCTCTATCGCGGCGGCGCAGCCCTCCTCGTCCCCGGATATGACCGAGTACGGGATGCCCATCGTCTCCAGCAGAGTGCATGTTACCTTCCCCTGCTTGACGTGCTGGGGCTCGTCGTGGACTCCGGGCTCCCCGCGCCATCCGATCAGGAGGACCATGGGGATGCGGTAGACGTCCTCGTCGGCCAGGGACAGCAGCGGGTTCGTCGCGTTTCCCATGCCGGAGTTCTGCATGTAGACCAGCGGGACCTTCCCGGTGGCCAGGTGGTAACCGGCGGCGAGGCCCACCGCGCAGCCCTCGTTGGCGGCGATGATGTTCCTCTCGTCGGGGACGCTGTCCTTCAGGTACGCGCAGAACTGCTTCAGAAGCGAGTCCGGGACGCCGGTGAAGAATCCGACGCCGATGCCCTCGAGCTGCGCATGGAACGCGGAGGCCTCGACCATGTTATCGCCTCAGGTCCGGGATCAGGTTGAGGATCTCCTTGATGGGCATGCACATCTCGTTCGCCTCCAGGGACCTCTCGTTCTCCAGGATGCAGTTGGCCACCTTGACCATGGCGGGGTAGGAGGCCCTGAGCATGTGGTTGGCGTAGATGATGATGTTCGCTCCCCACTCCTGGAGCTCCCTCTCCTTGAACTGGTTGTACGTGGTGGGCACCAGGACTATGGGCACCTTGGGGTACTCCTTCCTGAACCTGGTGCAGAACTCCTTGATGTCCATGCCGGACTTCTCCTTGCTGTGGATCATCACGCCGTCGGCGCCCGCGGCGATGTACGCCCTTGCGCGCTCCAGCGCCTCGTCCACGGAGTGCCCTGCGATGATGCTCTCCAGGCGGGCGATGATCATGAACTCCTTGGTGACCTGGGCGTTCTTCCCGGCGCGGATCTTCTCGCAGAAGTCCTCCACGGGGGCCAGCGTCTGCTCCACATCGGTGCCGAAGAGGGAGTTCCTCTTGAGGCCCATCTTGTCCTCGATGATCACCGCGGATATCCCGTTGCGCTCGAGGGTGCGCACGGTGAAGACGAAGTGCTCCGGCCTGCCGCCGGTGTCCCCGTCGTAGATCAGGGGCTTCGTGGTGCATTCCAGGATGTTCGCCAGGTCCTGCATGCGGGTGGTGAGGTCGACGGCCTCGATGTCGGGCTTGCCCTTGCTGGTGGAATCGGTCAGGCTGGAGGACCACATGCCGTCGAAGTAGTGGAGGCCGTCATCCTTCTCGATCTCTGCGTGCTCCACGATCAGTCCCGATATCCCGGAGTGCACCTCCATGATCCTGATGAGCGGCTTCGCCTCCACCAGCCTCCTGAGGGCCATGAGCCTCAGCTCGGGGGTGGTGCCGAACTCGCGCCTGGCGGTGCTGATCACGGACGAGTTGATGCCGTGGGTGTACGGGACGTCCACGACCTCCCCTCCCCACTCCTTCAGGATGTCGGCGGTCCTGGTCCTGACGGGGCTCAGGGAGTTGCTTACCCAGTCGTCCCCGTGGACCACGTACCTCGGCTTGTACTTCCTGAGGTTGTCCTCTCCGCACCAGTCGTCCTGGGGGACCACGCGGGAGACTCCCTTGATGTTCCTGATGATGACCTCCCTCTGCTCGTAGGTGAGGTAGGGCGGGTGCTCCCTGGATACGATGGCCTTGTCGGTCAGGAGGCCGACCATGACCTCCCCGAGCTTGCAGGCCTCGGCGATTATGTTCAGGTTCCCGGGGTGGACGACATCCCCGACCATGGTGACGTAGGCGAGTTCCGATTCCATGATAACACTGCTACCCTCTGAATTGCCCTTTAGGTTATATTTGTAGCGCGGGCACGCCCAGTTAAGATATATAGGCTGGAATGCGTTTCCTTCACATCATCGGGACGCCGGCGACGGCGGGGGAGCGGTAGTTTGAAAGGATGGAGCGAATTGGACGAGGTCCAGAGATGGGAGGTCATCCTGTCCGCCGGGCTGGCCGTCGCCTTCGCATGCTACATCGCCGTCATTTTCCTCACCAACCTCGACACCGAGGTCAACATCCACAGGTGGGAGAACGCCGAGGACCTGTGGAGCGGAAATGTCCCGATCATGGAGTATCCCCCGCTGGCACTGTTGTTCTTCGCGGTGCCCCGCATATTCGGCGCCGACCCGATGAGCTACAACCTGTTCTACGTCATCGAGACCTACATCTTCACCATAGTCGGCCTCGTCCTGGTCCGCAGGATCGCCGAACGCCTGGGCGCCAGGCAGATCAGGGCGATGGTGGCGTACGCCGTGCTGATGCTGATGTTCCTGCAGTTCGTCACCGACCGCTACGACATCTTCCCGGCGGTCATGACCATCGCATCCTTCTACTTCCTCATCCAGAAGAAGTACCACTGGGCCTTCATCATCCTCGCCCTGGCCACGCTCACCAAGCTCTACCCGGCCATGTTCTTCCCGATCTTCCTCGTCCCGCTGCTCGTGGACAGGGACTGGAAGGGGGCTTTCACGGGCTTCGCGCTCTACGCCGTCGTCGGGGCCGCCATCGCTGGAATCTGCTGGGCCATAGACCCCGAGCTCATCCTGAACTTCCTGCACTACCACTCCGACCGCCCGCTGGAGATCGGATGCGTGGCGGCCACGCTGATCTACCCCCTGTCCATGCTCGGGCTCACCACCACGTGGATCCTGCCGGCCACCGCCCCCGGGAGCTTCGGCTCCGACGACCTGATGGGGCCGCTCCCCGATGCCGTGGCGCCGTTCCTGACACCGCTCATGGCTGGCGCCGTAGTGGCATGCATCGCGTACTACTGGCTCATCAGGAGGAACGCCGGCGAGGCCAACGACAGGACGGTCCTGATCCTGGGTGCCATGATATGCGTGCTGCTGGCGTTCATGATACTCGGGAAGGTGTTCTCCTCCCAGTACCTCATATGGGCGGTCCCGTTCGTCGCCCTCATCGTGGCCGCGTCGCCCGACGAGGAGTTCGACAAGCGCCTGCTCTGGCTCTTCATAGCCATGTTCGCTCTGACGCAGGTCAACTTCGCCTACATCTACGGCTTCCTGGGCGGCGGGACCAGCATCAACGACGTCGCCATGATCTCCATGCTCGTGCGCAACCTCATGGTGGTCGGGGCCATGGTCCTGGTGCTGAGGGAGATGGGGCGCATATCTCGCGACTACACCGGGCGCCTGCTCCCCAGGATAATAAAGCCACACGGCGAGCGAGTTCGCGTCCTATTTATATCGCGTACGCGCATCCATGTCCCGATAACATGAGCTTTATGGACAAAGCCATCTACAAGACGAAATCCTTCACTCAGAACACCCAGAGCAAAGCGAGCGAGTCTGCAGCCACCAGCAAGCTCAACTCCCAGATAAAGGACGAGAAGAAGAAGGTCAAGGACCACTTCGCCATGATCGGGAAGGAGTACTACAGATACACCGGCGACCAGGACAAGGCCCACCTCGACGAGATGGACCGCCTGGTCGACGAGGTCAACGACAGCAGGAGGAAGATCGAGGAGCTCGAGGCCGAGATCGAGAAGGTCAAGGCGGAAGCTGAGGCCGAGAGGGAGGAGTCCAAGAGGATCGCCGAGGAGAGGATCCGCAGGCGCCAGGAGCTCGACGCCATGGAGAAGGAGGAGGACAGAGCCAGGAAGGCCGGTACCGCCCCCAGGTCGTCATCCAAGCCCGCCGAGGAAGAGGAAGACGACGACGAGGACCTGTTCTGAAACGCTAAAGCGGGGGATGGCAAGATTATTATGCCATCCCCCGTTCTCAACCCTTCATGGAATCAGGGAGACCCCTCGCATCCGTAGCGACCGTGCTGTCGGCCGCATCTCTCGCCTGCGCCGCATGGTGCAGCGACTGGATCGGGGCCGGGGTGGCCGCCTTCGCGCTGATATTCTCCGCAGTCTCCCTGCTGAAATGCGGCCCCAGGGCCGCGATGTTCTGCCTGGCGGCGTCCGCGATCTCCGCGGCTGGATCCTTCATCATCGGGTTCGTCTTCACGTTCGACCTGTACCTGGACGGCACCATCACGCTGACCACCTGGAACATAGTCTGCGCCGTGATCCACGCGGCGCCGCTGCCCCCGCTGTCCATCGCGGCGTTCTACTGCATCGCGGCGGTCTTCAATTCATCGTTCAACTGGGCGCTCACCTTCAGCCTCTGCCCCTTCGTCGGGCTGGGCATGCTGGTCCCCGGGTTCGTCATGGAGTACATCGACGAGCTGCTCGGTGCCCCGGAGCTCCCCAACAACGCCTACGCCGTCACCTGCCTGGCGGTGGGCCTGGTGATCATGGCGATCACCGGGGCGGTTGTCCGCAAGGTCATGAAGCCCAACAGGTACCTCATCCGCGCATCCGGAAGGGAGGTCAGGGACCCATGACGCCCGAGGAGGATGCGAAGCAGCGCAGGCTGGCCAAGATCGTGCTGGTGGTGTGCCCCGTGTCCTTCATGGTGGTTTTCGCCGCCGTGACCATGGGCTGGGACCCTGGCATAAAGGCGGGCCACCCCCTTGAGTACCTCCAGGCCACATGCTTCCTCTGGGCGCTCATCTCCACCGTCCTACCCATACTCCGCCTGCTCAGGATCTTCTCGCTGCCCTACTGGTTCGCCGCCATCATCTACGGCGACATGTACCTCTACGTGCTGTCCCTGTGCTCCGGGATGTACCTCAACATCAGCTGGTGGGGCGATCTGACGCACATCCTGTCCTCGATCATCGTGTCCGGGATCGTCTTCATGGTCCTGGGCCTGATGCACAGCAGGCTGCCCCCGCACGCCACCTTCGGCGGCAGGGGAGGGTTCACCGCCGTGCTGTTCCTCGTGTCCCTGAGCTTCGGGGGAATCTGGGAGATCATGGAGGGCATGACCGACCTCATCTCCGGCCAGCCGTACATGGTCTACGGCGCCAAGGACACCCTCGGGGACCTCACCGCGGACCTGATCGGGGTGGCCATCCTGAGCGCCTCAGCCTACATCGCCATGGGAAGGGTTCCCGTCGAGAGGATCATCGACGGCCTCAGGTTCGGGAAGCCCTCGTTCGCCGTGGATGGGGCCTGACCCAGGATACCCTTTATTAACGCGAAATCGATTGGGCACCATGGGCCTCGTGAAGGATCTGATGCAGACGCACCGCGAGGCCATAGCCTACGTTTTCTTCGGCGGACTCACCACGCTCTTCACCTGGGGGTCCTATTCGCTGTTCACCTACCTCGGATGGGGCATGAACCCGTCCAACATCCTGTCGTGGGTGTGCGGTGTGAACTTCGCCTTCGTGGTGAACAAATGGTACGTCTTCCAGAGCAGGTCCCTCAAGAAGGGAAGGCTCGCTAAGGAGTACACGTCCTTCGTCGGGTCCAGGATCCTCACCGGCGTGGTCGCATGGGTTCTGTTCCCAATACTGCTCTGGATGGGCCTGGACTTCAGGTTCCTCAGCATCGACGGCTTTGTCGCCAAGATCATCGTCAGCATCGTGGAGATAGTGCTGAACTGGGTGCTGAGCAAGTACTTCGTCTTCAAGATGAGAGAAGAGCTGAACAACGAGCTCCGAATCGGACGTCGAGGTGCTTGACCTTGGCGTAGACCTTGGCGAGCGCGCGGCCCACGCATCCGCACTGGTGGAAGGTGGTGTAGACGACCTTGTCGCTGATGTGCGACTCGCCGACCTCCCTCTTGTTGAAGATGTAGTGGACGCTGCTGATCTTCAGGTCCCTGGGGCCGAACTTCAGGAGGTCGAGCAGGACCTTCCAGCCCTGCATCTCCAGCCCGTCCCAGTTATCCTTGATGACCGGGACGAAGACGTCGGTCCTGGCAGCGATGAGGCCGCTCATGACGTCCTTGGAGACGGGCTTCCTGTGCCACATGAGGTACAGGTCGGCGAAGATCGTGAAGACCCAGGAGCCGAACCAGCGGGTGAACCCCATGGCGGTCCTGTCGTCCCTGGTACCGATGCAGAGGTCGCAGCCCTTCTCCATCTCGTCGTACATCTTCCCGAGGACCTCCGGCGGGTGCTGGAAGTCGCAGTCGAAGGTCATGAAGTAATCGGTGCCGCACTCGAGGATGCCCTGGAATACGCTGGCGGCGAGGCCCCTCTCCTCGGGCTTCCTGACGACCATGATGGTGAGGGGGTCGTTCAGCCCGTCGATCAGCTCCTTGGAGCGGTCGGTGGAGTTGTCGTCCATGAACATGACCTTGAAGTCGGGATACATCTCCCTGAGCGTCTTCGCCATGTTGACTATGTTGTTCTCCTCGTTGAGGGTGGGGATGACGACTGTGCATGTTCCGGGCATTCGGATCGGCTCCTAATCTGCATTGGATATAAGATAAGTTGGTGGTCGGAGGGGTCTCCCCCTCCGGCCGGCTTCACTCGACGTAGTCCAGCCAGGCGTCGTACTTGGCGTCCTTGCCGGTGGCGATGTCCACGAACTTCTTGTGGATCTCGGTGGCGACCTTTCCGACCTTGCCGTCGCCGATGACGCGCCCGTCGATCATGGTGACGGGGCCGATCTCGGCTGCGGTTCCGGTCATCCAGACCTCATCGGCGGAGATGAGCTCGGACCTGGTGATCTCCTTCTCGACGACGGTGTACCCGAGGTCCCTGGCGACGGTGATGATGGAGTCCCTGGTGATGCCCTCGAGGATGCACTCGGAGACGGAGGGGGTGTAGATGACTCCCTTGCGGTAGATGAAGATGTTCTCGCCGGTGCACTCCGCGACGTGGCCGACGGAGTTCAGCATGAC
>Ga0310696_10006499_pt1 | contig 13854 bp, 17 predicted proteins | sample AusTroGonzalo_MG_4_FD_203885 | JGI IMG/M metagenome (GOLD analysis project Ga0310696, IMG submission 203885) | Bovine rumen microbial communities from tropical cattle in Woodstock, Queensland, Australia - Gonzalo_02 (v2) (version 2) | ecosystem: Host-associated > Mammals > Digestive system >... | reverse complement strand
CGTGAACGAGGAGTCGCTCTCGGAACCAAGATTGTGACTGATGCCGCGTAGTGCCAGATTCATTTTGGCCAGACGATAGGTGGCTGCTTCTTTTTCTTGACCATACACATTGATACGGCTGATGTCGCCCTGCTTGGCTTTCACGAGGTCGGTGCTTTGGATAAACATTCCGCCAGAACCGCAGCAAGGGTCATACAGTGTGCCGTCGAATGGCTCTATGACCGTGGCAATAAGCTGAACTACATCGTGGGGCGTATAGAATTCTCCTTCCTCCTTTGTCGCGTTAACGGCAAATTCTTTCAGGAAGTATTCATACACTCGGCCGATCAGGTCTTTCTCTTCGCCGAAAGTCTTATGGCTGATCTTATTAATTTCGTCAACGATTTTCTTGATATCATTCGCTCCGAGATTCCTCTGGGTGAATGTTCCTTCTACAAAGCATCCCTTCAGCGTGGGGTTTGTATCACCTATACTACGAAGCGCGGTGTCTAGTGCAACGTTGAGCTGAGGCGCAGGCGTGTCAATGATGGTTGACCAGCGGGCTTCTGGTGCCAGCGGAAAAGTACCATCTGCGAATGTGGCATCATCAAAGAATGCCATCTGAATATTGGGATCATTCGGGTCAAGTCCCTGTTCTTGGAGAGTTTTTCTTAGCGTTACAAGACCATCCTCGTATTTTTCTCCAATAAAACGGAGGAATACGAGAGTTAACATCATATCTCTCTTCTCAAAAAAAGATCCCGAGTTCTTTGCTTGCCTTAGGATATCCCTGCATTTGAACAGTATAGCGTCAAGATTCAGAGTTTCTTCCTTAGCTTTTTTAGCCATGGTTATAGGTGTTTAGTCTGATTATTTTTCAAATATAATAAAAAAACCTCTTAAATCTATGATTTAAATCCTTTTTCTTGCCAAATGAAACAAATTCATACTGTGTTATTTAGTAATAAGGCTTTCTGAATATCAAACCCGAAATAATTAAAATGCACAGAGTAAGTTTCTTCGAAAAACCCTGGCTTAAAATGTTTTTTGATAAAATCTTCCTTAAGGTCGGGGTTTATTACGACATCTATTACCCGCAAATTCTTCGGCCTGTCACACTCATACCGATTTCTTCCCCGAATACAGATAGCAATATACCCTTTGTCCTCTTTTTGACTCCGATACAAAAGCAAATCAGCCTTAAACCCGAGATATTTTGCACCGACCTCGCACACATCGTATCCAAGAGCCTTTAGGTCATTATATTTCTTGTATAATCCGAACGGATTAATGAATAGTGTCCCCGCATCGAAAACATTCTTGAGTATGTTGCGGGTTTTATCATATATCTCTTTGCGCCCACTGGAATAGGACAGATTATCGCCTTTAGGTTTCTGCTGCGGCAATTCCACAATCCACTTCCTTCTTTCAGTGGAATTTACCAGAAAATCTTTAAGTTCCGCCTTATCAACAGCCTGATATTTTAGATCTATCTCAAGGCACTTAAGGTGATTTTCGACTATGATCTTCCGCTTATTAGCATCAACCTTATGCGTAAAGTTGAACTCAATAAGCAGCTTCTCGCCGTTTGTCATAATACCTTCAACATCCGGCTTAATACCCAGCCTTTCATCGTACTTCTCTGCAACCACCCGGCGTAATACTACATGCCCCGAAGGGAAATCTCGCCTGCATGTTTGAGGAATATTTATACAGCGAGTCTCCATTAAAACTTCTTTGGCGAGCAAATGGATAGAAGACTCATAACCTCCTTCACATTCATGACCGTTGGCATGTGCAAAATGGTGTTGTCTAACGCCATCTATGACGCCATTCTTTGCAACAAGCGGCGATTTACAGTGAGGACAATGGCAATTGCATTTGGCGCCATTTGCAACAGCGTCAACATGCACAAGAGCTCCATTAGAGTCTAGAGCATAAGTCAAGAATGCGGCCATTATAAAGTATTTTCGGCAAAATTAACGATAATGTGTGACAGGTTTTGTCACACGCGAAAAAACTTTTTATAATTATTATCTTGCCAAAACTTTTCAGTCTGCGATTTTTTTCTTATTTTCGCAAAAATGAAATTTAATGACAAAAACTGACACTTATATGAGACCGCAAAGAACACCCCTGCAGAAGTTCCTTAGATTCCTTCTGTTTCTCCCCCTTTTTATGATTATCGGGACAACGGACAATATCTAGATCGTCAGCCGGATGAGCCTGCCATCCTTGCAGAACATCTCCTTGTACCGCATGATACAGGCATATACTTGGGCCGACGTCACCGGCTGCCCGTCCTTCCGGAGGTGTAACCCCCGGACATTAATCTCATGCGCGAGAGCCTCGGTAGACATACCGCGGCCCTCGGTTGACAGTAGATAGACGACAGCTTCTTCGACTTTCATAGCACAAAATTAATCATTTCTCCGGGAATGACAGCAGAGCAATCACCTCCTCCGAATACCCGTAAGTCACCAGTTCCCTCTCCGTCAACTCCCCTACTCGCACGGCATCCTGCAGGAATCCCGCTACCATCTCATACTTGTTTATCCCGGCCAGACCTGCTTCCAGTGCTGCCAGAATTCTGGGCACACCCCGTGCATCCTTCAGGCCGAACAGCGTCCTGGACGCCAGATCCACGGCATCATCAACTCCAGCCTCGAAATAATCCTTCAACTCCTCGAACGTCCACGGATTGCCCTTGGCAAAATGCTCATCCAGTCGGGCCATCACTTCGAACAGCGTCAGCACCTCGAAGTAATCCTTCAGCTTCTTCAGTGGCACTTGGAAACAGCGCTCCCCTTCCGTGAAGTATACCGGCGACAGTGCTTCCGTCTCTGTGAACTTCACGAATGTGTCAGAAATCATCAGCCCCCTCGGCGCAATGCTCCCTTCGTCGTCCAATGCATCCAGCTCACAGGCAAAAATGTCAATCCTGGCATAGTCCTGCGAATACAGCACATCGGCCGCCTCGTAAATGAAATGCGGCTGTGTGATGCTCTGCAGTGCTTCTTCCGACGCATTCCGGAGGATGTAGTCGGTGTAACCCGGCGTGGAATCCGGATCTTCCTCGAATCCCTCCAGGCCCGAACGCCCGGTAACTCCCAGCGGCACGCGGTAACGCGGCTTGCTGTCCTGCTCCTTCTCATAGAAGGCTGCAATCAAATCGTACAGCATAACAGTATGTTTTAAATTGTTGGAATGTGTATTTGGAAGGAGAACCCTTCCTCATTTCAACTGCAAAGTTAGCAGGCAAAAGTGACAGGTTTTGTCACACGTATTTTATTGATGAATTTTTTTGCATATTTTTGCAAGGAAATTCAACTTTACAACATGGACCAGCCAAAAATGGAGCGCTTGCTGCGCCTTATCCAGTACTTATCCAGTACTACCACCCGCTATACCCTTGACGAGATTGCAAAGAGCCTGGACACCTCCAAACGTTCCCTCTTCCGATATATCGACACCCTCAAGTCGGCCGGATTCTCCGTCACCCGCGTGGGCGAAGGCGTGTACCAGATGACCACCTACAACAAGGAATTCAGCGACCTATCCCAGCTGGTTTATTTCACTGATGAAGAAGCCATCATCGTTAGCCACCTCATCGAGAACCTGGACGGGACTAACGCCCTGAAGGCCGGCCTCAGGAAGAAACTCGCAGCCGTGTACGACTCCACCTCCATCAGCGATTACGCCGTACGGAGCGGCAAGAGCGAAATCATTGACCTTCTGGCTGACGCCGTGAAAAAGCACAAGCAGGTGCAGCTGAAAGGCTATTCCTCCAATCACTCCGGACAGACCAAAGACTATGTGGTGGAACCCTACAAGTTCACCAAGGAGTTTGCCGATATTGTGGCATACGACACCAAGGACCGCATCAACAAACTGTTCAAGATATCCCGTATGGGAGAAGTGAACATGCTGGGAGACTGGAAGCACGAAGAGGCTCACCAGGAGCAGCCCATCGACGCATTCCGGATGAGCGGACATCCCGTGGAGCACGTGAAGCTGCGCTTGACGCTGCGAGCCAAGAACCTTCTTACCGAAGAGTTCCCCATTACCGGCGAACAGGTGTACCCCGTCAAGCGCAACTGGTACTGGGAGGGTGACGTGAACGCCCTGGAAGGTATCGGCCGTTTCGTGCTGGGCCTAGCCGGAGAGATCGCCGTGGAAGAAGGAGAGCAGCTGAAGGCCTGGCTCTGTGAGCGCGGTGCTTACATTCAGCGCAAATTCCGGAAATAATTTTTTACTACAACAAATATTACTTACCTTTGCCGCAGAATACTAAACGCGCAAGGGTATGAAAGTAGTCTCGTTCTTCTCGGCCAAAGGCGGTACCTGCAAGACCACCATGAACATGATGTTCTCCTCTTTCCTGAAGTATTACTTGGGGAAGAAGGTGCTCCTGCTGGACTTCGACAGCCCGGAGTTCAACCTATCCAATGTGAGGAAAAGGGAGCTGCTATATGCGCAGGGCAAGGGCGCTCCCCTGGACCCTGAGACTCTGTATCCGATTCAGGAAGTGGACGAAGAAACCGCCCGGGATACAAAGGCAATCCTCGATTTCATAGAGGATGTCCGGCCGGAGTTTGACTTCCTGGTGATGGACTTTGGCGGCTCCTTCGCTCCCAGCGACCCCGTGTGCCAGCTGGCCTACCTCAAGGTCTTTGACCTGATGGTGGTGCCGGTGGAACTGGACGGGATGATCGTCGCATCAGCCAAGTCGCTTGCCTGGACACTGAAGGAGATGGGGCAGGAAACGCTCCTTTTCTTCAACAAGGTCCACGGCAGGGAAAAGCCCGAGCTGTACGAAGCGCTGGAGGACTGGTTTCGAGGAAAAGGCGTTAGCATTTCCCAAAACCGCGTGAAGAATGCATTGAATGTAAGGCGGGATTCCGACAACGGGACCAACTTCGTGAGAAGCTCGGTCACCTTCCCGCTGAAGGATATCCGGGCAAACAACCCGGGAATCATCAAACTGTTTGAGGAGGTAGCTGGAAATGAAGGGATGGTTCAGACAGAAAAAACCGCCTGAGAAACCGGGCCTTACCGACGAGCAGATTCTTCTGCTTCTGGTACCAAGAGTCACCATTGAGCACAACGTTGTGCCGCCTCTGCTGCGTGAGCAGCGGAAACTGCAGGAGCAGGTAAAGAGGCAAGCCATCGACGTGCAAGACGAGATGGAGATATCCGACATATTAACCAAATTCGCATAAGTGATGAAAGATTGTAGGGAGAGATATGCGGCTGCTGGCATCCTGGGCCTTGCCGTGAGTGTCTCGGCATCGGCACAGGATGCCATTTCGTTCCTGAACGAGGCGAACACACAGATTCGCTCGGCGGGAAGCATTATTTACCAGGTAGTGATAGCCGTTCTGGCAATTGTGGCCATCGTGTCACTGATTACCGTCGGCATCAAGATGTACTCCGGAGACCGGGAAAGCGCCCAGCAGGCGCTGGGCTGGTGCGGAGGTATGGTTTTCTGTATCATTGCGGCCCTTGTGCTGAAAAACTTCATCGGCCTATGAGGTGCAGGGTATACAGAAATCTTGACCGGCCCTTTAACCTTCTGGGCGTGAAGGGACGGTATATCCCGGTAGCCCTTGCAGGTCTTCTGGGGATTGTAGTTCTGTCCGTCATCCTGGGCACTGTCTTGGGCACCTTTGCAGGCCTGGTGGCCGCCGTAGTGATGATTGTGGCCGGCTATGTAGTGCTGCTGGAAGTTCAGCAGCGTTTCGGAGAGAAAGGGCTGTCGCGTTTTTTCGGCAGCTTACGCCTTCCCAAGTTCATTTTAGTGAGGAGCAAGGTATGGAAGCGGTAGACATTCGTTCCAATTTTCCCGTGATGAACGGCGGGGACGGAATCATCCTTTCCAAGCGCGGTGACATCTGCGTGGGCTGGGAGGTGCAGCTTCCGCCGGCCTTCCGCTGCAACGAGGAGAAATACGACTCCCTGATGGCATCCTTGGCCGGGGCCATAACCCTGCTGCCGGACTATACCATCGTGCACAAGCAGGATATCTACATGCGGAAGCGCTATGCTTCCGAGTCTGTGCACGGCTTTCTGGAAGAGGCCTACGAGCGGCACTTCGACGGCCGGGAGTACCTGGACCACCGCTGCCTGCTGTGGCTTTCTTTTTCATCTAAAAGGAACGTGCGCGGGGCTTCCAGCGGCCTGCTGGGGATGCCTTCGGCAGCGCTGCCAAAGAACGCGGAGATTGCGCGGAACCTGGCAGCGGCGGAGCAGTTTGCCTCCGTACTGGGCGGCAATCCCCTGCTGCACCTTCGTCGCCTTACCGAGGATGAAATCTTCGGAAGCAACGGTGCCGGTATCCTTCAGAACTATCTGAACTTCACGGACGAAGGTCCGGACGTGCTTTCGGATATCCAGGTGGCTCCGGATTCAATCCGCGTGGGAGACAAGACGGTGCACTGCCACCTCTTTGCCGATCTGGACCAGTTGCCGGGAGAGGTGGCCTCCTGCCGCCGGAACCGGGAGTTGAGCACAGAGAACTCCGTGGTGTCGTTGTCCTTTTTGGACGAGATCGGCCAGTCCCTGGACTGCGAACACGTGGTGAACTGGTTCTGTGTAAAAGAGCCGATGAAGGACACCCATGGAGCCCTGGACGCCAAGCGCCGACAGATGCAGTCAATGTCTGCCCGAAACGCCGAGAACCGCAAGTATGCCGAAGAAATCAACGACTATCTGGAGACGGCAGCCGTGCAGCAGATGAGCACTGTGCGGTGCCACTTGAACATTCTATCTTCTGGTTCCCCGGACCAAGTGGCAACAGCCATCTCCAAGCTCGGCATCGTCCCGGTACGGGACATTGCTAACGCCCCAGCGCAGTTCTGGACATCCATTCCGGGCAACGAGTCCGGCCTGGCCTTTACGGAATTCATGACCATGGAGCTGAATTCGGCCCTGTGTCTGAATATCTATGAAGGATCAGACGAAGGCATTGCGGACGGAGTGCTGAAGATGAGCGACCGCATCCTGCTTGTGCCCAAACGCTTCGACATTCAGGAAAAGGCCTTCGAGCACGGGCTCATTGAGAACTACAACCTGTTCCTGCTGGGCCCCTCGGGCTCCGGAAAGTCCTTCTTCATGAACAAGTATCTGCGCGCCTGCTACGCTGCCGGACAGCACTGTTTCCTGATTGACGTGGGCGACAGCTACCGGGCCCTCTGCCATATCATCCGGGAGGAATCCGGCGGTCGGCACGGCTCCTACTACACCTTCCAGAAAGGGAAGCCCATTTCCTTCAATCCGTTCCGCAATATGAAACGCTTCAGTCAGGCCGACAGCCAGGCAATGAACTTCCTTTTCACCCTGATGGTGACGCTGTGGAAGAACGGAAAGGTGGATATTTCCTCTTCGGCCGAGAAATACGTACGGGAGAGCATAACCTCCTTCCTGCAGCAATGGGAGGGCGTTTTCGACCCCGTATTCAATGACTACTTCGAGTATGTGAGGGATGTCTTCGGGGACCTGCTGGCACGGGACGGCGCCGGGAAGGAATACTTCGACCTGAAGGACTACCTGATATCTCTGGAGCAGTTCTACAAAGGCGGTCCCTACGACTATCTGCTGAACTCAGGAGAGAACGTCGATATTTTGAACGACCGATTCGTGGTCTTCGAGATTGACGCCATCAAGGGAGATCCGGTGATTTACCCCATCACTACTCTGGTCATTATGGACGCCTTCATGGAAAAGATGACCTCCAACTCAGACTTCAAGGTGATGTGCATCGAGGAGGCCTGGAAAGCGATTATGGGAACGCAGATGGCCACCTATATGCTGGAACTGTGGAAGACGGCGCGCAAGCATCGTACAGCGGCAATGGTGGTCACCCAGGAGCTGAAGGATATTACGTCCTCCCCCATCATCAAGGATTCCATCGTGGAGAACTCAGGCGTAAAGATTCTGCTGGACCAGAGCAAGTACCTGAACAAGTTCGAGGAATTGGCCTCTGCTCTGTCTCTTTCCGAGGACGACAAGAGTATGATTCTGTCCATGAACCGCTACCGGACAGGCGCCGGCCGCGAGGTATTCTTCAACTTGGGCAACCGGAAATCCTTTGTGATGCGGCTTGAGGTATCCCCGGAGGAAGCCGTTGCATTCTCCTCCCAGAAAAGGGACAAGGACCGGCTTGCCGCAGCCGTGGAGAAAAGCAGCGGAAGTTATGTCAAGGCCATCAAAAAACTGTGCACAAAACGCGTATGAAACGTATAACTATCATATTATCAATGCTATTTATGGTGCTTTGTGCACCACCAGCCCGGGCGCAGTTCGCCACATTCGACGCCAGCAACCTGGCGCAGGCGGTGCTTTCCTTCCTGCAGGACGGGGACAATATGGTCCTCAATACCGAGCAGTTCCTGGAGAACCTGGGCGTTGCCAAGGAGCAGCTGGAATTCCTGCAGGAAGCCGACAAACGCTACAAGGAAGTTCGCGGAGATATCTACAAGGCGCAGTCCGTGATACGAATGGCCAAGAACTACGAACAGATGGCCCGTATGTTCACGGGCTATGTGAACCGAATGAAGAGCATGAACGGTCAGCAACTCACCTATTACCAGACGCGCTCTATGGTAAACGAAGGCTTCCAGTACCTGCTGTATGCTTCACGCGAAGTCAAGCGCGCCCGGGAGTTCCTGGACAAGCGTTCGCAGATCAGCGAGGAGGAAAGGCTGAAGGGCTTGAACGAGTGCGACCGGCAGATATCCCGGGCCAATGCCGCCATGTACTATCATATTAGGGAAACCTACGAGGACCTGGACACCGCAACTGCTGTTGCCGAAGGCTACAAAAGCCTGGAAGAGGCATTCACCATCAAATACTGACGCCATGAAAGGAGGACTCAATTACCCGGAAATGCTCCAGAGCGTGAAGATGACCATCTTCACCGGAGACCATAGCGCCATCTACAGCATGGCCTGCGCCCTGGCGTGCATTGCTTGCAGCTTCGGACTTATCACTTGGTACAACAAGATGCTCAACGACCCATACGGCCGACTGGATATGCGCGCGGTCATCAGGGCCGTCATCATCCTGTTCCTTACTTGTAACTTCTACTCCTCCGTGCTGGTGCCCTTCGACCACATCACCTATCTGGTGACGCGGGGACTGTCTGCCAGCGTGGACGAGCGCCGCTCGAAGGAATGCTCCCTGGAGGAGATTGTACGCGAGATAGATGATTCCCGCGGAGAGGAGACCTTCCTGGGCAGTTTCCTGAGGGAGATGGACAGCGAGACGAGCAGCGTGTCGGAGGACAGCGGCCTCAGCGGAGACTCCTCGGCCGTACTGGAATCCGAGGCCGAAGTCCGCATCCACGACCGGCCGAAAAAGCCCTTCGGCCAGAGGTTCTGGCAAGGTGTGAAGGACGTGGTAAGCGGCATTTTTGCCCTGCCAGTGCTGAGCATCGGCTCCACGCTGAGCCTGCTGATATCGGCCATCGTGAAGATTGTACAGTGGATCCTGATGGCAGTGAGCAGCATCTATCTGATTATCCTCGGACTCATCGGCCCCTTCTCCTTTGCGCTGAGCCTGATTCCCGGCTTTGAGAGGGGTATCCACAACTGGCTGGCGCGCTATATCCAGATATCCTTCTGGACACCCATGGCCGCCCTTATCGACTATGTGAATTACAAGTTGACGGGCGCTATGGTAGCTTCCCTTTTCAACGCTCCCCTGCTGGCTAAGAACTCCTACACCGTGCACCTGATTCTAATGGAGCTGGTAGTGCTGATATGCCTTCTGGGCGTACCCTCGATGGCCTCCTGGGTGGTTTCCAGCGCCGGCGCATCCGACATTAACCGCAGCATCCGGCAGACCGCCGAAAAGGCTGCTTTCCTTGCCCTTAAATAACCCGTTATGAACAAGATTCTATCCATTACAAAAGACATTGAGAAGAGTTTCAAGCGGCTCTCTCTGATGACCATAGTGGCCGTGGGCGGTTCGCTGCTGTTTGCTCTGGTGGTAGGCACTTCGGCCCTGTCGTTTGCCGAAAAGCAGCGCCAAAAGATATACGTGCTGGACCAGGGGAAATCACTCCTGCTAGCCCTGCAGACTGACGCCATCCTGAGTAAGGATGTGGAAATCCGGGACCACGTGACCCGCTTCCACGAGCTGATGTTCACGCTAAGTCCCCAGAAGCAGACCATCCAAGAGAATCTGGACAGGGCCTTCAACTTGGCCGACCGCAGCGCCTTCGAGTATTCGCAGGACCTGGCCGAGAAGGGATACTACGCCCGTCTGGTATCGGCCAACATCAGCCAGCAGATGATTGTAGACTCGGTGAAGTTCGTGAGCAATTCCTACCCGTATCAGGTGCGCACGTACGCACGTCAGTATGTGGTAAGGGAGAGCACGGTGAGCCAGTATTCCTTCGTGAGTACTTGCCAGCTGATTAACGCCGGCCGGAGCGATGTGAATCCGCACGGGCTCATCATCGAGAAGTTCAAAGTGATTAAGAACGACCTTATAGAAACGCGCAAACGATGAAGAAAGAGATTCAGAACAATTCGCCGTGGGTGAAGTACGGGATGTACACAGCTATCGGCATCTCGGTGGCGTTTGCCATCTGGTATTTGTACAGAGCAATAACCTTATTGACTTGAAGATATGGAACAGGATAACAAGAAAATGATTTGGATGTTTGCAGCTCTCTGTGTGGCGGTGGTAGGGCTGATGATTTACCTGATACTGACGCAGTTCGGCGGCTCACCGAAACCTGCGCAGGAAGAGAGTGTGGTGGCCACCCTGCCGGACGGCGAGGTGCGGCAGATGGCCGGCTCCAAGAGCGAGGCTTTCCGCGGAAGCATCTCCACGGATGCCTATTTCGATATGCTGGACGCCGAAGTTACGGCCGATGAAGACGTGTCGCTGGTATCGGATTCGCTGAAGGCGAAGCGGCCTGCAGCTCCGGCTCCAACGCCCTCCGGTTCAGCCGTGGAGCGGGTGTTCGGTGCACCAGACTCCTCTGCTCCTTCCGAGACTCCCCGGCGCTCTTCTAGTGGCGGTTCTGCTGCCCGGCCGATGAGTTCCCAGGAGCGGTTGGAATACGACCGCAAGCGGGCAGAGATGGTTCGAGATGTGCTGACGGGAGGCCAGGAGGAGACGACTCCGGCTGCCGAAGAATCCCCTGCTCCCCAGTCCATCGACCTTTCGGCCGTTGGCTCCTCTGACGGGATTATCTCATCACTCGACGATGACTTTGAGGATGCCGCCGTGCAGTATGAGGGCTCAAAGAGGCCTTTCCGCTGTATGTTTGTGCGGGACCAGAAGCTTACCAGCGGCCAGCGCGTTACGTTGCGCCTGCTAGAAGACTACAACCTGGACGGCGTTAGAATTCCGGCCAATACTCACCTCGCTGCCATCTGTAAAATCGGCGACCGGCTGGAGCTGCAGGTGCGTTCACTGGAAATGAACGGCCGGATTATCCCTCTGGCGCTGGACGCCTATGACACGGACGGCCTTCAGGGCATTTACTGCCCGGAGACATCGGCCGGAAAGAATGCCAAGAAAGCCTCCGACGATGCCATTTCTACCGCCGGGCAGACCTTCGGCGGGCTGGTGGGAGACATTGCGTCAACCGTTATCCGTACCGGCGCTTCCATCGCCAAATCGGCCAGCGGAGAGCTATCCGTGAGCGTTGTGAGCGGCTATGAGTTTTACCTTGTCAAATCCGAAAGAAAATGAAAGCACAAACCTTCTTTTTCATCGCTGTGCTCGGGTGTTTTCTCGGGGCCTTTTCGGCACGTGCCCAGGCCCCGGACACCCTTTTTATCTCCACTACGCAGGTGGTGCACCTGCGCTTTGCGAGCGAACTGAAGTATGTCAACCTGGGTAACAAGGCCATTGTGGCCAAGATTGTGGACGGGTCCAAGGACTACGTGGCCGTCAAGGCACGCGAGCCCTTTGACATCTGCACCTCAATGAGCTGCCTGGAGAGCACAGGCGCTATGCACACCTTTCTGGTGGCCTATCGGGAAAGCCCTGCGCGGCTGGACATCGACACCCGCCTTCCCATCCGCACCGGCGGTTCCCCGGAGGTATCGGCCGCCGCTCCGGCGGACACCTCTTCTTTTTCACCCCAATCTTTTGCAGACTATGCAGCTATGAGTCAGGAACTATACCATCTGGGCACAAAGGGATACGGGATAGAGATCCTGTGCGAAAATATCTTCTACAAGGACGACGTCCTATTCCTGCTGATATCCCTTCATAACTCTTCCTCCGTGAGCTATGTGCTGGCTTCGCCCCGCTTTGCCGTGGAGAGCAAGAAACGCACGAAGCGCGGGCTCCAGTATGAGAAAGCCGTATTCCCGAAGCAGAGCTACGGGCTGGGCACCGTCCCGCCCGACGGTGTGGGGAAACTGGTCTTCACCTTGGACAAACTGTCCCTCACTCGCGGGCAGGTATTCCGCGTGTACTTCTATGAGAATGGCGGCAGCAGGAACTTTGTCCTTACCCTTAGCGGCAGGGACGTAAATGAGGCGAAGAGACTATGAGGAAAGTGAAGGAGCTGGAGAGCTGGATAGGCGACGAGAGTATGAGAGATGGTGGAGAAGGGTCGAATTAAATATAATCCTCTATATCATCACTGTTTCCAATAACCACCGTAATCCCCTCCACAGATTCAACGCAAAGGTCATATTCTTCCGAGAAGGAAGACTTGATCGCCTGCAATTCTCTTTCTGCAGACTCCATTGATGGATAACATTTTCCTTTCGAAGTAGATGACGTAATTATGCGTCTCATTCCATAAGATGACTTAATCCGGTCAAAGTATGAGACTTGGCCGGTTTTTGTATTTATTATCCGTATGTGATATCTGCTCTCCATGTTTATGGCCTATACAAAAGTATGGGTTTTAGTCGGAAATACAAAAGATTCAACTGATTGTGCACAACTTGAAGTTTTTCTTCCTTACCATTTCATGTCCGCAAATATTTGTGTAAATTTGCTAAAATCCGAAAGAACGACATGAAAGATATTACGAATCCGAATGAGGGTTTCAAAGTACTTGAACAATTGAAACAATCAGAAGAAAAGGCCGAGTCCACCCCAGAGGGGGGCTTTGAAGAGGCTGTAAATGAGTCTGATGATGTCGCAAAGAAGATTGTTCTGGACAATGAAAGAGTATGGCAAGTTGGTGCCGTTATTTTCCATGACGATGAAAGTAATTTCTTTGGAATGATCGCAAAAAGAGATTTGATTTGGCATTCGCCTCAATCTCTGCATTTCAGTTCAGACGTAGTTCACACAGACCTTTCTCCCGGGGACCTTGTAGTATATACACGCTCTTTCAAGAACAGGAAACAACCCAAAGGAAAGCCTACGGCGGCAGAATTGTATTTAGCCAAAGATGTAAAGAATCTTCCTTGGGATAATATTCTGGATCACGTTGGCCCAGATGCGTGTTTTGAATTTCAGAAAAAGGTATTCGTCCGGTCTTCTTATTCTTTTCGTACCCATCAAGAAACTCAGACCGTTAAGATTCCTGTAATATCTTCTTTTACAAAAGATTTGTCTTCTGATGAAAAAGATGCACTGATACAGGCGCTTTTGAAGAAACTTGAAGAAAAAAAGGCAGAAGAAAGATTTAAGTACCTGCAGGATGTTTTAGATGCCGGCCTGTATGATTTCTTCGTCTCGAATTATACTTCTGCACAGCTAAAGGAGCTTCCCATTCCATCTCTTTCTGAGTACTTATTGGTTATTGCACTCCAACGCAATCAGGAAGCTACTGCCGAAACCATTCTTTCCGCGGCGGATTATTCCAGTTTTAACGTTGACCCCATCCGTAACGCGATGAATGACAACGTGAGTAATTGGACGAAGCTTGAAGCTATTATTAGT
>Ga0310696_10006498_pt1 | contig 13857 bp, 15 predicted proteins | sample AusTroGonzalo_MG_4_FD_203885 | JGI IMG/M metagenome (GOLD analysis project Ga0310696, IMG submission 203885) | Bovine rumen microbial communities from tropical cattle in Woodstock, Queensland, Australia - Gonzalo_02 (v2) (version 2) | ecosystem: Host-associated > Mammals > Digestive system >... | reverse complement strand
ACCACCTCGGCCATCTCTTCAACTGATATGTCGCACATCTCCCTGAGCGCCCTGACGCGCTCCGCTACCTCTTCTATTATCGGCTCCATGATATCACGCGTCCGGCCACAGCTCGTGCGCCTTCTTCCTGAGTTCGTATTTAAGGATCTTTCCTGCGGCGTTCATCGGGAAATCGTCCACGAACGCTACGTATTTCGGGGTCTTGTACCAAGCGATCTTGCCGCGGCAGAAGTCCAGGACGTCCTGCTCGGTCATGTCGTCGTACCCCTGGTGCTTGACGATGAATGCGCCGGGCTGCTCGCCGTACTTGGCGCTGGGGACGCCCACGACCTGGACATCCTTGATCCCGGGGCAGCCGTAGAGGAAGTCCTCTATCTCCTTGGGGTAGATGTTCTCGCCTCCGCGGATGATCATGTCCTTGATCCTGCCGGTGACGTAGAAGTAACCCTCGGAGTCCCTGTACCCCAGGTCCCCGGAGTGGAGGTATCCGTTCTGGTCGATGACCTTGGCCGTCTCCTCGGGCATCTTGTAGTACCCTTTCATGACGTTGTATCCCTTGCAGCAGAACTCGCCGATCACTCCGTCGGGGCAGGGCTCGTAGGTCTCCGGATCGAGGATCACGGTGTCGATGCCCTGCAGCTTCTTCCCGACCGAGGAGCACTTCTTCTCGAGGGAGGGCTCGTCGTACGTGGTCTGCGTCATTCCGGGGGAGGCTTCGGTGAGTCCGTACACGATGGTGATCTCCTTCATGTTCATCTTGGCCACGACCTCCTCCATAGCGGAGATGGGGCAGGGGGACCCGGCCATGATACCGGTCCTCAGGCTCGAGAAGTCGAACTTGGGGAACAGCTTGTGGTTCAGGATGTTGATGAACATCGTGGGGACGCCGTACACGGACGTGCACTTCTCCGTCTCGATGGTGGTCATGACCTTGATCGGGTCGAAGACCTCGCAGAAGCACATAGTGACGCCGTGGTTGATGCATGCCATGACCCCCAGGACGCAGCCGAAGCAGTGGAACAGGGGGACGTTTAGGCACAGGCGGTCGGTGGGGCCGTAGTTCATGTTGGCGCCCAGCCAATATCCGTCGTTGGCGATGTTGAAGTGGGTGAGCATGACCCCCTTGGGGAATCCGGTGGTTCCTGACGTGTACTGCATCATGGTCACGTCGTGGACGTCCACGGAGTCCTTCCTCTGGCGGTACTCCTCGTCGGAGATCTGCACGGCCAGGGATTTGACCTCGGTCATGGAGTACATACCGCGATGCTTGACGGGGCCCAGGAACACGACCCTCCTGAGGTGGGGGTACTTCTCGCAGTGGAAGTTCTCCCTGGGCATGGTCTTTAGCTCGGGGATGAGGTCGTACACGGTCTGGACGTAGTCCACGTCCCTGACACCGTCGATCAGGAACAGCGTCTCCATGTCCGACTGCTTGAGCACGTAGTCCAGCTCTGCGGACTGGTAGTTAGTGTTGATCGTCAGGAGGATCGCGCCGATCTTGGCGGTGGCGAACATGAGCGTGATCCAATCGGGGACGTTGGTGGCCCACACGGCGACCTTCTCCCCCTTCTCCACGCCCATGGCCATCAGGCCCTTGGCCACGCGGTCGACTTCCACTCCCCACTCCCTCCAGGAGAGCCTGAGCTCCCTGTCCACGTAGACTATGGCATCGTTGTCGGGATGGTTCCTTATGCATTTGTCCAGCAGGTCTCCTAGCCTTTCATCGCTGGTGATGTTCTTCCTCGGAACGCAGACCATGAGATCGCCTCACAGCGGCGTGTACAGGACCGCGTATATCTCCGCGGGCCCGTCGATTGCCCCGACGTAGTGGGGGACGACTGAATTGTAATAGGCGCTGTCTCCGGGTTCGAGGATCTTCCTCTCCTTGCCGTAGATGAACAGGATCTTGCCGGTCACGACGATGATGAACTCCTCGCCCTCGTGGGAGCTGAGCTCGTAGCTCTCCTCCTCTCCGACGCGGATGAACAAGGGCTCCATGTGCCTGTCGGTCTTACCCTTGCCGAGCGGGTAGTACTGATAGTCCCCCTTGTCTCCGTGGGAGGAGGCCTCCTCCACCCTATCGGACTTCCTCACGACTATGGGGTCCGGATTGAACTGGTCGTCGGTGAACGTGCCGACCCTCTGGCCGAGCGAGCGGGAAAGCCTAATAAGGGATCCGATGGGCGGGTATGAGATGCCACTTTCGTATTCCTTGATGGATTCAAGGCTAAGTCCAGAGTTAATGGCGAGCTGCTCCTGGGTGAGCCCCATCTGTTCTCTGTACTTGCTGATCCTCTTTCCTAGCTTGTTGTTGTCGGCCATATTATCGCCTGACTGGGGTTATGGAGCATACTTAATAAATTGTTCGGTGAAGTTTCATGGAATAATAAATAAGAGAACGCGTATGCTCGCGCATGGAGTACCTGAAAAGCAGGGTGACCGTGGTCTGCGGCCATTATGGGACCGGGAAGACCAATCTGGCGATCAACCTGGCGCTGGATTGTGCCGAGGAAGGGGACAAAGTCACCCTGATTGACATGGATGTGGTCAATCCGTACTTCAGATCCTCCGATTATTCGGATATACTTACTAAAAAAGGCGTAAGGGTTCTCGGCCCGAACTTCGCGAACTCCAATCTGGACACCCCCTCCCTGCCGCCCGCCATAGGCTCGGCGATAAGGGACGGGGAGAAGGTGATCATAGATGTCGGAGGCGACGATGCCGGGGCCACGGCCCTGGGGGTGTACTCGGGACTGCTCGCGGAAGCGGACCCGGACGTCCTGTACGTCGTCAACAGGTACAGGTCGCAGACCACTGTGCCAGAGGATGCTGTGGAGATCCTCTCCGAGATAGAGCGCGCCGCCCGCATAAGGGCGTCGTGCATCGTGAACAACTCCCATCTGAAGCAGTTCACCACCTGGAGGACGATCGAGGATTCGCTGCCGTTCGCGGAGCGGGTTTCCGAGATCACGGGCCTTCCGATAAGGTTCACCACAGTCCCCGTCGGTGTTGACCCATTAAATAAAATACCTAACATGTACCCAGTGCGCGTCTGTGTGAAGACGCCGTGGGAAGAGGCAGGCGGTCAATGATGCCAAAGGTTTCCGTTAACAATGAAAGATGCAAGGGGTGCGAGATGTGCGTCATCGTATGCCCCAAGAAGATCCTCGAACTGGATCACAGTGTCACCAACAGCAAGGGGTACCACCCCGCTCACATAACCGATGCGGAGAAGTGCATCGGATGCGGCTCGTGCACGATAATGTGCCCCGACTGCGCTATAAGAGTGGAGGTGGACTGATGTCCGAGAAGGTCCTCATGAAGGGGAACGAGGCCATCGCCGAGGCCGCCATCGCGGCCGGATGCAGGCACTTCTTCGGATACCCCATCACGCCTCAGACAGAGGTCGCCGCATACATGTCCAAGAGGATGCCCAAGATCGGAGGGGTCTATCTCCAGGCCGAGTCCGAGGTCGCCTCCATCAACATGGTCCTGGGAGCCGGAGCGGCCGGCGTCAGGGTCATGACGTCCACGTCATCCCCCGGTATCAGCCTGATGGCCGAGGGGATATCCTACGCCGCCGGATCCGACGTCCCCTGCCTCATAGTGAACGTCGAGAGGGGAGGCCCGGGCCTCGGAGGCATCCAGCCCTCCCAGTCCGATTACTTCCAGGCCACCAAGGCCACCGGTCACGGGGATTTCCACCTGCTGGTCTTCGCCCCTTCCACCGTCCAGGAGACCGTGGACCTCATCTCCGATGCGTTCGACCTCGGGGACAAGTACAGGATGCCCACGATGATCCTGTCCGACGGTCTGCTCGGTCAGATGATGGAGCCCGTCGTGCTCCCCGAGCCCAAGGACCCCACCGACACCAAGGATTGGGCGGCCAAGGGCCACGAGGGCAAGAGGCCCCACAACGTGATCAACTCCCTCTACATCGAGCCCAGCGTCCTGGAGAAGCTGAACTTCGAGAGGTTCGAGAAGTACGAGAAGATCAAGGAGACCGAGCAGAGGGCCGAGGAGTACCTCGTCGACGACGCCGACGTCATCATCGTGGCGTTCGGAGCCTCCTCCAGGATCGCCCATTCCGCCGTCGACATGGCCAGGAAGCAGGGCATCAAGGCCGGTCTGATCAGGCCCATCACCCTGTGGCCGTTCCCCGAGAAGACCATCAGGAAGCACATCGACCACGCCAAGGTGTTCCTGTCCGTGGAGATGAACATGGGACAGATGGTGGAGGACGTCAGGCTCATAGTCGCCGACAGGAAGCCCGTCCGCTTCTTCGGCCGCACCGGAGGTGTTGTCCCCACGCCCAGAGAGGTCCTCGAACAGATCGTCAAGCTCAACGGAGGCGATTACTGATGTCAAAGGTTATGGGAGAGAGGCCCAAGGCGCTGCTCGACGTCCCGCTGCACTACTGCCCGGGATGCACTCACGGAATCGTCCACAGGCTGGTCGCCGAGGTCATCGACGAGCTGGGGATCGAGGGGAAGACCGTCGGTGTCGCATCCGTCGGATGCTCCGTCTTCACGTACAACTACTTCGGATGCGACATGGTCCAGGCCCCCCACGGGCGTGCGCCCGCTGTGGCCACCGGCGTCAAGAGGGCCAGGCCCGACAACGTCGTGTTCACCTACCAGGGAGACGGCGACCTCGCCGCCATCGGAATGGGAGAGACGGTCCATGCGGCCGCTAGGGGAGAGAACATCGTCGCGATCTTCATCAACAACGCGATCTACGGAATGACCGGAGGACAGATGGCCCCCACCACCCTGCCCGGGCAGGTCACACAGACCACCCCGTACGGAAGGGACACGTCCGTTGCCGGTAACCCGATCAGGGTCTGCGAGCTGCTCTCGTCCGTCAACGGAGTCGCACTGGCACAGCGTGTCACCGTGGACTGCGTCAAGAACGTCAAGGCCGCCAAGAAGGCCATCAAGAAGGCCTTCGAATACCAGATGGCCGGCAAGGGATACTGCATCATCGAGGTCGTATCCACCTGCCCCACCAACTGGGGAATGTCCCCCGCGGACTCCCTTCAATGGCTGAGGGACAACATGCTCCCGTACTACCCGCTGGGCGTCTACAAGGACGTCGGAGAGGAGGGGGAGCAATGAGCGACCTCAACATCCTGCTCGCGGGCTTCGGAGGACAGGGTATCCTGTTCACCGGGAAGGTCATCGCATACGCCGGCCTGATGGAGGACATGGAGGTCTCCTGGCTTCCGTCCTACGGACCCGAGATGCGCGGAGGCACCGCCAACTGCAGCGTCTGCCTGTCCGATCACACCATAGGATCGCCGCTGGTCACCAACCCCGACATCCTCGTGGCCATGAACCTGCCCTCGCTGGAGAAGTTCGAGAACGATGTGGTCCCCGGAGGGCTCATCATCATCGATTCCTCGATCATCCCCAAGAAGGTCTCGCGCAGCGACGTCAAGGTCATCTACCTCCCCGCATCCGAGATCGCGGAGAACGCGGGCATCAAGGGAGCCGCCAACATGGTCATCCTCGGCAAGCTGTTCAAGGAGACCTCGTTCTGCTCCCCCGAGAACCTGGACAAAGGCCTCCAGAAGACCATCCCTCCGAAGAAGATGGACCTTCTGGACAAGAACAGGCTCTGCATCAGGCTCGGGACCGAGAACTGAAACTCAACAGGTGCCGGCCATGCCGGCACCTATCTTTCTGATTGAAATTTGAAGAATATCCGACCAGAATCACATCTTGTGGTTCTGGAGCAGCTTCTTGAACTCCTCGATGTAGAGGTCGGGGGCGATAGTGTGCCCGACACCGGGGATCTCGATGTAGGTGCATCCGGGGATCGAGGAACCGACGGCCCTTCCCTTGAGGGGCTCTACCATGATGTCCATGGCCCCATGGACGACAAGGGTCGGGGCCTTGATATCCTTGGTCTTCTCGGTGGAATCGAAGTTGTCCATGGCGATCATCTGCTTGTGGACCTCTGCGGGGTTCTCGGGATGCTTCGGGACCGGCATGATCATGCCCTTCTCTCCGAGCTCGGCGAATGCGGACTCGGGGAAGCAGAACGAGTTCAGCAGGATGTTCATGACGTCCATCGAGCACTGGCCCTCTGCAGCGGCTTTGGAGACGGTGTACATGAAATAGGCCGACCTCCAGGGCCTGAATTGGTAGGAGGAGACCAGAGTGAGGGTCTGGACCCTCTGGGCGTACCTCAGTGCGATGGACTGGGCAACCAGGGATCCCATGGACCATCCGAGGATGTGGGCCTTGAAAATGTGCAGGTGGTCCATCAGGTGGATCACATCGTCCGCGATGATCTCGACCTCGACCCCGCCTTTGTACTCGGTCTGACCGACACCGCGGTTGTCAAGGGTGATCACCCTGTATCCCTTCAGCAACGGGACCATACTCTTCCAGAAGCGGTGGTTGGCACCGACTCCGGCGATAAGGATGACGGGCTCTCCTTCCCCTTCGTCCTCGTAGTACAGTTTCACGTCCTGAAGTTCTGCGAACATGCAACCCCATTCTAGGTTTAGGATAAAAGTCTAACGTACATTCTTTGTTATGAGCCGATGCCCGGCGTCCTTCGAGCGCCCCGATACCAAAACGATTTATCCGCTGTGCCTATGGAGAGAGCATGTTCGAGATCATCAGGCGCGACGGCATGGCCCGCATCTGCAAGTTCGAGGTCCACGGCAGGACCATCGAGACGCCTGCCCTGCTGCCGGTCGTCAATCCTAAGATCAATACGGTGCCTCCCAGGGAGCTCTACGAGAAGTTCGGGTTCGGCGCCCTCATCACCAATTCATACATCATCCGCGGCACCCCAGACCTGAAAGCCAAGGCCCTGGAGGTCGGGCTCCATGAGCTTCTGGACTATCCCGGCATCATAATGACCGATTCCGGCACCTTCCAGTCGCACATGTACGGCGAGGTGGAGCTGACCAACGAGGAGATCGTCAGCTTCCAGAAGGCCATCGGAACGGACATCGGGACCGTCCTGGACATTTTCACCGAGCCGTTCTGGACCAAGGAGCAGACCGCGGACTCCATAGTCACCACGCTGGAGAGGACGCAGCAGGCCTGCGACATGAAGGGCGAGATGTTCATCAACGGTGTCGTCCAGGGATCGGTCTATCCCGACCTCAGGGAGGACTGTGCCAGGAAGATGGCGGAGATGGATATCGACGTCCACCCGATCGGAGGGGTCGTCCCCCTGATGGAGCAGTACCGCTACACCGAGCTTGTGGACGTCGTGATGTCCTCCAAGCGCGGGCTCAACCCCAACCGTCCGGTCCATCTGTTCGGAGCCGGACACCCCATGATCCTGGCCCTCGCGACCCTGATGGGCTGCGACCTCTTCGACTCGGCGAGCTACGCCAAGTTCGCAAGGGATGACAGGATGATGTTCATCGACGGGACGTTCAGGCTCCAGGACATGCAGTCCCTGGACTGCAACTGCCCGGCATGCAGGGGCCACACCATCGAGACCCTCCGCAAGATGGACAAGAGGGACAGGACGAGGCTCATTGCCGAGCACAACCTCTACCAGATCAAGCAGGAGATGGCCCTCGTCAAGAGGTATCTGAGGGAGGGACGCCTCTGGGAGCTGGCCGAGCTGAGGTGCAGGGCCCATCCCGCTCTGCTGGATGCGCTGAGGAGGCTCAGGGACTATCAGGACCAGATGGAGCTCTTCGATCCCATCAGCAGGGACGGTGCTATTTTCTACACCGGTCCGGAGTCCAGGAACCGTCCGGTATACAAGCGCTATCTAGACAGGATAGGCGAGAGGTACGTGCCGCCCACCGACAAGGCGGTGCTGTTCCCCGACTGCCAGGGGAAGCCTTACAGCAGGCCGTATGCGGAGGAGTTCGCCAAGGCCCTGAAGGCCGGCTACTGCCCGATCGTGGCATCGCCGTTCGGCCCGGTGCCCGCGGAGCTGGACGAGATGTACCCTCTGGCCCAGTCCCTGTTCCCGGAGATCATGGACAACGAGACCGAGGAGGTCGTCGACATGCTGACCTACAGGTTCGTCCAGTTCAAGGATTTCAAGGAGGTCATAGAGCCCTCTGCGATCCCGGACGAAGGGGACAGCGGACTCGACCTGGACCTGCTGAGGGCCAAGGCCGTGGCCAGATACCAGTTCGGGCTGGCCGCCGCGGATGCCCTCTTCAGGGGCGAGATCGAGCTGGTGAAGAGCAAGAAGACGGGCAAGATCCGCAACGTGATCTCCGACGGGGAGCACGTCCTGTCCATGCGTGCAGGGGACGGTCTTTACACCCTGAGGATGGAGGGCGCCAAGAGGATCATCTCCGCCACCGAGTGGCCCCATATGAGGGTGGTCGTGGCCGATGACGCCATACCGTTCGTATCCGAGGGCAGGAACGTGTTCTGCCAGTTCGTCAAGTGCAGCGACCCCAACCTTCGCCCCATGGAGGAGGTAATCGTCACCGATCTCAACGACAACCCCATCGCTACAGGAAGGATGTTCCTGGCGCCTTCGGAGATCCCCATGATGAAGAAGGGGATGGCCGTGAAGGTCCGCTCGGGATCGTCCGACGAATGAACATCAACGGAGGCCGGCCGGTCAGCCGGCCTCCCTATTATAATATCAATATAAGGGCCGGGCTCGGAGCCTCTTGACGAAGTCGAGGGCGGACTTTACCGGTTTGAACACGGGCTCCACCAGTCTTCTGCCATGGCCTATCACGAAGGCCATGTGAAGCTCCTTCGTGGCATCCGGGAAGTATTCCCTGATCCGTTCCTTATCGATGGAGTAGGACAGCATGATCAGGTTGGAGTGGAATCCGCGGATCCCCATGTTGAGGCCCTTGGCGAGCATCCTGTTGGATGCGATGAAAGCGCTGTCGGGGCCGTCGGCGAATATGAAGAGGACCTGCTGGCCGTCCCACAGTACGGGATTGGGCTGGAGCTTATCATGATCCTCTCTCCAGGCCGCCCACTCCTTCACTATCGGCGTCTCGGACTCCTTGTCCTTGACTATGTCCCAAACCGTTTCCATGAACCTGTTGAGCTTGGCGCCCTGCAGCGTGAAGAACTCGCAGCTCACGCGGTTCCTGTCCATGGCGTGGTACAGGGATTCCAGGTCCTCGTCGGAGACAGGCCTGCCGTCGAACATCCTGCTCTTCTTTATGTCTGAGAAGGCACCGTCCCCGTCCTTGATCAGGAGCTCTATCGCACCCTTGGGGCAGACCGAGACGCAGTGCGCGCATTCCACGCAGCCGAGGCCGGTCTCATGCGCCTTACGGTCGATGACCTGGATGTTCTGCTTCGGGCAGATGCGGACGCATTTCCCGCATCCTATGCACTTCTCTGAATCGATCTTGAGGTGGGGCATGTTCGCGCTCACTGGTCGATGACCGGGATGGAGTTCTTGTTCTCGTCTGCGAACACCTTTGCGATGGCGTTCTTCATGATGGTGTCCGGCACGTCCTCGATGTAGTTCTTATCCCAATCCAATGTAGGGCGTCCGAAGACCACCTTGCCGCCGGTACCGAGGTCGCAGCTGTCCTCCACCTCCAGCATCTTGATCTCCAGGCCCTCGATGATCTCGGGGATCGTCCTGCCGTTGATGAGCACGGTGTTGGGCCCCTCTTCGATGATGGTCTCTGTGAACTTCGAGGGGATGTCTCCCATCTGCATATCGAACATCAGATCCTTGATGTAGGCAACCATGGCCTTGGTGCTGCGTCTCCTTATGGTGGGGTTGTCGATCTCCTGCTCGGTGTGCCTGTACTCGATAGCTATCATGACCATGAGGATATTATCCTGGACCGCCTATAAAAGGGGAATCGCTCCGCCCTGCTCTCGACATCAGGCATCTCAAGCGGGCTGTCGGAGATGGTGGATTCGCTGTACGCGTGATCCCTACCTGACCATCGGGGCCCAGGGCCCCACAGACACCTAACCCGGCCTCCTCCCAAGAGGAAACGAAAAGCGGAGGAAGGATGATGACCTCATTGTCCGGACAGTTTTCTGGCCCTGGACACGCAGGGGATGACGACCAGGACCATCTCGACGAGGCCCAGCAGGATTATGGAACCGCCTATCAGTCCGATGTATCCTATCCCGATGTCGTCTATGACCATCCCGCCGAACATGGAGCCCATTGCGATCCCGGCGTTGAAGATGCCCGAGAACAAGGCCACGGCAACGGTCACCCCGTCGTTCACGGTGTTGCGGATGATCTCGTTCTGGAAGATAGTGCAGAAGAGGGTGGCCCCGATCCCCCACATGACGAAGAGCACGATGACCGCTACCCAAATTTCAGAGAGGGGGAGCATCAGCAGCAGGGCGCCGGATACCAAGAGGAGGGCCAGCAGCATGAACGCCTTCCATCCTTTCTCATAGTAGCGGGCGAACAGGAATCCGCCTATGAACCCTGCGAGCCCGTAAACGGTCATGATCAGGGTTATCATACCCTCGGACATCCCGGAGACCTGGCTGAGGAACGGCTCGATATAGCTGAATCCCATGTAGTTCCCTGTGACGTACAGCGCGACCAGCGCATAGGTACCCAGCAGGAGCCTGCTCTTGAGCATCTCGGGGACGCGCCTGAGCGTCAGGGTGCCCGGATTCTCTATCCTCGGGAGCACCGCCGCTAGCACGATCAGCGTGATCAATCCCATGGCTGCGATCGTCGCGAACGTCATCCTCCAGCCGAGCGCCAGGCCGATTATCCTTCCCAGCGGCAGCCCAAGGATCAGCGACATGGAGGAGCCGGCGGCGACCGCGGCCAGCGCCGTCCTGCCGCGTCCGGGCTCCACGCACTCGACGGCCATCGGCGTGACTATGGCCCAGAACACGGAATGCGCCACGGCCACCCCGATGCGCGCCCCCACCAGGAACCAGTAGGAAGGGGCGATGGCGGAGAGGGCCTGGAAGAGGGTGAATATTCCAACCATCAGGAGCATGAGCCTCCTGTGCTGCACGTTCTTGAACAACAGCATCAGCGGCAGGGACAGCAGAGCGACAGCCCAGGCGTAGAAGGACACGATGAGGCCGGATTGGGATTCCGTTACCGACATGTCCTCGGCTATCTCCGTGAGCAGGCCCACGGGCATGAACTCGGACATGTTGAAGATGAACACGCTGGCCACGAGGCCAACGAGCGGCAGCAATCCCTTCGCGCCCATGCCCGGTGAATGATGTCGGGTATGTATAACCCTGGCCCAATTGCCGGGGTTCACTGCTTCTGCATCCTGATCCTGTAGTAGCAGAGCGAGAAGAACAGGGCGGAGTACAGCAGGAGCACCAGGAAGGAGTCGAGCGGGAACGTCCCGTCGAGCATAAGGCTCCTCATGAGCTCGCTCACATGGGTGAGCGGGAGGGCATAGATGATGTACGATGCGGCGGCCGGAAGGTCGGAGACATCGAACAGGGTCCCGCACAGGAAGGTCATGGGGACGATGATGATGCTGGTGAACAGCGAGAGGTTCTGCGTCTTCCTGGTCAGCAGGGAGGCGAGCAGACCGAACATGGAGAAGGTCCAGCTTGCTATTATGATGATGACGAAGACCAGCGGGTGGATCGTCACTCCGGGGGATATGAGATGGCCGGCGACCATCAGGACCGTGCAGCTTATCAGCGACCTCACAACGCCAGACAGGGTCTTCCCGAGGATCACCGACGAGATGTGAACAGGGCAGAGCAGGAGCTCGTCGAAGCTCATGTAGAAGAGCCTCTGGACCAGGACCCTCATGGCCACGGTGCTGAACGTGCATGACAGGGTGGTCAGGGCCACGATTCCCGGGAGGATGAACTCCACATACTGCGAGCTCCCTCCGGGCATGCTGCTCCCTATCCCGAAGCCGAAGGCTATCAGGTAAAGCAGGGGCCCCACCAGGCCGGTCAGGAGCACCTCTATGAAGTTCTCCTTGATGTACACCAGGTCGCCCCAGGCGACGCGGTAGATCTCATCGGGGACGGACAGGGGATTCATGCAAGCTCCCCCTTCCTTCCGCCGGTCAGCTCCAGGAAGACGTCCTCCAGGTTCGTGCGGCGGATGTTGAAGAAGCCGTCCTCCATCCCAGAGGCGAACTCCTTGGCGGAAGCCCTGTCCCTGAAGAAGTGCGTGATCGACCTCCCTTCGGGATCCGTGGTCTCCACGGTCACCGATCCTACGAGGTCGAGGAGCTCCGGGACAGTTCCCAAGGCGATGATCCTCCCGTGGTTGATGATGGCGACCCTGTCGCATAGCGATTCGGCCTCTTCGATGTAATGAGTGGTGAGAAAGATGGTGGTCCCATTGCGGTTGAGGGCGCGGACCAGGTCCCAAAGCATATGTCTGGAGCGGGTGTCCAGACCCGCGGTGGGTTCGTCGAGGAACAGCACCGAGGGCTCGTGTATGATCGATGCAACGATGGAAGCTTTGCGCTTCCATCCTCCGGACAGGTCCTGGACCTTGTGATCCATGAACTGCCCCAGCTCCATGATCGCCCCAGCCTCCTCGATCCTCGACGGGATCCTGTCCTTCGGGATCTTGTGGAGCATGGCGTGGTGCTTCAGGTTCTGCCTGACCGTCAGGTCGTTGTCCAGGCTGATGTGCTGCTGCGCGATGCCTATGCGGCTGCGGGCATCGAGATAGTCGGAATGAGTGTCGAATCCGTCGATGCGGACCGATCCCGATGTAGATTTCTGAATGGTGGTGATGGTGCGGATGGTAGTGGTCTTCCCTGCCCCGTTCGGTCCGAGGAATCCGAATATCTCCCCTTTCCGAACGTCGAACGATATCCCGTCCACTGCTGTGAAGTCGCCGAATCTGACGACCAGATCCTTAACCTCCACTATCCCGTCCATATCGACCTCGGTGCGCCTTGTATTGGGGGCATCCTTTGAGGGGCCTGCCCGCAAGGTAGTCCTTGACGTCCTCGACATCCATGTCCTTGCACAGCGTCTTGGCCGCATCGTTGCACTCCCATTGGGATGTGATGCACGCGCAGGACGCCATGTACGGGGTTAGATCGCAGTCGAAGGCGCCGTAGTACGTGGATATGACGCAGTACTGCGTCACCGTTCCGGCGACGAGTATCCCGTCGCATCCGCATGCCTTGATCCTCTCAGCGAGGTCGGTCTCCTTGAACGAGTTCATGTGGCCCTTGTCGACGATGATGTCCCCGGGTCCGACCACGATCTCGGGTACGATGTCATCCCCGTCGGGGCCGTCGTAGGTGCGGTGCGTCTCGTTCCCCACGAACCTTACATGGATGACCGGTCTTCCCGCCTCGCGGAAGAGGGCGGCGATCTCGTTCATCCTCTCGATGGGCTCGAGGCGCTCCTTGCGGATGTCCTCGTGCTCCAGTATGAATTTCTTCTGCATGTCGATTATAACGAAGGCCAGCTTCTTGTCCTTTGGATCCATCCTCATCCTGTTCCTCTCCCGGTTCTCGATGCTCCAGCCACGTTATTTAACCATCGCTCCATGCCCTCGAACTGGCCCTCCAGTTCCTCGAAGAGACGCTCCAGGGACTCCCTGGTCTCGTCGTCCGGCTCCCACATCCCTCTGCCGATGGCCTGGAGCAGCCATGCGGTGGTCTCGTACATGGCGTAAGGGTTGGCCTCCCTCAGCCATTGGGAGTTCTCCTCGTCGAATAGGAACTTGTCCGCGATGCCCTGATACATCCAAGGGTCGATTATGTCCGAGGTCGCGTCCCATGCGAACACGTACTCGGCCATGTCGGAGATCTCCTGGGCGCCTTTGAACCCATGCTCCTTCAGGCCGTCCACCCACTTGGGGTTCATGATCTTGCTGCGGAAAATGAAGCGGCCCTCCTCGTCGATGGTCCTGGTCTTCAGGTTCTTCGAGTCCGCCGAGCATCCGATATACGAGGCGGGCATCTTCCCCCTCGCGGATCTC
>Ga0310696_10006494_pt1 | contig 13860 bp, 5 predicted proteins | sample AusTroGonzalo_MG_4_FD_203885 | JGI IMG/M metagenome (GOLD analysis project Ga0310696, IMG submission 203885) | Bovine rumen microbial communities from tropical cattle in Woodstock, Queensland, Australia - Gonzalo_02 (v2) (version 2) | ecosystem: Host-associated > Mammals > Digestive system >... | reverse complement strand
TGAATTTTATTACGGCGGACTGGGAGCTTTCTCGTACACCGCTGCAAATGATTTTATTGACAGTCTCCACAACTCCGACAACCGCACCATGGTCTATTGGAAAAACGGCAAAATTGTCCCCTTTAAAGAATCTTCTAACGACGTTTCCGAAGATTTAAAAAAAGTCATCGACATCAAAAAGATGTTTCCGTTTTTCGATGGCGAAGCAGAAGCCGTCACGCGCAAAATGAAACTTGACGAAGCTCGATTCCACATGTGCCTCAGCGGAGAACGCACCATTGAAATCATGAATTCCGCCAGGCATCAGTACAAACAGAATCCCGACGAGACCATAAAAAAACTCTGCACGGCAAGCAAGCTGGATACATTCGGGATCAAGGAAAATACGTTTTACTTATGCCTTATGGAAGGCGAAAAGAACGGCGTCCCCGCAAAGTTCAAGATGACCGTTTCAGGCCTTGGGCCATCGCCCATGACTGGCGTCAGCGCTGGCGCCGCCACACTCTGTTTTTTGAACGAGACGAAATCTAGCGGCACCATTCTGCTTGGCGAAAGCGATTTGGCAACGCCCATCATTGAATCGCTCATCAGCAACCAACCAGGTTTTTCATGCGAAATCCAGGATATGAATTCTACCGAAATCGAGGGAGAAATTTAACGAAATGAAAAAACGAGTCATTGTCTGTGGAAGTACATTCGGACAGTTTTACATCAACGCTCTGCAGCAACTATTAAGTGATGATTTTGACTTAGTCGGTCTTTACGGCAAGGGAAGCGAACGCTCCAGAAAATGCGCCGAGACTTACAACATTCCTTTGTTCACGGAATTTGATCAAATTCCAGAAGTTGATTTTGCATGCGTTGTCATCAGTTCAGGAACCGTTGGCGGTATTGGCACAGAACTCGCATGCAAGTTCATGGAAAAGAAAATCCACGTTCTCCAGGAACAGCCTATTCACCCGCGCGATCTCACAGAAACATATCGCGTCGCCAAAAAGAATGGCGTCTATTTCAAGACATGCGATCTTTACCCAAAGCTCCCCGAAGTGGCAAGATTTATCCGTGTCGCACAGGAACTGAACAAGCACGAAAAGCCCCTCTACATCAAGGCCGCTTTCGGGCCGCAAGTTTCATTCCCGGCAATTGACATTCTCTCCCGCATTTTGCCATCCATTTACAGTTTAACCGTAGAACACATCACGGAATGCGTCGGGCCATTTGACATACTTACCGGGAAATTGGGAGACACGCCCATTACCATTGAATACAACAACCAGGTCAATACGGACGACCGCGACAATCACGCGCATCTTTTGCACAACTTTGCCATTGTCTATGAAACTGGCCGCTTGATTCTTGAAGACACGTTTGGGCCAGTGCTTTGGAAGCCGCGTATGTACGTTCCCAAATACCTGTATAATCCCGAAAAGCGAAATGAAATTCCAGATTACCTGAAAGAATTGACCATGGAAACATTGGGAAACTACAAAGCAAAAGACTTTATGCATGTGCTGTTTGACGACTGGAAACAAGGAATAGCAGACAACATTGTTGAATTTTCAAAAATGATTGACCAGAAAGTAAAACTCGCTCCATACGCCCAGCGAGAACTTTTATGCTCGCAAAAATGGTCTGAAATCACAAACATTTTCGGATTTGCAAAGCTGATTCACCCTGAAGGCAACGAATACATTCCATCAGCACAGATCCACAAATACAGCGAAGAGGTTTAAGATGTCCACGGATAAGAATATGAAGGAATTGGTCAACCGTTTTGAAGCAAAGGGAATTCATCTTTGGGTAGATGGCGGCAAAATCAAGTATAAAGCAGCAAAAGAGTTGATGACCCCAGATGTCCTTGCGGAACTCAAAGCCAACAAGGAATCGCTTATTGAATTTCTGAATGCAAAGGGCGATGACACCATATCAATCGTCATTGACCGTACAAACCGCTTTGAGCCATTCCCGCTGACCGATGTGCAGTCCGCTTATCTACTCGGACGAAGCAAGACGTTTGAATACGGCGGCGTCGCTTGTCATGTTTATCTGGAAATCCGTTACGCAGAACTTAAAACTGAAAAGGTTCGCGACATTTGGAACGCCATTACGCGCAAATACGATATGCTCCACGCAGTCATCAACGAAAGCGGATTTCAGCAGGTAATGAAAGATGTTCCAGAACTTGAAATTCCTGAATGGGACTTGCTGAAAAATCCTGAAAAGGCCGATGATTTTGAAAAATTCCGCAAGGAAATGGGCAACCGCGCCTATACCGTCGGGAAATGGCCGATGTTTGGACTTGCCGTAAGCCGCAATGCCGATGGGGCCATTCTTCATTTTTCCATTGAATTTTTGCTCGCCGACTGGACAAGCATCTGGAAACTCGTTGCCGAATTTGAAGCCGCCTATTTTGACGGCATTCCCGTCAGCGGCGAAGAAGAACTTTCATTCCGTGATTACCTGATTGCAGAAAAGAAGCTCAAGGCGACCCCGCAGTATGAAAAAGAGAAGAAGTACTGGATGGATCGAATTGAAAGTCTCCCCGACGCGCCTGAATTACCAAAGCTCCCCGCCTCAGAAGCAAAGGACTCCTTCGGACGCAAGTTCTTGAGAATCCCTGTAGAATCTTGGAACCGCATGAAGAATCGCGCCAAGCAGTACGGACTTACTCCGACTGTTCCGATTCTTTCGTGCTATGCCGACGTACTCGCCAAATGGAGCCGCAACAAACGATTCTGCGTCAATATGACCGTGCTCAATCGCTTACCGTTGCACGAAAAAGTCATGGACATCGTTGGCGATTTCACGTCATTAAGCTTGTTAGAGATCGACTGCAATAGCAATGAGAACTTTCTTGCCCGCACACGAAAAATCAACGGACAACTTTTCGCCGATTTAGACCATCGCCTATTCAGTGGCGTAGAAGTCATGCGCGAAATTTCCCGCCAGAGCAAAAAGACCGGGCTTACCATGCCGATTGTCTACACGAGTGCCATCGGCCTTGCCGATTCTGGAACGCCATTGCGCGGTGAATTTTCAGGAGGCATATCGCAGACGCCGCAAACATTCATCGACTGCCAAGTGATGGATGGCGCATTCGGTTTACAAGTCAACTGGGACTACCGCGAAGGCGTATTCCCCGACGGCGTACTGGACGCCATGTTTGAAGCCTTTGAAAAACGATTGCTTTCGCTCTCAAGCGAAAATGCAGACTGGGAAACGATTGCAATCATAGAACTTCCGAATTGCGACGCCACGGAACGCGCCGAAGCCAACGACACTCAAAAAAGTTGGAACGTTCGCATGCTGCAAGACGACTTTGTCGAAAGCGTCAAGCGCACTCCGAAAAAAATCGCGATTGACGACGGCATTACACAATTCACATTTGAAGAACTTGACGCCCGTGCCAAAGTGGTCGCAGACCATTTGATAACCCATGGCGTAAAGCCCCAAGAATGCGTTCCCGTGCTTATGGAAAAATCTGCATGGCAGATCGTCTCCGTTTTTGGCATTTTATACGCTGGAGCCATTTACGTCCCGATCGCAGCCGCCAAAGCGAAGGGCCGCGCCGAAAAGATTGTAAAGAAAACGGGAGCCAAGGTCGCTTTAGGCATATCCGCTGACGAAGCGCTTCTTGAAGGCGAATTGACAACCCTTAACGTAGACACCCTTGGTGCAAACAACTTTGCCGTTGATTGTTCAAGATTTCCGAAACGCACTCCCGACGATATCGCCTATATCATTTACACTAGTGGAAGTACTGGCGAGCCCAAGGGAGTTGTAATCACTCACAAAGGCGCAATGAACACCATTGACGACATGAACGACCGATTCAACGTCACTGCAAACGACGCCGTCCTCGGTCTTTCACAGCTCAATTTTGACCTTTCTGTTTACGACATCTTCGGCGTTCTTGCCTACGGTGGAACTGTCATTTATCCGATAGCAGCCGATTACATGAACCCCGAAATTTGGGAATCGCTCATCCACAAGCATCACATTACTGTGTGGAACACCGTTCCTGCTTTGATGAAGATGCTCCTTAATTTTGTGGAAAGCAAAAATTCCGCAGAACCGCTTCCGTTGCGAGAAGTTTTCCTTTCAGGCGACTGGATTCCTGTAGACATGCCCGATAGGATCCGCAAGGTAGCCCCTGGCGTCGATGTCATCTGTCTCGGCGGCGCTACAGAAGCTTCCATCTGGTCCAATTATCATCGTTACGATCCTAACGATGGTCTCAAAATTTTGCCTTATGGTCGTCCACTTGCAAATCAGACCATGCACATTCTCGACGACCATTTAGAGCCTTGTCCAACAATGGTTGCAGGGCAAATCGCACTCGGCGGCGATGGCGTTGCACTCGGTTACTACCTTGATGCAGAACGCACAGCAGCACAATTCGTGACACTTCCGAAAACAGGTGAACGAGTTTACCTGACAGGCGACATGGGGCGCTATTTGCGCGGTAGCGAAATTGAATTTCTCGGTCGAGAAGATACGCAGGTAAAGATCCGCGGGCACCGCATTGAACTTGGCGAAATAGAAAACGTACTGAAAGATTTCCCGTCCGTGAAGGATGCAGTCGCCATTGTCAGCAAGGACAAGCGCGAAATCTATTCGGCTATCGTCGCTGAAAACACCTCCGACGAAACGATTAATGCAAACAGGCAAAAATTCAACGCTCGCGAAAAAGCCGTTGAAAAGTTTATGCAGGATTGCATCGGCGAAATTGACATAGACCAAATCAAGGCAGGTTATGAAGCCGAAGAAATAGCAAGTACCTACACCATTTTGTTTGAACTGCAAAAATTAGGATTATTCAAAAAGGACAAGTCATATACTATTGACGAAATCAAAAATCCGATCATTTCCAAATACCATTGGCTTGTCACGCAATGGATTGGATACTTGCAGGCACAAAAGTTCATTGAGCAACAGGGCGAATCCTACATCAGCCATACAGAAGCTACGGAACAGCAAAAGGAATCGCTTTGGAAGAACGCCTATGAAGTTTGGAATGGCGAATACATCACCAAGGATTTTCTTGAATACGTCAAGATTAACGGAGAACACCTTTCCGAAATAGCCCAAGGAAAAGTAGATCCGGGCAAGTTCCTTTACCCAGAAGAAGGCGACAAATACCGTTATGTCGATTCGCTTTACGTCAAGAACAAGATAATGGTAATCGCCTATAGGACTTTAGCGGAATACTTCAAGAAAATATTGGAAGAACATCCAAACCGCACTCTCCGAATTCTTGAAGTCGGTGCCGGCACTGGTTCTGCAACGAGATACCTGTTGCCAACATTAAAGGGACACAAATTTGAATACTATTTCACCGACTATCTGAAGCACTTCTTCCCGACTGCGGCAGAAATGTTCAAGGACTACCCAGAAATTGTATTCAAGCAACTGGACTTGAACGAAGATTTCCACAAGCAAGGTTTAAAGCCCAATTCTTTTGACATAGTCTTTGGCGGATACGTCATGGACAACGCCATTGATTTTAGCAAGACTTTGGAACAGATTGAAGATGTTCTCGTTCCTGGCGGACATTTCATGTTCCTAGAATCCTACGAGCTTTCGGCATGGATTACTATCACGCAGGCACTCTTGATGGATGTACCGTCCGATGACTTGGAACGTCAAAAACAAATTTTTGAGCAGCTCAAGATGTCTCGCGGTAAGTGGACTGAAAAGCTGAAGCGTGACGAAAAAAATGTAAGCCTGAGTTCATTCCCATCAAGCGATGAACAGTTAGACCTTTTGCACGTCCTCTTCTTTGTGAAACAGGTCAAAACCGATAAGCAAATTATTGACGAAGAAAAGCTCAAGGCGCACTTGGATAAATACCTGCTGCATTACATGCACCCGGGACTCATTCAAGAATTCAACGCATTGCCACTCTCGGCAAATGGAAAAATCGACCGTAAGAGCATTCTCAAGTTCTTTGAAGATTCAAAGGCAAAATCGGGAACGATAAACATTGCTCAAATTGAAGAAGCCCTCGTTAAGAGCTTGCCTGTAGAAAAGTCAACTGCATTTTTGGGCAACAACAAGGACAACCTCATCGTCGCCGTAGAATCCCGCAAAAAGCAAGATTCCCAAATCCAGGCGAGCGAAGATGCATTTGCAAAATTCGTATCCCAGGTCGATCAGGACATTGCATCAAAACAGAACAATTTCAACTGGAATAAAATTGAAGCAAGCTACAGAAGCATTGAAAAAGCATCTGCAGATTCCATTCTGCTCGGACTTATCAAGACTGGCGTTCTCGTTTACGGCAAAGATTTTAGCAAGAACGATTTTAAAAAAGCGCTGCCCGAAAAATTCCGTTTCCACGCACAAGAATGGATCAACGTTCTTTTAGAAAATGGATATATCGCCGCAAGCGAAGACGGATTCAAGATTTTGCAAGAAACATCGGTTCCGCATAACGAAGCCAAATGGCATGACGCCATCCAGAATCTTGACAACCACATTGGCACCGAAGCCTACGTGAAGTACCTCAAGGACAACGGCATTCACTTTGCTGAAATTTTAGAAGGCTCTGTTGATCCAGAACAATTCGTCTATAAAAACTACATTGACAACGAAGAAAAAAGCGCTTTGCAAAATTGGGCTGATATCGTCCAAGCTCAAAACAATTACAAAGTCATCAACGACTACATTGTTTCATCCTTAAAGCAAATCATGGCAACGGATTCCAAGAAAACTTGGAGAATCCTTGAACTGGGCGCAGGCACAGGCCAAATCACACGACAGATATTTGCCTACCTCAAAGAATCTGGAATTCCGTTCATTTTCAATTTCACAGACAAGTTTACTCAATTTTTCCCGATGGCCGGAGAATATACGCATAAAGATCCGGCAATGATTTTCACACAGCTAGACTTCAACGAGAATTTTGAAGAACAGGGAATTGCAGAAAACAGCATTGACATTGTTCTGTGCGGCGGAGTGATGGCCAATTCCATTGACCTGAACCATACGATAGAACAAATTAAAAAGACTTTAGTTCCAGGGGGATACCTTTTCATTGAAGAAGTCTGTTCCGATTGCGCCTCCGTATCCGTTTCACAGGCTCTAATGATGGATAAGCCGACCGATAAGATTCGTGAAAAGAACATGTTCTTGCCGAAGAAAGACTGGTTAAACTTATTACGTCAAAAGGACAATCTCGGAAACGCAACGACATTCCCGCAAGACGAAGCAAAGGCGAGAATGCTGGGCGGATACCTTTATGTCAAACAGTTCAAGTATGACAGAGATGAAGTTTCGGAGTCGTCTGTAAAACTCGTCTTGAACGATCTTTGTCCCGAAAAGAACGTCTCCATCCATATTCTTGACAAGTTGCCGACAAACGCGGACAATAGCATTGACAAACGGGAATTGAAGCATTATGCAGACTCTTTTGAAAATTCTCAAAACAATGAAAAGTCCATTGAAAACCGGCTCATAGAAATCACCGTCAAGGCGTTGAACATCGATTCCATCGGAATGGACGACAATTTCTACGACTTTGGCGCAGATTCCCTGCTCATGGCTCAAATGGCGACCACCATTCGCAACGAACTTGCATCTGACAAGACATTTGACGCCATTTTAAAGCAGCTGTTGGATTTCCCGACAATCACGGATATCGTCCGCTTCCTAAAAAACGAAGTGGAAGAAGAAGCTTCTGATTCTGGCGAGTTCATTCAGCTCCAGCGTATTGGCAAGCCGAAAAATAATTGCGCTAGGATTTTGCTACCAACCGTTCTTTGGAACAACGAAATGTACCATGAAATTATTCCACTCATGGAAAAGCAGGACGAAGGCGAAATTTTCACATTCAAGCTTTCAAACCCGCAACATTTCTTTGACATTGACGAAAACGAAGTCGCAAGCGTCTTGGCAAAAACATTTGCCGAAAAGATCGCAGAAACGCAAGTTGAAAAAGTACAGATTATCGGGTACAGTTTCAGCGGGAAAATGTCGTTAGAACTAGCTGAAAGACTTGAAAACGCGGGAATTGAAATTGCTGATTTCGTGATTGTCGAAGGAGCACGCCTACCATTCGAAATCAAGCAGACAAATATGAAGGACTTTTTCTTTGCCACATTGATTGGCGTAGATCCGCATAAGGTGGGCTTCAAATTTGAAGACATCACCTTCTTGATGAACCGCTATATCGAAGAAACAAAAAAGAAGGTCATTGACGAAAGCGACTTTGAAAAAATCATTGGACAGTCACCAGATTCGGCCGCCATACGGAATTTCAACGCTTTGACACCAAGCGAGCGATTCCTAAAAATCAAGGAATACTCTGGCGATTTCGGCAAGAGCATGACCGACGAAGCATTTGTGAGAATCAAGAATACGTTTGACCAGAACTTCAACGTCATGGTCAATTACAATCCGACTCCGTATTTTGGCGATTTGCGTTATTTAAAAGCCAACAACAGCGATAGCATTTTCAAGAACGCGGACAAATTCCTATTCCAAAAATGGGACGATCTCTGCATCGGCGAAATCAAATACGAAAATCTCAAGGGAGACCATTTCACCGCATTCACGTCAAAGGAATACGCCATCGATCTTGCCGAAAAGCTGTCTATCAGTAACAATCAGGAGAACGCCTAATGAGTGATTCAAATATAGCGGAGCTTATTGAAAATTTCGCTCAGCGAGGCGTGACTCTTTGGTTAGACGAAGGCAAGCTCAAGTTTCGCGCCGCAAACGGAGCATTGTCCACATCCGACAAGGAATGTCTAAAAGTAAATAAGGCAGACATTATCGCACATTTGAGCGAACTTGCCGAAGAAGAAAAAAAATCTTTTCCGCTTTCGCCCATCCAAAAATCCTATCTGGTCGGTCGCGATCCCGTTTACGATTTAGGCGGAATCAACACCCACTACTACATGGAACTGGATATTGGAGCAACCATTGACATTTCTCGCCTAGAAAACGCCTGGAACGAAGTCGTCGCCCATGACGACGCGCTTCGCCTCGTGATTTCTTCAAAAGGAACGCAGCATGTTATGGAAGCCGCTCCAAAATATTCCATTGAAGTCGTAGATTTGGAAACCCAGGAACAACGGCTTGAAAAGCGCAAGGAATGGAGCCATCATATCTATCCGTTAAATCAGTGGCCCTTCTTTACGATGCGCGTTTCGCGAGTCCCAAACACAAGCGATGTATTGCATTTCGATTTCGACTGCATGATTATGGACGCCTGGAGTGCAAAGATTGCGCTTTCGCAAATGTTCAAGCTTTACCACGAAGAAACAGTGCAATGGATTGATTACGGATTTAAAGATTACTGCAACGACTTGATCACTTATGAAAAGCAACAAGATCATTCGCAAGCCGAAGCGTTTTGGAAATCTAAAATCAACGAACTAGTATGCGAGCCAGACTTGCCGTATGCAAAGCCGCTTTCAGACATTCGCAATCATCGTTTTGCACGAATTTCTGGAGAATTATCCGCTGAAGAATTCACGTTATTCCAGCAAAGATGTCGCGAGTACCGTACAACGCCTGCAGCAGTCATCAGCACGGCATACATCAAGGCTCTTCTAAATTTCAGCAAGAACGAATCACTGACGATCAACTCTACCATTTTCAACAGGCTCCCGCTCCACAAGGAAATCAATTCTGTCGTGGGCGATTTTACGAACATCGCTTTTATCACGCTTTCTAAAAAATGCAGTAATTTTTTGGAATGCGTTCAAAGCGTACAAAAGGATCTTTGGCAACTTGTACGATTCCACACGTATGACGGCACGAAGATTCTCAAGTTCAAGGAAGGCCTTTCGCCCATGCGTGCGCAAATGCCAATTGTCATCACATGCGTTCTTGAAAACGGACAAAAGACAAACAGCGACATGCCCAATGGATTGCACCAGATTTACGCCCTGAGCAAGACGCCACAAGTGGTATTGGATTATCAGGTCACCAATTTTGACGGGAAGCTCTCCGTCAACTGGGATTATGCGGAACCAGCTTTTGCAAAAGAGACGTTACAAAAAATGTTCGCCGCCAATCTAAACTTGCTCAAAAGGCTGCTGAACGAAAAATGGGAAGAGGTTTTGTAATGTTATACATTTTCACAGAAACAGAATCCTTTACAGAAATTGATTTGGCGGGTCTATGGCCTTTATTAAGTGAACAACGCGCCAAGCGTGTCGATCGTTACCGTTTTTTTAAGGATCGCAAACTTTCAGCATTGGCTTACATCCTTTTGCGTTACGCCCTAATTGAAGAATTGGGCATTGACGAAAGGGTTGAATTTGAATTTGGCCCTTACGGAAAGCCGTTTATCAAAGGAATGCCCGAGGCACAATTCAGCTTATCGCACTCCGCATGTGGCGTCGTGTGCGGGCTTGCAAATTCGCCGATTGGCGTTGACATCGCCGATGTCGACCCTCGCAATTTAGATTGTGTAAAAAGGGCAATGCACCCGCACGAGCAGCTTGCTATCACAAGTTCCGAAGACAAGGCACGAACTTTTGCCCGTTTCTGGTCCATAAAAGAAAGTTATCTGAAATATACGGGAACAGGAATTGGAGAAAGCCTGACAAGCCTGGATTTTTCAGAGTACAATGAAAATTCTTTTGATTATAGATTTGCCAAAATGCAAGTCATCAACAACGAAAAATCTGTCATCACCGCTTATTGCGCCGAAGAACAGGTCGTTAAAAGCCTCAACAAAATTAACTTATTTGATTTTTTAATCGGAGAACCCCAATATGGCAAATTTGCCCTCGCTTAACCAAAAACTTAAAGAATACCTTGAATGCGATTCAAGCATCATCCTGATGAAAAACGGAATCGCCACAAACGTTTCTAAGGACGAACTCAAAATGCGGATTCTCTGCGCACGTCGCACATTTAAAAATGCAGGGCTAAAGCAAGGCGACCTGGTCATTTTTCAAATCAATGGAGCTTCTAAAAAAGCTTTCATGGGCAATTTTTTCGCCCTATTAAGCATGGGAATTGCGCCTGTATTCTTGACCGCCGCCCGCAGCAAAGATCATGTGACGCGTTTAATCCGCGTCGCCACAGACAATCCAAAGGCAGCCATTATCGCAGACACGGAAACCGCAGAATTCATCAAGTTCTTCTGGAAAGAATGCGATTCCAAGCGCCTGATAATTGTTCCCGAAGAAATCACGGAATACCCGCAGGATTTACCTTCCGAAATTGAATATGTCAACGTAGATCCTAAAGCGCTCGCGCTCGTTCTTTACTCATCTGGAAGCACATCTGACCCTAAGGGCGTCATGATGTCCAACGAAAGATTTCTCCTGATGCTTAAGAATCTGAACATCGCATTGAAAACAAGTTCAAAAGACATTTGGTTGCAGTGGCTCCCGCTGGAACACGCCTTCGGCATTGTCACGCTAATCACCATCCCGATGTACTATAAGACGGGAGCCGTCCACATGGACGCAGCCGAATTCATCCAAAATCCAAAATCATGGTTTGACGCGATAAGCAAAACGCGCGCCACAAAATCATCCGCACCGAATTTTGCCTATCCACTCCTCTTGAAAGCGTTGGATGGCAACGAAAAATGGGACTTGTCATGTATTGACTTTATCCTAAACGGTGGAGAACCACTTTCAAAAAAAGTACTTGCCGAATTCACCCAAACCATGGCCAAATTTGGAATGCACGAGCACGCCATCGTCCCGCTCTATGGCCTAACAGAAGCTCTGGGCGCCGTGACATTCAACATGGATCACGAATATCCGGAATTAGATATCAACAAGATCACCTCGGGCATCGATTTTGACATGAAGGGTCTCCGCGAAAACGCAAAGGACATCGTTTGCCAGGGTCGCGCCATTCCAGAAATGCAAATTCGCATCTGCGACGACGACAACCGTGTCCTTCCCGAAAATACAGTCGGTACCATTCAAGTCTTCAGTGATTACATCTGCACAGGATATCTAAACAAAGATTCGTCCGACATGTTTGTTGACGGATGGCTTGATACGGGCGATTTGGGATTTTTGAGTGATGGACTTTTGTACGTCGTGGGCCGCAAAAAGGACATGTTCTTTATCCACGGCAAAAACATTTATCTGCGCGATATCGAGCAAGTCGTCACCTCTAAATTTGGATACCGCTGTGCCGCCTGTGGCGTCAACGATTCAGCAGCTTCCACCAATTACATCTACCTCTTCGTCGAATATGGCGAACCCGAAAAAGTAAACGTCAAGTCTCTCAAGGACCACGTTTTCTCCGAAATGGGATTTGGCTTAAAAGAAGTCATACCGCTCAAGTCCTTGGTGCTTACTGGTACAGGAAAAATCGCCAAAGAAAAGCTGTACGCCGCCTATAAAGAAGGTAAGATTTAAGGAGTTTTTATGTCGCAATTTTCACAAAAAGAAATTTTAGAAATCGTCAATCAAATTTTAAAACAGGAAGTTCAAACAGAGACATCGCTATACGAAGTTTTTGAAGATTCCATCCAGATGTTCCGATTCCTGGGAGAAGTAAAAAATCAGTTGAGCATAGAATTCGGAATGCTAGATCTCGTGAAAGCAGAAACCATTGGCGACTTGGTCGACAAGATTCAAGAAAAACTCGGCAAAGGAGCCGATGTCGAAAAAAAAATACCCCTGACGCCAATGCAGCAGTCTTACCGTCTAGGGCGTGAGCAGAATTTCCATGGTTCTGTCAATTCCACCCACATCTACTTTGAAGTGGAACACGCTCTAGACGTCGACAAGGCTGAAGAATGCATCCGCAAGCTAATTGAAAAGCACGAAGCACTCCGCGCATTTGTCGACAACGAAGATCAATGCATTCTAGCAAAGGACATTTCAAAAAATTTCAAGATTACACGTGAAGCAATTACTGAAGCAGATTTAAAAGCGCATCTTGAGCAAAAGCGCTTGCTCGCTCAGACTGAAATGCGTGATCTCGGCAAATGGCCGCTCTTTGATATCACAAACATCTCAACCGAAAAACGTTCCATAGCCGCAGTTGATTTGGAACTCATGTTTGTAGACGGCCTAAGCGCCCAAGGACTCGCTTCGGAATTTCTGTCGCTCTATCACGAAGGCGTACTGCCGACGTATGATTTTGAAAGCAACACGCAATACACGGATTGGATCAAGTCTCGCAAAGACACGGCTAAACACGATAGCGATGCGGAATTTTGGCACAAGCTTGAAGCAGACATTCCTGCAGCGCCCAAATTCCCCATAGTCACATCGCTCGATAACGAAGCGAACATTTGCAACCGCGTCCAAAGAAAGTTCAGCAAGGAAACGCTTCGTCAAATGGAAATCGCCGCTCGCAAAAACGGCGTCACCTCCAGCGTGGTACTCTTCTATCTATATCTGAAAACTCTTGAAAGATTTAGCGAAAGTAGCGATTTTTCCGTAAACATCACCATGCTCAACCGCCCCTATGGCGTTGAAGGCATGGACCATATCATTGGGGATTACACGAGCAATGTCATTTTTGATTTTTCTTCAAAATCGCTTAACGGCCTAAATGTCCGCGATACGCTCCAAAAAATCCGAGATCGCATGTACGAGCGCATCGACCATAGCGCCTACGAAGGCGTTGAAGTCATTCGCGACCTCATCCGTCAAAAGCAAATTGACAAAGAAAACCCGATGCCGATTGTCTTCACAAGCATGCTTTTCGGAAAGCTCCCCGAACCGAAAGGACTGCAAGTCAATTACGTGCAATCGCAGACATCCCAAGTCAGCATCGACAATCAGATTTGCAAAACGCACGATGGCGGACTTATGATTTCTTGGGACTATCTTGAAAAGATTTTCCCGAAAGATTTCATTTCAGAGATGTTCAAGTTCTACGGCGAATCCATAGAACAGTCTGCTTCAAACGCCA
>Ga0310696_10006493_pt1 | contig 13860 bp, 7 predicted proteins | sample AusTroGonzalo_MG_4_FD_203885 | JGI IMG/M metagenome (GOLD analysis project Ga0310696, IMG submission 203885) | Bovine rumen microbial communities from tropical cattle in Woodstock, Queensland, Australia - Gonzalo_02 (v2) (version 2) | ecosystem: Host-associated > Mammals > Digestive system >... | reverse complement strand
GTCGGTGGCTATCAGATGATAGACGGTGACGGGGCGTTTCTGGCCGATGCGGTAGGCGCGGTCGGACGCCTGGTTCTCCACGGCAGGATTCCACCAGGGGTCGAGGTGGATTACATAGTCGGCCTTGGTCAGGTTGAGGCCCAAGCCGCCGGCTTTCAGGCTGATGAGGAAGACCGGACGATCGGAATTGTCGCGCTGGAAATTGCTGACGGCTGTGCGGCGTTCGCGTGTGTTCATTGTGCCGTCGAGGTATTCGTATTTGATGCCCTTGGCGTCCAGGGCGTCGCGGACGATGGCAAGGTAACTGGTGAACTGGCTGAAGACCAGTGTCTTGTGACCGTTGGCGATAATGTTATCCAGCAGTTCCAGGAACGCCTCGAGTTTGGTGCCCTTGATGCCTTCTCCGCCGGGGATGAGGCTGGGATGGCAGAGGACGCGGCGGAGCGTCGTCAGGCCAGAAAGAATTTCTATGCGGATTTGCCCGTCATTGCCGTTGGAGCGGTGCTCGATGCGCTCGAGAATCTGGCGGCGCAGGGCCTCGTAGAAGGCGCGTTCCTGGTCGGAGATGGTTACGGGGAAGGTTATGTCGGTCTTGGGCGGCAGATCCTGGAGCACTTGGGATTTCAGGCGGCGCAGGAGGAAGGGATGGATGACGGAGTTGAGTCGCTTCAGAGCGTCTTGGTCAGCATCTTCCTTGCGTTCAATCTGGTTGGCGAAACGCTTCTGGAAATGGTCGCGGTTGCCCAGAAGCCCCGGCAGGATGAAGCGGAAGATGGCCCAAAGTTCGTTGAGATTGTTTTCCACGGGCGTGCCCGTCGTCACCAGCTTGAACTTGGCGTGGATGTGCAGGGCTGCCTGCGAGCGCTTGGCATGGTGGTTCTTGATGGCCTGCGCCTCGTCCAGGACGGCAATGCGCCATTCTTTGTTCTCGAAGGCCGAGGATTCGCTCTGCAACAGCCCGTAACTGCAAATGAGGACGCAGCCTGGCCCCATGGCTTTCAAGGTCTCCTGACGGTCGCCGGGACCGAAAAAAGTTACCTTCAGCGAGGGCGCGAAACGCTGGAACTCGGTCAGCCAGCTGGAGCAGACCGAAGTTGGCGTCACCACTAGGGCTGGACCTTCGTTGGCCTTACTAAGGATGAGGGAGATTGCCTGGATGGTCTTGCCGAGACCCATGTCGTCGGCCAGGCAGGCACCGGCCTGAATGGCGTCCAGGCGGGACAGCCAGATGAATCCCTCCTTCTGGTAGGGCCGCAATTCGGCATTGAGGCCGATGGGGATGTTTGGCTTCAGGCTTAGGCCTTTTTCCAGTTTTTGCCTCGTTGCCTCCCACTGCGGGTCATCGTCGCGCTTGCCGACATCGGCCAGGAAGTCGGACAGCAGTGGGACTAGGTATTTGCTGACCTGGAAGGTGTTGTTCTGGGTGAACTCGCCAAAGCGGTTCAGGTCGTCGAGTTTCTTGCGGAAACTGTCGCTGAGGGCGATGACCTGGCCGGAATCAAGCATGACGAAGCGTCCGTCGTGCTCGGAAACCTTCTGGAGCAGTTCCTGGAGGGAAACTGTAAGGTCCTCGTCGATTTTCACGGTGCCGGAAATGCAGAACCAGTCCTTGTAATTCTGCGTGTGGAGCGACAGGCTGCTGGTGCCGATGAGACGCCCGGTGTGGAAACTCTTGTCTTCTGGCCAGAGGATGGTTGCGTCGTCAAGGTGCTCGTGCAGCTGCTGCATCAGTTCGTAGCAGTCATACGGAGAATTGAGCAGCCAGTCCCATTTTTCCGTCGAAGTGGAGTTGAGAAGGGCCGGGCAGGCGGCGACTAGGGCCTCGCAACGTTCCGTCTCCTTGTCGAAATTCCTGACATAGCGGTGGAGATTGCCGTTGTCGTTCAGGAAGATTTCGCGGGGTCCCGTGCCAGGCAGGTAGGATGAGTGGCTGTCGGGGAAGGGCTGGACATGGAAATTGACGCGCAAGGTCTGCCCTTCGGGGGTCAGTTTGATAAAGGGCTTGGAGGAAGTTTCCTCGGCGGGGATTTCGATTTCCTGGATTATGCAGTCGGAGAGCAGGTTGTACTTGCGGCAGAGTTGTTGGAGGAATCTGGTGAGCTCATCCGGCGAATCCTTGGGAATGCGGAAATCCTGCCCCAGAAGCTTTCGCAACTGGATGTGCTCCTGTTCAAAGGTGAAAACCTCTATGTTGCCCGTCTCGTCCGACTGGACAATGATGTTTTCTCCCTCGGCTGGCTGTGGCCAGAGCTGAAATTCGTAGCAGTTGCCGGCATTGAGGAGCCTGACATAAGGACTGGCGGCCCGGCAGGTGATGGGCCGGGGCACAGGGGTGTCCAGGAAAAGCAGAGGATGCCCGACAAGGGCCTGGAAGACAATGCCCCAGGCGGTGCGCTCGGAAATGGCCTGCTGTTCAAGCTTTTCCTGGACTTGCTTCAGCACGGTGCAGGAGTATTTGTCGTGGGGAGAAAGGCGGTAGTTCTGGGCATAAAGGTCCGGGGGCTCCTCGCCGTTGCAGTAGTCCTGGCAGCGATAGGCGGTGAATTTGCGGCCCTTGCTCCATTTTCCGTTGCGGATGAGGTGCTGTTCGACGGGGCGGGCGGTCAGGAGTCCACCCTTGTTTTCATCGTTGATGATATGCCAGACTAGCCGCCGCACCGGCTTGTCAGCGAGGGAGGAGAGAAAGTCGTTGATGCCATTCAGCCTGGTCATCCAACCGTTGCGGACGGGGATGCAGTCGATGATGAACGGGACATTTTTGTATTCAAGGACATGAAAATGGCGGTCGCGGGAAATGTTTCCGCTCTGGCAACGCTCCTGGAGTTCGTCTATTTCCTGTTGCAGCCAGGTGAAGCCGCATTTGCTGGCCAGTCCAGAAAGTTTGCGAAGCATGGTCAGGGACTTGTCGGACAACTGGTTGTTAATCCAATATTCGGCAAGGATGATGAAGAAGGCATTGAGCGGTCTGCTCAAGGAGGGGGTCGGGATGTCCGAGGTGCTGAACTCCTTGTAATGTCTGCTGCTGATGACCAGGCTTAAAGCCTCATAGACTTCATGCCATTCGGGAAGCCGCATGCCGAGTTCGGCGTTGGCGGCAGCACTGGACAGCGAGTTTTCCGAAGACAGGCGCACCTGGGCCAGGATGAAGAAGATGCCACCGACGGTCTGGAAATAAAACTCGTGGTTGTCCTTCTGGCGTGATTCGTAGAGTGCGTCAATGAAGAAATTCAGCGATTTGTCGTTCTGGCCGGCCATGCAGGCCAGCCAGCCCTGCCGCAATTCCCGCGCGGGAGTGTGTGGCATGGCTTTGAGCAGGGAAATGGCATTGCTCCAATGGCCGCACAGCAGCTCGTAATCGACGAGGGGGAATGTGGCGATGGCGGGAAAATCTGCCTGGTTGGCCAGGAGTTTTTCTGCCAGGGGAGTTATGGGGGCCATTCTCCGGATGGCGATGGGAATGAGCTGCCAGGCGCAGACGGCGAGCAGTGGCGCTGGGAGTTCCAGTAGCCAGGCGCAATCCTTGGGATCGTACAGGCAGTCGAAGATGGCTCCGTCGAGGTATTCGCCGTGGAGGTTGTCCCGGAGGACATTGATGGCGGAATTGACCAAGGTGACGTCATGTACGTAGAGGGCATTGCGCAGGTCGCGGGAAATAAGGTCCAGGTCGGCGACGCCCTGGTTGTTGACGGCGGGAATGGCGCGCGAGACGGCATCGGGGATGGTCGCCCAGCGCTTGTCGCTGAGGATGCCGCGCCTTTCGGCGGGCGTTCCGGCCGTGCCACGCCATTTGCCGTCCTCGCAGACGAGCATGCCCTCACGCCCCATGCGCTCGAGCAATTTCTGAAGGGAGGTCGCTGGCAGACGGGAGGATTCCGGCGTTACGCGCGAGGTCAAATAGAGCACTCGTTTGATTTCTTCTGGCGTTGCGGAACCGCCGATGGCCGCGAAAATGGCGGTCATCTGGCGGAAATATTCAGCATGATTGCTGGCTTTAGATGGTGACGTGGAAGGCACTCAGACTGTTCTCCGAAAGAAATTAGGCTATACTGGTCATTGGCGGCAGGCGTCAACGACCGCAGCAGGATTTGTATTTTTTGCCGCTCCCGCAGGGGCACGGGTCGTTACGGCCGACCTTTGGGGCCTCGTTGCGGATGGGACGGGGGGGGCGGCGGAGGTCATTGGGGGGTGCGGGATCTTGGCCGGAGGCGCGCAGTTCATTGTTGGCGGCCTGGAGTTCGCGGCTATGGCGTGCCGCCTCTTCCTGGGCGCGCTTGCGCGCGGCTTCCTCGGCAAGTTCCCTTTGCCGCAACTGTTCCGGCGTGGCGATGGAATATTTGAAGAGCCCCTCGGCAATGCTGTTCTTGATGCCGCTCATCAGGCTGCTGAACAGGCCGTAGGCCTCCTGCTTGTACTCAACCAGCGGGTCGCGCTGCCCGTAGGAGCGGAGTTGGACTTCCTGCCGCAGGGAGTCCATGGCGTAGAGATGCTCCTGGTAGAGGTTGTCGAGTGAGCTTAGCATGATATGGCGTTCCAGCCAGCGAAGCCCTTCAGCCGGTTCCAGGGCTTCCTTGAGGGCGTAATTCTTCTCCACGACTTCCATCAGCTTGTGGCTGTAGGATTCGGCGTTGTCGTCATCCGCCGGTTCGACCCCCGCGAAATTGATGGGCAGGGTCTGGTTGAGCCAGGCGTTGACGGTGGTCAGGTCAACTTTCTCGCGCCGCGATTTGGCGGCGTAGGCACCTTCCACTTGGTCGAAGATGGCGGAGTACACATAGTCCAGGATGAGCTCGCGCGTGTCTTCGGCGACGAGGATGTTGTGGCGCAGGCCGTAGATGGTTGCGCGCTGCTTGTTCATCACATCGTCGTATTCGAGGGTGCGCTTGCGGATGGCGAAATGCTGCTGTTCGACCTTGCGCTGAGCCCCCTCGATGGTGCGGTTCAGCAGGGGATGGGAGAGTTCCTCGCCTTCCTGCAAGCCCATTTTGCTCATGATGGTGGTGATGCGGTCGGAGCCGAACAGGCGCATCAGGTTGTCCTCGAAGGAGACGTAGAAGCGGGAGGAACCGGGGTCGCCCTGGCGGGCGCAGCGCCCGCGAAGCTGGCGGTCGATGCGGCGGGAATCGTGGCGCTCGCTGCCGATGACGTGGAGGCCGCCGGTTTCCAGAACCCCTGGCCCGAGTTTGATGTCGGTGCCTCGGCCAGCCATGTTGGTGGCGATGGTGACGGCACCGTACTGGCCGGCACGGGCCACGATTTCCGCCTCGCTCTCATGATGCTTGGCGTTCAGGACATTGTGGATGATATTACGCCGCTGCAACAGGCGGCTGAGCAATTCGGAGACGTCTACGGACACGGTGCCGACCAGCACCGGCTGGCCGCGCTTGTGGCACTCCTCGATTTCCTCGAGGATGGCGGCGTATTTTTCGCGCTGGGTCTTGTATACGCGGTCGTCGTAGTCGACGCGCTTGCAGGGGCGGTTGGTGGGGATTACGACCACATCCAGGCCATAGATGGACTTGAACTCCGTGGCCTCCGTCTCAGCCGTGCCGGTCATGCCGGCCAGCTTGTCGTACATGCGGAAATAGTTCTGGATGGTGATGGAGGCGAGGGTCTGTGTCTCGCGTTCAATCTGAACCCCTTCCTTGGCCTCGAGAGCCTGGTGGAGGCCTTCGCTGAAGCGGCGTCCTGGCTGGGGACGACCAGTGAACTCATCGACGATGATGACCTTGTTGTCCTGCACGACGTACTGCACGTCTTTCTCGAACAGGCAGTAGGCGCGGAGTAGCTGGGAGATGTTGTGGATGATTTCCGATTTCTGGTCGTATTCTTCGCGGGCCGTGCGCCGCTTTTCGATTCTCGTGGCGTCGTCCAGGGCAGGGTCGCTGTCGATTTCGCTGTAGATTGTTGGCAGGTCGGGGATGACGAAGGCATCGGTTTCGCCGGGGCGGAGAAATTGGCGGCCTTTCTCGCTGAGGTCGGCCTCGTTGCTGCGCTCGTCGATTGTGAAGTACATTTCCTCCTTGACCTCCTGGAGGAAGCCGCGGTTCTGGTCGCTGTGGAGTTCGAAATCCTTCTGCTCCAGGGCCCGGCGGACTTCCGGCTTCTCCATGAAGCGGAGCAGTTGCTTGTGCTTGGGCATGCCCAACTGCACCTTGGCGAGTTTCATGTAGGCTTCGTCAAGCTCTTCTTCACTGGCGTCTTCCTTGGCAAGTGTCTCGCGGGCCTCCTGCAACCAGCCGGCCAGCAGCTGAATCTGGCGATTGTACAGCTGCGCCACCGCTGGCTTCCACTTGTCAAACTGGTGGGTGGAGACCTTAGCAGGACCCGCGATAATCAGAGGGGTCCTGGCCTCGTCGATGAGGATACTGTCGATTTCATCGACGATGGCGAAGAAATAGTCACGCTGGACGAGTTGCTCCTTGCTGCCGGCCATGCCCATGTCGCGCAGATAGTCGAAGCCAAATTCGCTGTTGGTGCCGTAGGTGACATCGCAGGCGTACTGCTCGCGGCGCTGCGCGGGGGACATGCTGTTCTGGATGCAGCCGACCGTCAGCCCCAGCCAGCGCAGGACATGCCCCATCCATTCGGAGTCGCGGCGGGCCAGGTAGTCGTTGACGGTCACTAGCTGGACATTCCGCCCTGTCAGCGCGTTCAGATAAAGGGGCAGGGTGGCGACCAGGGTCTTGCCCTCGCCGGTGGCCATTTCCGCGATGTTGCCCTTGTGCATGGCAATGCCGCCAAGCAGCTGGACATCAAAGGGAATCATGTCCCATTTTAGGTTGTGCCCAGTGACGCAGACAGTGTTTTCCGATTCGTGCGTGCTTTCTTTCAGGCGGCGGCAGGCGTCTTTGACGACGGCGTAGGCCTCGCACATGATGTCGTCGGTCGTTTCGCCGTTCTTCAGGCGCTGGCGGAACTCATCGGTCTTCGCCTGCAACTGGCTGTCGGTCAGGCTGTGATAAGACTCGTAGTATTTGTTGATTTGGGCGACCAGCGGCCAGAGTTTTTTCAAAACTCGGTTGTTGCGGGTGCCGAAGATTTTTTTGACTATCCAGTCGAACATTGTGGGGCTTGCTCACAAAAAGGCGGTGGTTAAGAATGCCGTTTTCACGGCGCAGAAAGGCGGATGCCACAGGCTTATTTGGAACCTGGCTTGTCAATGGGGAGTCCGGCCTTGCACATTGGGCAGTCGGACGGCTCGTAGGTGGGGAGGCTCAGCTTGATGAGACTCTGGAACGGCATGCCGAAATCGACGTCGCCCTGGCTGCGGTCGGTGATGACGGCGACGGCCACGGGAATCGCCCCGTAGCTGCGTACTAGGTCGATGGTCTGCTGGACGCGGCCTCCCTTGGTTACAACATCCTCGGCCACGAGGACACGCTCGCCCTCGCGCAGAGAGAAGCCGCGGCGCAGCAGGAGGTTTGAATTGTCGTCCTTTTCGGCGAAGATGGCCTTGCAACCCAGGGCACGGCCGATTTCCTGACCGACGACGAGCCCGCCAACGGCGGGAGATATTACCGTCTCGATGTTGGCGTCCAGGTAGGGCTTGGCCAGTTCGGTGCAAAGGTCGGCGGCAATCCGCGTGTGCTGCAAAAGCAGGGCGGCTTGGAAATATTTGTTGGAATGGAGCCCGCTGCGCAGGAGGAAATGCCCTTCCAGCAGAGCGCCTGTCTTGGTCATCAGTTCTAGAACTTGTGCTTCGGTCATGGTAAGTGGCTAGTGATTAGTGGTTAGTGGTTTGGGAGGGCGCGCCTCCGTGCGCGCCGTTGTAATCCGTGGGAAAAGTTGTTTATGGCAATTTGCCGACGTAAGCGTCGGCCTTGGTTGTGAGATGGTTGTCCAACTGCGAGAGGGCGCACCACCGTTGCCCGTGGAAAGCGAATGGCCTACAGGGAAAGGCTTATCCCCTGATGGCTTTGAGGTCTTCAGGTGTCAGAAGTTTCTCGAACTCCGCCTTGTTGGCGGATTTCATGTAGGCTTCGAGAGTGGTTATCGTTCCTGCCATGAGTAACTTCCGCAGGCAGTTGTCCATCGACATCATGCCGATGCCGGATGACTGCTCGATGATGCTGCGGATGCTGGCAATGGCACCCTCGCGGATGGTCGCGGGCAATGCTTCGGTCTTCAGCAGGATTTCCAGAGCGGCGATACGCCCCTTGCCGTTGGCCGTGCGGCAGAGCAGCTGGGAGATGACGGCCGTCAGCGACTGGGCGAGCATGGCGCGGATCTGCGGCTGCTGTTCGGAGGGGAACGAATCGATGACGCGGTCGATGGTTTTCGGAGCGTTGCTTGTGTGCAGGGTTCCAAAGACGAGCATACCCATGGAGGCACAGGTCAGGGCCAGGGCTATTGTCTCCTGGTCGCGCATTTCGCCGACGAGGATGATGTCGGGGTCGGCGCGCATGGCACCGTGGAGTGCGGAGCCGAAGGTGTCGGCATCGGTGCCGATTTCCCGCTGGACGATGATGGAATGCTTGTTGGGATGGACGAACTCGATGGGGTCCTCGATGGTGATGATGTGCTTGTCCTGGTGGTCGTTGATGTAGTCCATCATGGCGGCGAGGGTCGTTGACTTGCCGGAACCCGTCGGGCCGGTGACAAGGACCAGCCCACGCTCGTTCTGGCAGATGTCGTAGAGGATAGGCGGCATCTTCAGGTCCTCGATGCTGAGGATTTTGGTCGGGATGACGCGCATCACGGTGCCGGGTCCGAAATGGTTGTTCATGTAGTTGACGCGGAATCGGGCGAGGCCTCGGATTTCATGGGCGAAATCGCAGTCCAGGTTGGACAGGTACCACTCCCATTTGGGCTTGGGGCAGATTTCCTCCATGTACTGGAGCATCAGGTCGGCGGGAATCGGCGGCTCGCCTTCTAGCGGCTCCAACTGCCCGTGCACACGTATTTTCGGCGGCAACGACGAGCACAAGTGCAGGTCGGAAGCGCCCTTTTCTATCATCTTACGGAGAAATTCGTTGATTTTCGCCATCGTCGTTACCCTTGGTCGGAGATTGCCTTGCCGTTCCTGCTCTTGCGACTATTTCTTGCCTTGCATGAACTCCTGGGCCTTGCGCGCTTGCGCTTGCCGGATAAGTTCGGCGGTCTTCAGGGAGGGAATCGTCTGCTCGAAGGTTCGCTTGCCGGCCAGGTACAGGTCAAGCAGGCTCTGCTCCATGGTGCTCATGCCCATATTGCGGTTGGTCTGAAGCGTCGAGTTGATTTGGTAGGTCTTGCCCTCGCGAATCAGGTTGGAGACAGCGAGCGTGTTCAAGAGAATTTCCGCCGCCATGACCACGCCAGTGCCGTCGGCATTGGGGAGCAGCTGCTGGCAGATGACGGCTTTCATGCTCTCCGCCACCATGGAACGAATCTGCGACTGCTGGTTCGGGGGAAACACGTCTAGGATGCGGTCCATGGTGCTTGGTGCGCTGCTGGTGTGCAGGGTTCCGAAGACCAGGTGGCCGGTTTCGGAGGCGTGGATGGCCATTTCGATGGTCTCCAGGTCGCGCAGTTCGCCGATAACAATGACATCGGGGTCTTCGCGCAGGACGGCGCGGAGGGCGTTGGCGAAACTCTTGGTGTGGCGGTGGAGTTCGCGCTGGGTAATGTTGCATTTCTGCGGGACATGTACGACTTCAATCGGGTCTTCCACGGTAACGATGTGGTCGCAGCGCGTCTGGTTGATGAAATTGATCATGGCGTTCAGCGTGGTGGACTTGCCGCAGCCGGCCGGCCCCGTCACCAGGATAAGCCCTTGGTTGTGGGTAGTCAGCTTTTCGATGACAGAAGGCTCGTGGAAGCCGAGTTCGGAGATGACTGGCATCTTGCTGTCGATGATGCGGTAGGAGGCGGAGATTCCCAGGCGCTGCTGCATCAAGTTCGCGCGGTAGCGGTCGTTTTCGCCGATGTCGTAGCAGTAGTCCAGGTCGTGATGTTCGAGGAATTGCTGGCGGTGGTGCTCCGCTAAATGCGGCAGACTCAGAATCTCCGAATTTTCCGGCGACATTTCCAACTGCCCCGGCACAAGATAGATTTTCTTGTATCGCCGGACAAACGGATACGCGCCCGCAGACAGATGCACGTCGCTGCAACCGGCCGCCCGCGCCTTGTGCAGGAAATCGTCGAGCATCTTCTGAGCGCCCTCGGCTCCCGCCGACTGCGCCTGCGACAGGTCAGGCCAGCCTTCCAGCCACGATTCACCGCGGATGGATGGCGACCGCCCCGCATGCGATTCGAAATGAACATGCCCCCCCTTGGTCTCCTCGGATTCGTCAGAGTTGGCCTTGGCCTCGGTCTTGGCGGGGGACGGCGGTGCCGCAGGTTTTGGCGGCTGTTCCGCCGCTGCCGGCTCCGGCTTCGGCTTGCTTTCATCGAAGACACTGTGTTGGGGGAAGCCAAAAATCTTGGCCTCGTCCATGGACATTTTGCGGTAATGCGCGCATTTATCCGCAGAGCACAGTCCGTTGTCGGTGAGTACTTGGATGAACTGGTCCAGAGTGACCTGGGCACCGGCGTCTTCGATGGCCTCGATGACGCTGATGCAGGTCGCCCTGTCCAGCAGTCCTTCCTTGGCGGCGTGATAGCAGAACCAGTCGATTTCTTTAGTCAGGCTTTGGCTGTTCATTTATGTGCGCGGGGGAAGAAGTGGGGGTTATGGCGGCAATTTCTCCGCCGTTACAATGCAGGGGGCAAATCAAAACGGGCGTTCGTTGAACTTGACGTCTTCCTTGAGGGCGGCGGTCAGCGGATCCGCGTCGGGGGCACAGAGCCCCAGGTGGTTGTGGCGGATGAAGCCCTCGGCGTATTGGAAAGTTCCGGAGAGCTTGCCCATCTGCTCGCAGAGCTCGGTCATGGTGTTCAGGTAGGCGTCCATGCCCTGGCTGATGTCCAGCCATTCCTTCTGGGTCTTGTGGCAGGCGAGCAATTCGCGCTTCTTCTCCATGAAGGGCGTGACATTGACGAAAAACTCTGGTTCCACGAAATGCCGCAAGGGGTCCAGGAAACCGTGCGGAATCGTGTGGTAGACGGTGACGTCATCCTGGAAGGGCGGCAACGGCGGGTCGCATTTGGCGTTAAGCATCCCGCGGCAGAAGGCGGCGGTTACGGCGACGCGGCAGGAGTTGATGTGGTCTTCCATGTAGTCGTTCAGCGCCTGTGTGATGACGATGCGAGGCTTGATTTCCCGAATCACGCCCAGAACCTTGGAGATGATGTCCCAGTTGTGCTCAACTTCTAGGTCGTTGCAGACTGACGGATGCCAGATGGCCCCGCTCTTGGCGCAGGAATCCTGGCACTCCTGACGGCGCTTGGCGGAAATGGTGGGAATGTCGTCCACCGCCGTACCGCAGCAGCCGTTGGCGATGGTCATGTAATGGATTTCCCAGCCGCGCTTCTGCAGTTGCAGCAGCGTGCCCATGCTCTGGATTTCGATGTCGTCTGGATGGGCGACTAAGGCGATGGCGACAGGTTTGTTGCTCATAAGTATCGTGTTTATTAAGTTGTTATGAATGTTGAAAAATCTTCGTCCCCCTGCCTGGCCGTATTTACAAGTCGTGGACCCGCTGCCAAAAGACAGAGGGTCCACAGCGTGATTTCAGTCAGTACAGGCCAATTCGACTAGTGCATTTCGACTTCGCAGGCGCCGATGCCGGGGCGGAAGAAGTTGAACTGGACGTTGGGATGGTCAGCCAGCAGGCTCATGGGGACGGCGGCATCGGGCAGATGCTTGGAAATCATGAACGTGCTCAAGCGCATGCCGAAGGCGTTGTCGTGGCAACCGGCCTGCCAGATGGAGACTTTCTCGGCCTTCCAAGTTTCCTTGGGACCGACAGTCGCGGCCTGGGTGGGAACGAGGGCGATGTTGCCGCCGCCGGAGGTGCGTGCGTTCTGCATGACGGTCATGGGATGGAGGTCAACGATGCGGGTGCTGAGCTGGCGGTAATCCTCGGGGGTCGGGGGATTGTCGGCGTATTTGCCTTCACGCTTCAGCGGGTCGTTGAAGGCCCAGTGCTTGGTGTCGCCCTGGCCGCCTTGCATGAGCACGCACTTGAACTGGTCGTAGGTCGCGCTGTAGGCCGCGAGGTCGCCGGTGGGGAAATGCAGGTTCTTGTCGGGCATTCTCAGTTCGGGACGGATGCGGTTGAAGCAGAGCTCCTTGTCGCATTTGGCAAAGCTGAGGGGATGGTCCACGCCGACGGCCACGCCGTTCTGAACCCACTCGTCCATGCCCCAGAAATGGGCGTCGAGCTTGGCGAGGTTCAGGTCCATGGCATTGACCAGGCGGGCCACCAGGGGCAGCTGCTCGGTGGGGCCGATGGGGCCGCAGATGCCGCAGGGATTGTCAGGCGTGGATTTTCTCCAGGCCTCGATGTATTCCAGGGCCTCGGCCATGTAGAACTCTTCGATGGTGTCGTACATCACGACTTTGAAGCCGGGGCGGCTGAGCTGCTCCATGTCCTTCACGGTCAGCTTGGCGACATCGGCCACGAGTTCGTCGGAGATGGTGGTGTAATCCCACCAGTCGGGAGCAACAACACTGCGCTTTCTCATTGTTTGGAACCTTCTTTTGTTGAGAGTTATGATTGATGGCGATACCAAATGGTAACGCTGGACTAAAAATTACAAGGCGAAGCAGATGACCACGGTCAGCAGAACGAGCATTTCCCCACAGTAGCGGAGCAGGGCGGGCGATGATGCCGTGGCTTTACACTGCAAGAGGCGATAGGACAGCAGCCAGCCAAACACCAGCAGCAGCACGGACGCCAGGAAGCCTGAGCCGGCAATCGCCGCCGCCAGGAACAGAAGGATGCCTGCCAGAGCCCGGGCAGGAACCAGGGACTGCCTGTCGGCACTGGGAGTTCCCTCCAGGGCGAATTGCTCGCCCAGGGCGAAAGAGGCCAGCAGCCAGGCCCCGGCGCCGTAGCGGAACAGGAGGAAGTAGATGGCCGGGCGGATTAGTTGCAGCAGGATGACCAGCGTGGAGCGGTAGGTGGCCGTCGGCGAAGTCGAATTGTCGCCGCCAGTCAGCAGGGTCGCCAGGGTTTCGGCGATTTTTGCCTGCCGCCAGTTGTTCAGCCAGCCGTGCAGAAGGCAGACGGCGACAGCCGCCAGCAGCGGTGCCAGGGCCGGGCGGCGGACGATGTGTCCGACGGCAAGGCCTGCCAGCCAGAGCGCGGCTCCCAGCAGTGCCGAAGCCAGGACGGTCAGCCAGGGGCGCGGATACTGGCCGGGAACTTGCTTGTCGGCAATGGCCCAGCGGGTGGGGGCGAGCAGGGCGGCCAGCGATTCTTCGAGATATTTGTTGTTCATCTGTGGTCCTGTGGCAGGGGATGGCCGGCGGGGGTTTTGGCTTCTTCGGGGGATTTGTCACCCAGGGGGTATGGGAAACTGCCGAGAGGCAAGCTGTAGATTCCCGACAGCAGGGAGGCGAAGAGGTAGATGTCGTGCTGAGACCACAAGGTGACGGAGACTGTCAGCATCTGGCAGAGCAGGATGCTGATGATTTCCGAGTCCGAGCATTGCCGGATGGAGCGCGGGTCAACCTTGGGGAAGACCTTCCAGGCGTCGCTGGGATCGAGGACATTGTTCTGCTTGTCCAGCAGGCAGATATGTCCTGCACGCAGGCAGTAGTTGAGGTGCATCCGCTGCCGGGCGATGCGCTTGGCAATGGCGCAGAGCAGGCCGGAACTGCCGATGCGCCGGTCTAGGACATCGCCGACGAGATAGAAGCCGATGTTATCCAGCGGTGTCCGAGTGGCGACAAAGCCGTTGTTGGCGCAGAAATTGCCCAATTCCTCCAGGCGCAGGCCAGTTTCGCGGTGGTAGTAGTACTGAAGCGAGGCGATCTTCTCGTCGATGAAAGCC
>Ga0310696_10006491_pt1 | contig 13864 bp, 11 predicted proteins | sample AusTroGonzalo_MG_4_FD_203885 | JGI IMG/M metagenome (GOLD analysis project Ga0310696, IMG submission 203885) | Bovine rumen microbial communities from tropical cattle in Woodstock, Queensland, Australia - Gonzalo_02 (v2) (version 2) | ecosystem: Host-associated > Mammals > Digestive system >... | reverse complement strand
TAACGCATTCTAATTTCAGTTGTCAATATTGTTTGTATCTGCAGGGAATGGGCCCGGGATTGTCCGTGACTGTTTGACCTGCCGTACCCATAAGTAGTATCATTGCCGTGATACCGAGATACGATACGGAGGTCCTATCATGGCACGTGGAGAAATCAAGAAGGAAAGCAAAGGCCGCAAGTCCGGCAAGAACGTGAAGGAAAAGCCCGCCCAGCAGCCGGCATATGTCGCCGCCGAGGTCATTTCACGCAAGAAAGACAAGGACAGATGAACAACAACTCAGTACTCGGGAAATACCTCTCCCTGCATCACAACGACCTCAACGAGGTCATGACCGCTTATGTCGCGCAGCTTGAAGCCGTGGCAAAGGTCAGTCCTCTCGTAGCCTCCAGGATTGTAGGAGAGCTGCGCAACCAGAGAAGCCACCTCAAGCTGATCGCCAGCGAGAACTACAGCAGCCCCTCGTGCCACCTGGCCATGGGCAACCTTCTCACCGACAAGTACGCCGAAGGCTTCCCGTACCACCGCTACTACGCAGGATGCGACAATGTCGATGCCATCGAGGCCTACGCCGACGAACTGGCCTGCCAGGTCTTCGGAGCAGAGCACGCCTACGTGCAGCCCCACAGCGGAGCAGATGCCAACATGTGCGCCTACTGGGCGGTACTGAACACGCTGGTCCAGGTTCCCTCGCTCGAGGAACTGGGTGTCACCAACCCCACGTCCCTGACAAGGGAGCAGTGGAAGATGCTCAAGGAGAAGACCGGAAACCAGAGGCTTCTGGGTCTGGACTACTACAGCGGCGGACACATCACACATGGCTACAGGATGAACATCTCCGGCCATATGTTCGACACATACTCGTATTCCGTTGACCCCAAGACGGGTCTTCTGGACTACGACGACATCCGCAGGAAGGCCAAGGACATCAAGCCTCTGATCCTGCTTGCCGGATACAGCGCATATCCCAGGAAGATCAACTTCAGGACCATGAGGGAAATCGCCGATGAGTGCGGCGCCGTCCTGATGGTCGACATGGCCCATTTCGCAGGCCTTGTGGCCGGAAAGGTCATGACCGGCGACTTCGACCCCGTTAAGTGGGCGGACATCGTCACCACAACCACCCACAAGACCCTCAGGGGCCCCAGAGGCGGAATGATCCTCTGCCGCGAGCGCTTCGCAGAGTCCGTGGACCAGGGATGCCCGCTTGTTATCGGCGGACCGCTTCCGCACATGATGGCGGCCAAGGCAATCGCCCTCAAGGAAGCTTCCACGCCCGAGTTCGAGCAGTATGCCGCAAGGATCGCAGAGAATGCCAAGGCACTTGCCACGGCCTTCAAGGACCAGGGAATGGTCCTCCAGACAGGCGGAACGGACAACCACATGATGCTTCTGGACGTCACCCCGCTCGGACTGAACGGAAGACAGGCCGAGAGCATCCTGATTTCCTGCGGAATCACGCTGAACCGCAACGCACTTCCGTTCGACAAGAACGGCCCGTGGTACACAAGCGGCCTGAGGATCGGAACCCCGGCAGTCACGACGCTGGGAATGGGACCCGAGGAGATGAAGGAGATCGCATCCATCATCACATTCGTCCTGAAGAACTCCTCACCCGCCGTGATCACAAAGGGCGAGAACGAGGGCAAGCTCAGCATGAGCAAGGCAGTCATCTCCGACGAGGACAGGGCGCAGGCCCTGGAGCGCGTCAGGGCTCTTCTTTCGCGCTTCGTCCTCTATCCCGAGCTCGATCTGAATTTCCTTGAGGAGAACTTCCCCGCGGAGTAAACTGTCCATTGGAGGCTCCATGGACAGCATTCTCATCAAAAACGGTCTTCTTACCGACGGCGACTCCTCAAGGAACGCCGACCTCTTCATCCAGGACGGACTCATCGCCAAAGTTGAGCCGTCAATCGACATCTCGACACTCCCTGCCGGCACACGCCAGATCGATGCCACTGACATGATCGTCATGCCCGGTCTCATAGATGCCCACACGCACTACCACCTCGTCAGCCGCGGCACAGTGACCTGCGACAGCTTCGTCCAGGGCTCAAGGCTCGCAGCCTTCGGAGGTGTCACCACCGTCGTGGACTTTGCCGACCACAACAAGGGCCAGACCCTGGTCCAGAGCCTGGAGTACCGCCTGGACGAGATGAAGGACATGGCCATAGACTACTCCCTGCACCAGGGCGTGTACGGCCACGGCTACAACAAGACCATAGGAAAGCAGCTGGAGGTCCTGAAGGCAAGGGGAGTGAAGACTCTGAAGATCTTCACCACCTACCGGAACGTAGGCTATCTGATCGAGAACCGCGACGACCTTCTGGATCTGTTCAAAAACGCAAAGCGTCTGGGAATGCTGGTGTGCGCCCACTGTGAGTTCAACCCCATGATCGAGAAGATCTCCGACACCTGGAAGGGTGACTTCTCACCGGCATCGCACGCACTGCTTCGCCCGGCAGAGGCCGAGGGTAAGGCCATCGAGGTCTTCGGTTCCATAGCCCTTGAGGCCGAATGTCCGCTTTATGTCGTGCACTGCTCGTCCAAGTGCGGCCTCGATGCAATCAGAGCCCTTAGGAAGAAGGGCCTTACCGTCTATGCCGAGACCACTCCGCACTATCTTTTCCTGGACAGGAGCTATCTCGAGGGTCCCGATGCATCGGTCTATGTGATGACACCGCCGCTTCGTGATAAATCAGACAACGAGGAGCTCTGCAAGGCCCTTCTGGACGGCGAGTTCCAGGTCGTGGCCACGGACCACTGCGCATTCACAAGGGAGCAGAAGCTCTCCAGCAGTGACTGCAGGACCATCTATCCCGGCATTCCCGGCACGGAGGAGATGCTGCTTCTTCTGAACACCTTCAGGGAGAACCATCCGTCCATGACTATGAGCGATCTGGTGCGCCTGGTCAGCACCAACCCGGCCAAGCTCTTCGGCTTCTTCCCGAGAAAGGGGTCTCTGGAAGTGGGAACAGATGCGGACATCACCATCTTCGACCCGAACCAGAGATGGACACTCACCGATGAGAACGTCCATTCGGCTTCGGCCTACACCCCCTACAGGGGCTTCAAGGTGTTCGGCAAGGTCGTGACCACGATCCTCAGGGGCAACGTCATCATGAACGACGGAAGCTACTACGGAATCCCCGGGGACGGGCAGTTCATCGAACAGAGCTAAGGAGATTTGAATGATATCCGATTCATTGTCGCAGGAACTGATAAACAGAGCCAGGCAGGTGAGGGAGAACTCCTATTCTCCCTATTCCGAATTCAAGGTCGGAGCCGCCATCCTCACGGACAAGGGGAACATCTACTGCGGATGCAACGTTGAGAACGCCTCGTTCGGAGGCTCCATCTGCGCAGAGCGCGGAGCTGCCATGACCGCAGTCGCCGCCGAGGGCGCAGGCAGGTTCCTTGCCATAGCAATAGCCTCGGGATCGGATGAACCGGCACCTCCCTGCGGAATCTGCAGGCAGTTTCTGTCGGAGTTCACTTCTCCCGATGCACCTGTATATCTTGTTTCCGCCAAAAGCGGCGTTGTCAGGGACTACACCTTCGGTGACCTGATGCCCCTGACGTTCACAGAGTTCTGATTCTCAGCCTTCCAGAGCCATCATTTTTGCACGGCGTCTTGCGTGGCGCTCGTCCTGCGAGGCCTTGGTGTCCGTGTATGCGTCGACCATGGAGAGAACGCTCTCAGGGTAGTCGATGCGTCCGCCGAATGCGATGAAGTTTGCATCGTTGTGCTCTTTTGCCATCTGTGCGGCGAAGCGGTTCTGGGGGAGGGCGCAGCGGATGCCCTTGATCTTGTTTGCGGAGATGGAGATTCCGATTCCGGTTCCGCAGCAGAGGATCCCGAACTCGTATCCGCCTTTCTTGAACTCATCGCAGGCAAGCTTTGCCATGTCGGGATAGTCGACGCTCTTCTCCTCGGCGACTCCGAGGTAGTTCACCTCGTAGCCCTTGCTCCTGAGATGGTCCACAATGCTCTTTGTGAGCTGTACGGCTCCGTGATCGTTTGCTACTACTACCTTTGACATGTTCTCCTCCTGGATTATCAGCCGGCAGGTGCCGGTGAGATCTTTATTACGTTCGGAACGTTGCGGATGGACTTGAGGACCCTGCGGTAGGCGTCCTCATCGTCGCACTCCATGCTGAATGTGCCGACAAGGTTTCCCATCTCGTCGTCGATCAGGCTTCCCGAGACCAGATGGCCGTGCTGGTTCCTGATGGCCGCTTCGATTTCGCTGAACAGATCCTGAGTCCTCTTGCTGGTGACGATGAACTTGCGGGTGATGCTCTCTGTCATCTCCCACTGGACCTCGATCTTGCGCTGGTCAATCTCGTTCATGTGGGCGAGGTTGGGGCAGTCGATGCGGTGGACAATGATTCCGCGTCCTCTTGAGACATAACCGACTATCCTGTCGCCGGGCGCCGGATTGCAGCACTGTGCGATGTGGATCATCATGTTGCGGTGCTTTCCGACTGTTATGGTGTTGCTTGTCTGACCCTTGTACTGTCTGACGATTTCACCGGAAGGAATGTCCTGAGGAAGCACATTCTGCTGAGTTTTCTGGGCTTCCTTCTCCTCTTCGGCCATCGCCGCCTCGATTTCCTTCTTCTTGGCGACTATGTTCTTGTCGATCAGCAGGTTCTCGTCGTACTTGTTCAGCCAGGATCTTATCTTCCTTCTGGCACTGGTGGTGTGGGCGTACTTGAGCCAGGTGATGCGAGGTCTTGCGTTCTTCTGGGTGACTATCTCTATGACCTGGGTGTTCTGAAGAGGCTGGCCCAGCGGGATGATGTTTCCGTTGGCTTTTGCGCTGACCGTGTGGTTTCCGACTTCGGTGTGGATGGTGTAGGCGAAGTCCAGGGCGGTGGACCCGATGGGAAGCTCCACAGCCTGTCCCTTGGGGGTAAAGACGTAGATGGTGTCCTTGAGAAGCTCGCCCTTGATCTCGTCCATGAAGGACTCGCTCTGTTCGATCTCCGAGTTCCAGCTCTTGAGCTTGTTGGCGATTCTGGCAAGCTGCTGGCTGTCCATGTTGACCCAGCTCTGGCTTGTGGCCTCGGAGCCGCTTTCGGCCTTGTAGACCCAGTGCGATGCAACTCCGTATTCGGCGATCTTGTCCATCTCGTAGGTCCTGATCTGGACCTCCAGGATCACGCCGTTCATTCCCATGATGGTTGTGTGAAGGCTCTGGTAGTTGTTGGCCTTGGGCATGGCGATGTAGTCCTTGAAACGGCCCTCCATCGGCGGCCAGAGCTGGTGGATGATTCCGACCAGGGTGTAGCACTCGGTCACCGTGTTGCAGATGACCCTGACCCCCAGGATGTCGAAGATCTCGTCCAGCTCCTTTCTTCTCTTCTTCATCTTCATGTAGATGGAGTAGATGTGCTTCTCACGGGATGTGATCTTTATGTTCTTGATTCCGGCCTCTATGCAGGCGTTGGCGATCTTTCTCTTGATGGTGTCCAGGTATTTGGAGAACTCACCTCGCTTGGACTTCAGGTATTCCTGGATGTACTGGTAGGTGTCGGGCTTGAGGGTCTTGAGGCTCAGGTCCTCAAGCTCTGCCTTCATCCATGAGATACCGAGCCTGTCGGCCAAAGGGGCATAGATGTCCAGACAGGCGCTGGCAATCTCCTTGGCCCTGACCGGGTCCATGTATTCCAGAGTCCTCATGTTGTGGAGTTTGTCGGCCAGCTTGATGATGATCACCGGCATGTTCTTGCTCATGGCGATGAACATCTTTCTGATGGTCTCGGCCTCGGCGACGCTTCTGCTCTGGCTCTTGATCACAGCGATCTTCGTCACGCCCTGGACCAGCTCGCAGACGTTCTTTCCGAACTTCTCCTCAACATCTTCGGCCGTCGCTGAGGTATCCTCTATGACATCGTGAAGAAGGCCCGCACAGACCGTTTCGGCGTCCATGTTGAGCTGCCTGGCAAGAGTCTCGGCCACAGCAAGGGGGTGGATGATGTAGGGCTCTCCGCTCTTTCTGAGCTGGTTGGCATGCATGGTGTCGGCGTACACAGCCGCCTGACGGATCTTCTCGAAATCCTCGGTGCTGTAGTTATTCTTGATTTTGTTCAGAAACGCCGAAATCAGTTCTTCATTCATCATTGAGAATACTAATATAACTAATTGACCCGTTTTACAAGTCTGTCACTTCTTGGTCAGCTGGTACGAGAACGTAGCCTCTCCGTTGAGAGAGTAGACTGTGATGTATCCCGTATCGTTCGGATGCAGGGACACTTCCGCAGAATAGGTTCCCGGTTCACTTCCTTTCTCGAGTGTGTTATTGCCCCATCCACCGATGCGTCTGAAATAACAGACGGAACTGGATGAACTGGTCAGTGTGAGAGTGTAACTGCTTGCATCGGTGGCCAGAGGAATGGTGTATGCTATGGGGTTAGATCCACCGACAGTCACATTGTGGGCCTCGAAGTCGGTCAGGCTTATGTTGGCACCAGGACTCCAGGTTTCATTAAGGTGCTTCAGGCTGATTGAACCGAAGACTGTTCCGGGTTCAACGTCATCCCACCATGAACTATCCATGATGAATTGGGCATCCACTCCTTCGAAATAGAGGACCAGATTGTACGTCCCGTCTCCATTGTTGACAATCTCCCTGACCCATATGGGTTCTTCAACACGCTTGCCGTTCTCCTTTCCGCCTTCTCCGGTATACCTTGGGTTCCCGCTTGCGGTGTTGACCAAGAAGTCCGTGAAGTATTCGCGGGAAATGCCGGTGATTCTGATCTCATACGGATCTCCGCTTTGGGGATCGATCTTGAAAACATGAGGATAATCCACGATTTCGAACGGAGTTTCCGACAGTTTCTCCGGAATCAGAAGATAGACTCTGAAGAATTCATTATCCCCGTTGTACCATGGTGTGCGCAGGTAGGTGTACAGGTGCAGGGAATCTTTTCCCGAAAGGTCATAAAGACCTTTTATTTCGTTTGAATACACCACATCCTCGTTTTCCACGAGTCCCAATCGGCCGCCTTGCAGTATTCCTCCACATGGGCCGTCTGACTTGTGGATTCCGTACTGCACGATGACAATCTTCTGTCCTGCGTATTTGCTCCATTGTCCGGAGGTGAAGTCGAGGTTGATGTAGTTCTGATAGGTGGGCCACATATATTCGGGCTCGCCGGACTCTCTATAGTCCTTTATAGTCGGGAAAATCTGGAACTCAACGTAGTTTTTTCCCTCCGTCAGTCCATCTCCGGCCTTCTCAACTACGACAATATCCTCGTCGCCCGAAACTCCGACATCCAAGCCTTCGAAAGAGACCTCTCCGTCTTCCTGCGGGAGCATGATGTAAGCCTCGCCGAAATCGTCAGTAACCCTGGAAAGCTGTTCATTGTCAGATCTTGATACGGACCTTGAGGCGCTTCCCTTGCTTTCAACGGAGAACAGGGAATCAATCGTGACTCCGCTGAGGTTCAGTTTTCCGGTGGGACCGATTTTGAAATAAAGCTTCTGTCCGGGCTTGAGGCCGGAGAGACTCTGCGAGAAAGTCCCGTCGTTCACCTCGATTATATCTCCAGGCTCCGGGTCTGCGGATGAACCTGAAGGTTCCGAACACGATATGATGAAAACCAAAAGGAATGCGATAAGACAAAGTAAAAACAATTTCCTCATGAAATGCCCCTTATCCCTAAGATACTACAATTCTAAATACAGAGATTGCGTTCGGCAAGTTTTTTATTAAACAGGAATCAGTTAACGGCTTTCACAACCCGGTCGTTGCCGGCAAGGTCCTGGATCACATCGATCTCACTGTAGCCGGAAGAGGCGAGGATGTCCGAGGATGCCTTTGCCTGGTCGAATCCGATCTCCATCTGAAGAAGGCCGCCTGGGACAAGGAAGTCCTTTGCGGATTCGGCGATGCTGCGGATGAACGAAAGACCGTCCGGGCCGCCGTCAAGGGCAAGGACCGGCTCGAACTGCACCTGTTTCTCAAGAGTGGGGATGACAGATGTGGCTATGTAGGGCGGGTTGGACAGAATCGCGTCGAAAGAAGGGGTAAGTCCTTCGAAAAGGTTACCCACATTGAACGAGACGTCTATGTTGTCCTCGTCGATGAGGTTCTTCGCATTCTTTCTGCAGATTTCTATGGCCTTCTTGGAAACATCGGAGAGAACAAGTTCTACCTTGTCGAAGGCCTGGGCCAGTTCCTTTGCAACGGAGATTCCGATGCATCCGGTTCCGCAGCACAGGTCCAGAACGCGTACGCTGTCCCGGTCCGCAAAACGCTCGGCTATGTCGGCGATTGCCTCCTCAACCAACGTCTCCGTATCGGCTCTTGGAATCAGAGTGGCGGGGGAGACGAGAAAAACGCTCTCATAGAAACCGCGCTCGCCCGTTAGATAAGCCACAGGCTGTCCTGCTTCTCTGGCCTCCTTGAGCTTCTTCAGCTCGTCCATCTTATCGGCGGGGACCTCCTCGTCGGGGGAGATGGCAAGCTGGGTCTGCGTTATGCCCAGGCAGTGGCAGATGAGTATGCGTGCATCGGCGGCGGGTGAGTCGCTGATCTTTTCGAATGCTGATGTGAATGACTTGTAGAGCTGCGAGAGGTTCACGTCGCTTCCTTCAGAGCCTGTTCTCCGGCTGCGACCTTAAGGGCCTCGATCACATCCTGAAGCTGGCCTTCCATGATCAGGTCCAGCTTGTACAGAGTGAGGTTGATCCTGTGGTCCGTAAGGCGGTTCTGCGGGAAGTTGTAGGTGCGGATGCGTTCGCTTCTGTCTCCGCTTCCGACCTGGCTCTTTCTTTCCTCGGCGCGCTCCCTGGCCTTTCTTCCGGCCTCGAGGTCGTACAGCCTTGAGCGCAGGACCCTCATGGCCTCGGCACGGTTCTGAAGCTGCGACTTCTGGTTCTGGCAGATGACGACAAGACCCGAGGGGATGTGGGTGATTCTGACGGCGCTTTCCGTGGTGTTGACGCACTGGCCGCCGGGACCTCCGGCTCTCATGACATCGATCCTCAAATCCTCCTGGCGGATCTCGACCTCGGTCTCCTCGGCCTCTGGAAGGACTGCGACGGTGACGGCGGATGTGTGGATGCGGCCTCCGCTTTCGGTCTCGGGGACGCGCTGTACACGGTGCACACCGCTTTCCCAGCGGAGGTTCCCGTAGACGTCCTTGCCGTTGATGGAGAGGATGATTTCCTTGTAGCCGCCCAGCTCGGTTGCGTTGGAGCTGATCTCCTCGATCTTCCAGTGCATCGATTCCGCGTAGTAGGAGTACATGCGGTACAGATCGGAGGCGAACAGGGCCGCTTCCTCGCCGCCTGTTCCGGCACGGATCTCCATGATGATGTTCTTGCCTTCAAGCGGATCGGGCGGGATGAGAAGCATCTTGCACTTTCTCTCGCTCTGCTCGATCTGCTCCTTGAGAAGCGGAATCTCCTCGCGGGCCATTGCGGCGATGTCCTCATCGTCCTCCTTGGCGAGGTTCTCGTTGTCGGCCAGGTTCTCCGTCAGGGTCTTGAGGTTTGTCAGCTCGTCGACGATGGGCACGAGGCGGCTGCGCTCAAGCATCAGGGCTTTGAACGCACCCATGTCCTTCATAACCTCTGGGTCTGCGAGTCTTGCATCAAGTTCCTCAAGCTGTCTTCGGAAATCCTCCAGCTTCTCGATCATTTCCGTTCCTCTGTCAGAACGCTCTTTCCGATCATCGACGGGAAACTGGCCTCGGTCAGCACCGGTGCCGGCGGCTTGTACAGGCTCAGCACTCCCATGGGACAGGCCTTGACGCATTCGCCGCAGGCAAGGCACTTCTTCGTAGCGTTGATGTCGGTGTCCTCGACGATGACGGAGAAGGGGCACTCCTCACGGCACTTTCCGCAGTTGATGCACATCTTTATATCAACCACGTAGGCTCCGTAGCGGTTCTGCCTTATCGCTCCGACAGGGCAGACTTTAGCACATTTGCCGCATTGTATGCAAACGACGGGGCGGGTGATCTTGCCCTTGATGTCGCTCTTGTTTCCGACTCCCATCTTCTCGATGACTCTGATGAAGGCCATGGAGGCCTTGGACGTGCGGAAGTAGGTCTTGGCGCAAGTGTGGACGCACTCCAGACAGCCGATGCACCTGGCATCCTGGTTGATGACAAGGGTGCGGCTCTTTCTGGTGAGGTTCCTGGCCTCCACATCCTCGTACGGGGTGTTCTGGATGGGAAGACGGGTTCTGAACAGTCCGTCCAGCCTGTAGTAGGCGTCGGCAATGGCAGGGGCGGTGGGGATGCAGACGATCTCTCCCAGTCCTATGGCACCGCTTCCGACATCCAGGCCGGGGCGCTCGACGATGATCGGCACTATCTCGGGAACCTCGTCGGCACGGAAGAGATTCAGCGAGGCGAACTTCGCCGTGGGGACGCAGTTCTCGATGGGGTAGTTCTCCCTGAGGGCGTAACCCATGCCCATGACCATACCGCCTTCTATCTGGCCTTCGACGTTGGTCGGGTTGATGGCCCGTCCCACATCGTGGGCGGCGTAGATTCTGAGGATCTTGTCGGTTTTCTCCTCAATGACGCAGACCTGGGTCGCATAGCCGTAGGCAACGTGGCTCTTGGGATTGGGCAGATCCGACCCGAAGGGATCCGTCTTCGCCAGGTATTCTGCATAGAAATCCTGACCCTCCAAGGCCTTCAGACCGTCCGCTGCATCCAGAGCTTCCTTAAGCTGCACGGCTGCCCGTCTTGCCGCCTCTCCGGTTATGGTTGTGTGCCTGGATCCTGACGATGTTCCGCTGTCCGGGGCGTTGGCCGTGTTGGCCTTCTCCTCGACGACAAGACCGGCCGGAAGACCTGTGACATCGCACACTATCTGCTTCAGAACGGTGCACATGCCCTGTCCCAGACAGGACCCCGCACAGTGGATCACGACCTTGCCGCCGACTATCTCGAGCCTGACGCGTCCGTAGTCGGGAAGGCCCACTCCCACGCCTGCGTTCTTCATGGCACAGGCAATTCCTGCGGTGGGATGGGAGAAGAAGACGTCCTTCACAGCCAGAAGAGTCTCCACAAGGCCTGTCGAGTCATCGACTATCTGGCCGTTGGGAAGGCTCTGGCCCGGCCTGATGGCGTTCTTGAAGCGGATGTCCCAGTGCGAGATTCCGATTCTGTCGGCCATGTGGTTCAGAAGCGTCTCTATGGCGAAGCAGCTCTGCGTAACTCCGAAGCCCCTGAAGGCTCCTGCAGGCGGGTTGTTGGTGTAGTAGGCGTAGCCGTCTATCCTGAAGTTCTGATAGTTGTAAGGTCCTGATGCATGGGTGCACGCCCTCTGAAGGACGGGAATCCCCAGAGATGCATAGGCTCCCGTGTCGGCGATTATGTTCGCCTTCAGGCCGAGGATGGTTCCGTCCTTCTTGCAGCCAAGTGTGAACTCCATGTCCATGGGATGGCGTTTGGGATGGACGATCAGGCTCTCCTGGCGGGTGAGCTTCATCTTGCAGGGGCGCTTTGTGAGGAAGGCGACAAGAGCGCTCAGATGCTGGACCGAAACGTCCTCCTTGCCTCCGAAAGCTCCTCCGACATAGCAGTTCTCGACCCTGACCATGTCCTCGGAAAGACCAAGCATGGGGGCCGTCTCGCGGCGCGTGTCGTAGACGCCCTGGTCGGTGGAGTAGATCTTAACCCCGCCGTCCTCCATCGGAACGGAAACGGCGCACTCGGGCTCGAGGAAGGCATGCTCAGTCCAGGGTGTGGAGAACTTCTCCGTGAGAACGTAATCGGCATCATTGAGGGCCTTGTCCACATCTCCGCGGTCCACATGGGTGTGTCCGAGGAGGTTTCCCTTCTCATGTACAAGAGGGGCTCCGTCGGCCATGGCCTCGTACGGATTTCTCACGCACTCAAGCACCTCGTAGCCGACCTTGACCCGCTTGGCGGCCTTTCTGGCGGCATCGAAAGTCTCAGCTGCAACCAAGCAGATGACATCTCCCAGGTACCGGGTAATTCCCCCGATTCCTATCATTGCGTCCCAGTCGCGGATGATGTGTCCCACCTTCCTGTCACCGGGGATGTCCTCGGCCGTGAGAATCGCAACGACTCCCGGGACGGCCTCTGCCCTGGAGAGGTCTATGCTCAGGATCCTGGCCCTGGGATGTGAACTTCTGACGGCAACGGCGAACAGCATCCCGTCAATGTAGATGTCATCGGGATATCTGCCCTTGCCGGTGACCTTGTCCCTGACGTCCACGCGCGGCACATGCTTTCCGATCTTCCAGTTCCCGTCATCGGTTTCCGGACGGGCCTTCTTCATGTAGGATGCGGCAAGCCCGATGGCCTTGACTATCTTCGCATAGCCTGTGCAGCGGCATATGTTGTTTCTGATTGCGTGGCGGATGTCATGCTCCGTGGGATCCGGATTCTCATCAAGAAGGCTCTTGGTGCACAGCACCATGCCCGGTGTGCAGAAACCGCACTGGACGGCACCTGCCTCACCGAAGGCCCTGGTGAAGATCTCTATATCCTTCTCGGACAGCCCCTCGATCGTGGTTATGGCCTTGCCCGTGACCTCCGACGTCAGGACCGAGCACGAGCGCACCGGCTTCCCGTCGATCAGAACGGTACAGGCTCCGCACGAACCTTCCGAGCATCCGTCCTTGACGGACGTCAGACGCAGATCGTCCCTGAGGAATCTGAGAAGCTTTTTCTCCCGGTCGCATTCAACCGGTTTTCCGTTCACGGAGAACGAGTAGGTCACACCCGCATCTCCCTGTTGAACGGCCTGCCCAGTGCAGCCGGGCCCAGTCTGTTGGATTTGCGGTTGAAGGCAAGGACGACGATAACCAGGATGTAGGGCACCATATTGAGATGATAACATACAAGCGGGCGGATTTTACAAAAAATCGTCGCAGATCACTGAAGTCCCACGAAGCGCTTGAGAGAGACCATGTAGTCCCTGAGGTTCTTCAGGACAGCCTTCTGCTTTGCATCGTAGGAATTGTCGGCAAGTTTCTCTTCGATCTTCCTGGAGACGAAGTTGATGTCGTTGATCGGGTTTCCCGGAGGGCAGAGGAGGCGGGTGGAGGAGAAGGACTTCCATTTGGCCAGATTCTGCTCGTCCAACGTCAGGGGGTAGTTCCTGCACACATGGCGCCAGAGCATCTGCGGACATCTTGGGTCCTCGAAGTCCAGGTTCAGGTTCAGCCTCTGCTCCGGAGGGGTGCTGCGGATGACGGAGAAAAGGCGTCTGTCGTAGTCGCTGAAGAACCTGCTGTAGATCTGAAAGTCAACGTCATCGGGATTGTCGAACTCGGCGCCCTCGTTGGAGCGGATCTTGAGAATGAGCGATGTGCGGTGCTCAGTGATGTCGTTGTAGCGCTGCATGCACAGCTGGAAATCGATTCCAAGGCGTACGTAGTCCTGTGACCTCAGAGCGTTGGGCCTTGCGAGGAAGGGGACGCGGTTGAGTGCCACGCGAAGGACTCCGGGGACCTTGAAGACGTCCTCGGGCTTTGCGGCATACAGCGGGGCGGGGTCGTAGCGCAGGTCAAAGCAGACGATGGTGTTCTCGACCTTCACGTGCGGGGTGATGGGGACGATCAGCGAGGTGCAGCCGGCGGGGTTTGTGAAGGCGGCGCAGGTGTGAAGAACGGGCTTCGGCGTGTCCTGCGGATCCAGGTAGTTCTTCACCTCGGTCTTGCTGCGAAGTCTCAGATAGTGGTCGAAGAGCTTGGGCTGGACCTTTTTGATCAGCCTTGCGACGGCGATGGTGGCATCCACGTCGACCATGGCGTCATGGGCTCCGATCTGCTCGATGTTGTTCGCAGCCGTCAGCTCGGTGAGCTTGAAGACGGGGTTGCCCTTCTCGCTGGGGCGGGGCCAGCTGATGCCC
>Ga0310696_10006490_pt1 | contig 13864 bp, 14 predicted proteins | sample AusTroGonzalo_MG_4_FD_203885 | JGI IMG/M metagenome (GOLD analysis project Ga0310696, IMG submission 203885) | Bovine rumen microbial communities from tropical cattle in Woodstock, Queensland, Australia - Gonzalo_02 (v2) (version 2) | ecosystem: Host-associated > Mammals > Digestive system >... | reverse complement strand
TCTGCATCTAACTCTTCGTGGATCTCGCGCTTTAAGGCTTGTTGGGGTGTTTCTCCGGCTTCCATCTTTCCTCCGGGGAACTCCCACCAATCCTTCCACTCACCATACCCCCGTTGGGTTGTAAAAGTGCGTCCTTGTGAGTCAAAGATAATTGCTGCTACTACCTCTATCGATTTCATGTTATTACTTGTTAGTTTTTTGCGGAACTCATCCATGCTTGTACTTGTTCAATACACCAAGGCAGTTGATCACGAACTTGTTGTACCCAGAAACGGATAACATCCCATCCTTCGCGCATAAGGGCTTGATTGCGCAACTGATCGTTATAACTGAGTTCTCCTGTCCATGCTTGGTGATACATAGCACCATCAACTTCTATATCAAGTTTTTTCCCATTATGGAAGAGTGCCAAATCGAGATAATATTTGTCAACATGGTATTGAGCAGTTACAGGTATACCCGCATTAGAAAGAGCTTTTTGTAAAAAGTGCTCCCATTCAGAAACCTCTACAGGAGCTTCGCTCCCGTTACTATATTCAGCAAAATGCTCCAAGTAACTAACTCCACATTGCTTACAGTACTTTTTATCTCCTACAGTCACAAGCAATGACCTTGCACGCGTTATTGCCACATTGAATAAATTTCCTGTAGATTTAAGGAACATAAGGCTTTGCGACTTTGTCCCGTCAGAAACAACAGGTGAGAAAATGATAACATCCCTTTCATCTCCTTGGAATTTATGAACTGTATCGATTAGTATATGATTGTGTAATTCCAAATGATTACGTAATTCAGCATCTCGCTCTAAAGCCCTAGTAATCATTTCTGCTTGCAAATGGAAAGGAGTAGTAACACCAATACTTCCTTCAAACTCAAGTTCTATTGACAAACGCCGAAGAATTCTTATTACACATTCCGCTTCCTTCAGATTGTAAGCACCACCTGATTCTGGTCGAACAGTATTTCCCCTGACATCCATCCATCGCATACCTAAAATAGGTTTTGCGTCATTAGGATTATTAGGAGATTGCAAACGACTGTAATCTGTGGCAATACGAAGTGTGTTATCGTAAAATTCCTGATTTGAGAACTGAATAATATCAAGGAAACTTCGATGGTGATCACGGAGTTGTACGATATTTTCGGATTCTGTCATACTTTCCGCTAAATCATACATAGAACAGCTACGATATGACCATCTGGCTTCAATATCATTGTTTAATATAAGCGTCAAATCCGTTTGTTTACTTAGTAAACAGATATGATTAAGTTGCTGCTTATCACCTATGACAGCCACGCGTTTAGCACGCATAAGCAATGGTATCATAGAGGCTATATCACATTGACTTGCCTCGTCAATTATCAGCAAATCATAAACAGCTTCTTTAAACGGTAGTCTTCTACGTGCGCTGAGTGATGTAATAGCACTTATAGGCAACATTGACTTAAGTGCAGGTGTGTATGAATCTACACGGTCATGCTCGAGTAAACTTAGGTAATTATGAAGTTCGCTTCGATTCTTGGCATAAAAAACACCAATATGTTCATCCAACCATGCGTTCCATGCTGCTTTTGCTTTTGCTTGCAATTCAACATGCTCTCCTATCATAGCTGCATCAAGTTGCTCAAGAGATGCAGATTCGCACACTTCTTTTAGCAAATTATCATAAGTAGCAATTAAGCTTAAGTCATCAATCAACGATTTGAAACGGTTGTCAAATTGTATCCATTCGCGCTCTGACATAGTCAAAGCAACAGAAAGGCTTGGGTGATATTTTTCCAAGAACGAATTAATCGTTTTTATCGCCTTTAGATTGCTTTGGGTTATTCTATTCTGCCATCTTTTCCTAAATATTTTATCAAATAAGCGATAAGGACCTACTTCTATAGCTTTTCGCAGCCCAACGAACTCATCGTACGCATTCTTAACAAAGTTAATCTCTTTCTCACTTAATTCATCTATAAGGTGTTGGTACTTATGGCGGATAGCACAAACTTGTTGCTCAATTTCATCAAGCCTATTTCTGGTCTCTACAATCTGTTGTTTCTGTATCCGCTTTGAGTTGTAACTTGTATATACTCTATTATATGCACATAAGGCATTAGAGAAAGAAAACTCTTTTCGTCTTGCATTCTCCCATTGTTGCGCGTAATCCGATATACATTGTTTAGCACTCTTTTCATACCGTAGCACTATAGGTAGTCCCTTGTTTATAGCATTAACTCTTTTGACGACAACATCGACTGCGTTGTTGTTCTTACTTGTGAACAATACACTCTGCCCGGCTATCGCAGCATTCATGATAAGGTTGGCTACAACTTGCGTTTTTCCTGTTCCCGGAGGACCGGCTATCAAGGTGATATCTGCACTCAATGCGGAACGAACAGCCTTTTCTTGTTCATCGTTTAGAGGTAGAATCTCTAATATCTCATTTTCGTACGCGGGATTCTTATCAAATTGTTTATGTATGAACTTCCATAGTATGGAATGCTGTATATCTAAGTCGCCAAATTCTGACAAACGTGCTAATTCATTACTGAGTCCAACTGTATAAGGCGTCGGCTCTTTGGCAAATAGAATGGCTCTATTCAATATACCATCACTATCTGAAATACGCATTGGAGCCTTTTGAAGATCATCTATATTTAGAATGTCCAACCAATCCCAATTAGGACGTATGGTTCTGAGTAAGGTAACCTTTTCTAATAGGTCGGAGAATGCGGCATGTCCTTCGGTAAATCCTAACTCTGCCTCTAATTCGCGTAGCTCATATATGTTTTCTGTTTTCTCGTTGGTAGAGTATTTGTCGATGATATCCTTATTAATCAACAACTCTTCATCTATTGAGAATCCTTCAGGTTTACCATGTGTACCATCACTATATGCAATAGGAATAATAAATAATGGGGATAAAATATGATTGACTTTGAGTATGGGATAGCCAATCAATAAATCCATTTCCTTTTCATGATTACCCCGCAAAAAAGAACCTATCTCAGGTTTCTTTAATGTGAGGTCGTTTATCATTGGTAATTGTATGAAAGATTTCTCATCTTTCATTGAGGCTCGAAATGTAGTATTGCTTTCTAAGGCTATACAACTGATATAGTATTTACAAAGTCCTTGTATAGTCATATTTCCTCGAATCCTAAACACTTCAAATATTGATACGTACTGTCATAAAACTCCGGCAGACGAGTTGGGTCATCTTTGGAACCTTCCGGCACGCAGAGAATCATTCCTTGTCTTGCGCGAGTTAGCAGCACACGATAAGCGTTGATCAAATATGCTTGTCTATCAGGCTTTTGGATCTTGTTCCACTTGTTGCCGCCGTTGAATTCCATGAAATTCCATCCGTCAGGTGTATAGCGCAAGTCACCATCCCAAACGACGCAAGTCCAATCCAATTCCAGACCCTGTACATCAAATTCAGAAGCGGCATCTTCTAAGAATAGCGACGAGCGTACATCGTTTATATCGTCCAAGAACCAGTGGACGGTATCTGGTTTGCAACGTACGTCAATAGATAATGGCTTCAAACGATACGCTTTAGAGGAAACCAACAACCCGTAGCGCTCATTGCCTCTCGCATGATTTCGAAGCCATGCTTTTGCTTTATCTAAATCACGTGTCAAAGCGATTGGGTAGCGATCGGCAATAGAAGTATACACTTTGCGCACATTCTCCGCATCGCCATCGAGCAAATAATGTACCATATTCGACAAACTCTCGGCTCGGAAACTACGCATCGACACCGCCAAATGCAAATCCTCGGAATAAGTGACTTTGGAATTATTCGCAAGCAATTCGCTCACTTGTCCTTCGGCATATTCCTTTGCTGTCAATTGGTTGGAGATATACACTTGCCAATCGGGGAAAGTTTCATTAAGTGCACGTATCCACTCGCCGATACCGGCTTCGCCGGTGTTGATCTCTTGACCACCTCCGACCAGACACACGATTACCGCCCAATCTTTTCTTTGATCCAGCGACCAGATGAGGAACTCACCTTCGGACATCGGGAAATCTGCAAAACCTTTCTTACGTTTGAGCCACGCGGCAATATGCTCTTTATCCCACGAGCGCTGCGCCTCGTCGAAAATAGCGATATTCTCTACTTCTCCGTAACCTGCTTGCTCATCCTTTAACTCCTTCGTCGGATCAATCTCCAATGCTCCATTTACCACCTTTACTTTGTTAAGCATGTTGTCGCGGTAGCGGTGGATAATCTGGATAAAACGCTTTACTTCGCGTTCTGCCTCTTTCTTGGTTATCTTGTTGCCTTTTGTTTTCTCTTGTGCTTGTTTATCTCGCGTCAAAGCTTCGGTCAGGACTTCGACTAATGGTCCATTGCCAGACAGGTAAACCGCCAAATCTTGCCCTTCTTCCTGTTGTACGGCTACGTTCAAACCTACGAGCGTCTTACCTGCACCCGGCACGCCAGTTACAAAGCAAATACTCTTGCCTTTGCGCGCCTTCGTCTCGCGGATCACCTGTTGCACATATTGGGTCGTTGTATCCAATTGGGCGCCTTCCGATTCATGCTTAGTGATGTCTTCTACGCTATGATTGAGATAAAGCGAACGAGCCGCTTCAATGATGGTTGGCGTCGGTGCATAACGGCTACGCGCCCAATCTTCTAAAGCAACAGAATATGTATGAGGCGGAATATTATCCGACAGAACCAAACGGAGAATATCGCCAAGATGATTAGCGTCTGTCAATAACGGTTCATAAACGCCGTCGTCATAATGTGAGAGTTGGCAGATGGTAGAGTATTTGTCGCTTTCCGTGGCTACCAAGATAGGGACTATCAAACGATCCGCACTTCCTTGGTGGAAATTCTTTAGGTCAAGCGCATAATCCAACACTTGGTCAACATCCGCATGATTGTATTCTTCCTCTCCCGCCTTAAACTCAATCACGAATATGCGCTCGCGTAATAGTACAACCACATCTATGCGCTTGCCTAAACGTGGAATGGTGTGTTCAAAAATGATTTGCGCTTGCTCATTACCATAAAGTGCAAGCACGTCTTTCATAATCGTTATTTCTTGCTCCCACGCAAACTTTTGAGTCGAAGTTGTATCCATCTCATCAGCACGCGACATCTTGCCGAAGATTGCATTTGTATCTTCTGCCAAGAATGACTTTACGTCCGATTGATAGAAATAACGATTAATCATGATGTATTTGATTATTGGTTTTTTGTCGGTTGTTTCCCGCTCATCAGTCGGTTGTCGGCATATTTTCTTTTGCTGCTTCAAGGGATTTTTGCAGTTGACGCAGGAGAACTTCTTTCGATGGCAATTCGGTGAGGTATTGCGCTACGCGGATTCCGGATTTGTCTAATTGCAGCAAACTGATCTGTTCGTCACTTCCTTCCGTACAGAGTAACAATCCAAGTGGCGTTTCTTCGCCAGGTTGCATTTCGTATTTCTCCAACCATCGCAGGTATAACTCCATCTGTCCTTTGTACTGCGCTTTGAAACTGCCAAGTTTGAGGTCAATAGCAATCAAACGGTGGAGCTTGCGATGATAGAAAAGCAGGTCGAGATAGTAATCTTCGCCGTCAATAATCATTCGTTTCTGACGCTCCACGAAGGAGAAGCCGACGCCTAACTCCATGATAAACTGCTCCAAGTGCGCCACAAGACTGTCTTCCAGCGATTTCTCCGAGTACATGCCTTTGAGACCCGTGAACTCCAAGAAATACGGACTCTTGAAAACTAGATCCGGTGTCATGACATTATTATCGCGCAAGTTGGCCAATTCCGATTTGATCAGTTCTTCCGGCTTTGTTGCAATAGCGGTGCGTTCAAAGAGCATGCCATCAATCTTTTCGCGTAACTTATTACGTCCCCATCTCTCTGTAGCTGCCATCGTTAAGTAGAACTCACGTTGGAGCGGTTCTTTTAGCGGCAATACCTCGATAAAGTGGCTCCATGACAATTTTGTCGCAAGTTGCGCGACAATTTGGGAATCAGGCATCAAACGTGCAAATTGCATCATTCTGCGGATGCTTTTCTCATCAAATCCCTTCGTTCCGTACTCCTCTTGCAATTGTCGCGCCACCTGCGCGACAATTTGCTTGCCATACTCAGCACGCTCATAATTAAGAACATCGCGGTTAATGCGATTGCCAATATTCCAGTTCATCATCGTAACCTCATAATTGGCAGTTGCTGCTACGTGTGAACGAGCAGAGTCGATGATCTGCCGCAAGTCATTTATGAGTTCTGTAGGTACTAATCCTTTTTGTATTACTGTCTCTATATCTGCCATAATCTTATTTTCCTGTTAATTGAGTCATGGAATTTGTACACAATACAGCATTTTACAAAATCGCCTACAAAGTTACAAAAAATTTTTCAAATTTGCAAGAGTAGGGGGTATTTTTTTGAGGAAACGGAGCGAAAAAGTGAAAAATGTAAGAGCGATGGGGTTAATCAGTCCAAAATTGCCCAAAATTATCCCAAAACTATTATGATGGGGATGTTGAGGTCAACTATTAAAGACAATTACCCACAATTCGATGAAGACCTGCACGGTATGCAGGGGATTTGTGTGTCGCACATTTTCAATTTTCCAGACAGTGTTTGGAATATTTACAATTTGGTACACGCGTGTTCAAAATCTTAATCTTCGTCTATTTCATCTTCATGGAGTAGATATTCATATTCGGTGCCTATCAGGCTTTCCCGATCATATTCTTTTCGATATGCCATGATATAATATGCAATGGTTTCAGGATATATTTTCCAATAAGCTCTGCATACTTGCTTGTACAACTTTAACATTCGTTCATCCCCCGCATACATCAATAACCAATCAAGCATCCACCCAACTTCATTTTCTCTAGCATTTTTAGCGCACAAATTTTGAACCTGTGGCGTGTAAGCAATAACTGCGTCATTATGTAGTTCTTTGAGACGCTGTGCGATTGCCGATACATCTTGCAATAAATTCTCCTCTTGATTCATTATTTGAGTTGAGATTTAGGAGATTTATGCTTTCAACATATGCTTGCTTTCAACGTTCTCCAAAACGGTCATTTGTTGGATGGCTATTTGGTTGAGTTTGTGCAAGCGTTCCTGTTGGGGCATGCCTTCGTTGATAAACACTGAATTCAGGTTCTCCATGTTGCTCAGGCAAATCAACTGATTGATAGTTGCATAATCGCGGATATTGCCTTTGTCATCGGGATGCGCATCGCGCCACTCCTTAGCCGTCATACCAAACAGTGCTACGTTCAATACATCTGCTTCGTTGGCATAGATGAGTGACTTATGATACGGATCAATCTCCTGCGGCACTAAGTTAGCCTTAATGGCATCAGTATGGATATGATAGTTAATCTTTGCCAGTTCCCGCTTTGCCGACCAACCAAGTGCTTTCTGTTCCTCGTCTTTTAGACGTTGGTATTCTTTAACGAGGAGCAATTGGAACTTAGGACTAATCCACATTCCGAAATGGTATGCAAGGTCTTTATGCGCATAAGTTCCACCATAGCGACCTGCCTTGGCTATAATGCCAATTGCGTTAGTACGATCTAACCACGTCTTGACTGAAAGGATGAAGTTATTACTGCCGGCAGCATTTCTAATTGTATCGAATTCGGTACAATTAAAATTGGGGTTATATAACATTTCCCATTCGCCAAGGTATTCAATAGTGCTTTTGAGACTCAGCCAACGAAAGATGATGTGCTCCTGCATTTGATTGCGCACCATATCTGTTAGTGAAATGTAGTCTGCATCATTATATGAAATGATGGTTATCGGTTGCTCTTGTACGTTGATTGTTGTCGGCATATCTCATCAATTTTTTAATTGTACCGATTTCGGTACATTTAGATTCTAACCCCATCGATTTCGATGGGTTTAAAGTGGTCGAATTTCTTATCCTTCGGAACGATTATTACGCCATAATTAAATTCGCCTACAAAGTTACGAAAAATTTTTCAAATATGCAAGAGTAGGGTGCAGATTTTTGGAAAAATGGGGGAGAAATTTTGTTTTTTAGTCCAAAATAGCCCAAATTAGCAAAAAACTACAATGAACCTTGTTATGTTAAAAATTGTCAAGTAATATTATCAAAAAATCGCAAAGTGTAAGGAATCAGACACTTGAGAAAAAAGGTGCCCCAAAATAGCCCTGTAACATGTTGATTGTTATAAGGTTCGATATTTGCAAATTTTTTGGCAAAAAAATGCAAAATTTTTTTAGGGGGCAAAAAATAGGCCTTCATGAGGCTCTACAATCCGTGTGTTTATGGGCGCTCAAAAGGAATCTTCATTTTGCAAGCAAATTTCTGCCCGAATAATTTGGATATTCCAAAAATTTTTTGTACCTTTGCAGTCGATTTTCGTTACCGAAAACACGTCATGCTCAACGATGCACAATGTCCATATTATCAGGCAAGAAGCACAGAGGCGGCTCTGTGTGAGGCTTTTCCTGTGGATGAGATTCTCATCCGGGGCTTGAGTGCGTTGCAGATGTATCTTCAGGGAAAAGGATTCGACATCAACATACCACGGCTCAACGTGATGAATGCGGCACACCGCATAGCTACGTATTTGTTTGTGAGCGATCATACGGCCGGGCAAATAGAACTGGATGCCATGGTGTACGAGCAGGCACGATACGACAAGTACCGGGCGTTTATCATACAGATGGTGCTCGCTGCCATACTCAATCGCACGGAGGGCGCACGCGCACGCATGTACCGATCAATCATACTCGACGACCGGTGCGAGGAGTTCAACGAAGGAGTGTCGCTCTATGAGCAGTTCCTGGAGCACACCGAGAAACATTTCTGCGAGGACGATTTCCTGATCGATGTGGCAGAAATGGTACTTGCCATCCGGCAACAACAAGAACAAATACAACAAAAAGAAGAAGAAATACAGCAACTCAAACAACAAAACAAAGAACTTATGGAAAACAACGCACAACGAAATGCGCCGGTTATCAATGTGGCTGGAAACTATATTGACATCCATGACAACCAACATTGCAACATCTACGCCACTGAGCCGAAGTCCGAGGTTCCAAGCCCGACTGACATAACGGCTGATGATCCCGCAGCAGATACCTCGTTCTTCGGTACGGACAAGTACCCCGCAGATATATGCGCGAAGAACCTGAGAGAGGCTATCGAGAATGCCAAAAGCAAGGCCGATGCTTGCCGGAACATCATGACCCTGGATGCCTGCGGATACATTCACATCCGCCAACTCACCGATGCACAGAAAGCCGAAATCCTTAATCCGTTCGCAGCACCGAAATATGTATTTTCGGATGATGATTTTAAGAAAGCACGCAATCGAAAACTCAGCCGCTGATTGTCCCTTTTTGTCCCCTAAAAGCGGGGGACAAACACGCTAAAACAGGGCTTTTTGTCCCTTTAATTGTCCCTTTTGTCCCTATCTGAGACCCCAATTTGCGGGTCTCATTTTTTTGTTGTACCTTTGCACTCGCGTTCGGCAAATGGTGCTCACAGATGTCGCGCGGCGACATAGAACGCACCATTGCCTCCGCTCTCCGAAAAACAACGTAGACACGTTCTTTTTCGGGAATACAATGAATACCCGCATGACATGCGGGAGAAGAAAAGAAAATACAAAGAAATAAAAATCAGCCAAAATTGGCTGATACATTAAAAATTAACCCGCGAAGTTAAGTGTGACTCGCACGTGCAATGAGTGGCCACTCGCATACCTGACCGAGCACAAAACTTTCGCAACAATGAAAAAAATTGATTTTTCGGTCATCGACCAAATGTTCAGCGCCGTGCTGAGCCAGAACGAGAGTAAGGAACGCATCGACGCACTGCGCCCGCAAGTAGAAGAGGCTGTGCGCGAACTAATCCGCCAGCGCGGACTCCCCCGCACGTTCACCGGCGTAATCGAGTACCACGGCTTCCATATCCGCGTGCAGCGCCCCAAGTCCTATACCTGGGAACTGAACACCCAGATTCAGGATGCCAACCTCGACTACTACAAGAGTCTGCACGGCATGTACGAGCAGCTGCAGGCCGATGTCAAGGAAGCCCGCGCCGACCTCAAGCGCACCGCCGAGAAACTCGCCAAGGATCATCCCGACTCCGAGTCCATCAAGTACGGCTTCACAGTAGCCATCATGGCGTAGGGCAATCCTGTGGTCTCGGGTGCTCCTGAACTGCTTTTACGGACAGCGCCTGTTATGCGACCGCCCGTCCCCTCGGGCGCCCTCCCGTCCCACGCCCCCGCCGCGGGAAAGCATCGTCGCCAACAGACGCTTCCGTAAAAGCTATCAACGCTGTGCGTTGAGCCGGATAGTATCCGGCGAGGTCACTGAACAGGACACCATGAGCCCACTCCAACGCTTTGCGTTGAGCCGGATAGCATCCGGCACAATGGACGAAGCTAAAACGTAAAGAAAACAAACAATGGTAACAACAACCAACAACAAAATTATAAAAACAGGAGGAATAAGTATGAATATTAAACCCGAAGTACTGGAGTACGCACATGAGAGATTAACAGAAATATGTATTACCTATGCAAAAGTACCTGAGATCACTTGCGGAATAAGACATGAACTGCTGGCCATAATCTATCAAGGCATACAGGACTATCGCGAACTGATAGAGTTCAAAGAGTATGCGCTGAAGCGATTTGAGGAAGCAGATGAGATGCTCGCTGAACGGAGAAAAATCATCGAAGAGTACGAGAAAAAGATGAACGGAAATCGTAAAAGAAAAAAAGAAGCAAAAAAAGAAAAATAAATAATCCAAATTCTTAATTCCTAACCTATAAGTAATGGGGGTTGGGAATTAGGAATTCGGAAAATTTTAAATTTTTTATTATGGATTACAATCAATTATACGTACAATTCTGTGACGAGTTTTGGAAATATTTCGAGAACTCAGACCGCGCGCGAGGCAGGAAGTCGGCAACGTTCCAGTTATGGAAAGACAAATCCAAACCGACACGCAAAGCCATGGCGGAGTTCCTCAGTGAGAATGGTGCGCCAAAGGATAATCCGTTCTTTTGGGTGCAGCACTTCCCTGAGCCCGTGCCGACGAACTATAACGGGAAGAACATGCCGGACGACAAGGAACTGTTCATCGCTGTGTATAATGGCGAGGCAGGGATATACACCCGACAGGATGTTGAGGATTATGAAATGACTATCAAAAAACGATTTGAGTTATGATACACGAAGAATATTACGAAGAGGAGTACTACGAGGAAGAGGAGTACTACGAGGAGCGTGATGATAGGTGCATCTACGAGCAGCGCTGGTGGGATTATAGCTACTACGAGGATGCGAGGTGGTTGTAGGTGGATTTATTAAAACAAAAACCCAGATAAACCCTGCCAGTGTCTGTTGTCCGTGCCGGACTTATGGCTTTGGCGTAGACAACACTCATTCATGCAAGCATGATGATCGCTGTAACGCCAAAGACACAACTCTACGAGTAACAGACACCGGCAGACATAAACAGAAAAAACACCTATGAATCAATTGCGATGGACTAAAAAGGTTCTTATCTCATTGCATTCGAACGATTATTTCACAAATTAAACGAATTAAACGAATTACGAAGATTATGGCGACGATGAAACTGAAAGAAGGCGTGGAGCCGATGAAAGGAATATACTGCGGAAACAGGTTATATGTGACAAAGAGAGGTGAGCAGAAGCTGCTTGGGATATGGATACCGAGCGAGGACGATTGTGTCGGGAATCCGGCCATGCGGGCAGAGCGGATCGTTGCGCTGTGCGTGAGCGATATCCAGGAACGGATGCACAACGCACATGAGGCGATGGCGCAGTACCGGGCGATCAAGGCGCGGGTGCAACGGGACTACAAGCGGTACAGTGAGAAGATACCTGAGAACGGGAAGCTGCGGCGAGCTATTGTCAATGGGTACTATCAGGATAGGAGGAAGCGACCGTCGAAAAGGAAGGTTGAGCCTGAGTTGGGACTGAGTTAATATAGTGTTGACCTAGTGTTGAGTCTGACTGAAGTGCACAGATTTTAGTAAATCAAAAACGCGGCGACTGGCAGTTTGATAACTGCCCTATGAATGGCGGTGTGTTACCGCCCGTAAGCGAGCTTCCGTTCGGCAACCCATCGTCATTCATTCGGTCGGTTCAGCGAACCGCCCCAGTCGCCTTACAAAAATAAGAAAAAAATTCCAAAAATAGGCATATGGACTAAATTGGGTCAACAACGGTCAACAACTATCAACAACTTCGATGGGGTCGGATACAATCCGACCGGAATGGACATACAGACAATGGACTGATTAAGTAAAAAAATTATCCAAAAATTAACCCAACATTATTACAATGGTCCGGATGGTATCCGGAGTCAATGGACGAAACCTTTAATAAGTAATGAATAAAAAATGAGGAAGATTATGAGTACAGAAGAATATTTTGAGATGTATCAGGCTAAACAAGGACGTATAGAGAAAGCCTTGCGTAAGATAGGGATCTATGACGTGGATCTGGTGTCAGATACGATGGTAGATCTGCATGACTGGATGCTGGCTAACGAGCCGAAAGAGAACTTTGTGGGATTGTTTACGAAGTTCTACTATGTTCGGTGGTTGCGAGAGTTGCATTACAAGAATCACTACGAGCCATGCGATTATGATACGCTGGTTAGGTTGTCTGACAGTCAACAATGCGATGATCAGCGTGCTTATGCACAGCATGTTGCCGAGCAGGTGGATGCCATTCTGGAGTTTGTGAACACGCACTCGTTTCGCGGTGAGCGATGCGTTAAAACCGCACGACGCATATTTGAAATGTGGCTGCAAGGATACACCTATCGGGAGATGGCCGAAGCAGTATGTAGCGACAAAGGAACAGTGCGACAATATCTGTGCCGGATGAAAAAAAACATAAAAAATAACCTGTAATTACAGGCGAACACCTACGCAAAATGGCTACTATATAGAGGGCCTCACGCGATCGGCAAGGCATCGCACAGAAGCCCGCATAGCGGTCTTAAAGCTCAGCCTGCCTCCGCTTCTCCCCACCACAACAAGTTGTGTCGGGGACCCCAATAACGCCGTGAATCGCTGAGCGGCGTAAAAGAAATCAGCGAACCATTAAACCTAAACTTAACTATTTTTATTAACCTAACCTTAACCCCCTCGTACGGCGCGAGGAAATCAGATATCAGAAATCAGAAGTCAGAAGTCAGAAGTCAGATATCAGAGGACTAAACAACGCCGAAAGAACATGGCATACGCTAAATTGAACCCGATGTATGAGTACGTGAAAGGTGCAGCAAGCAAACCCAAGAAGATCGACGGTCACAACCACGGTACGTACCAGATCCTGCAACACCGTGAGGCAGCGACCACGAACCCGAACTGTCAGCGCGTGTATGTGAAGGCCGCTGACGCTTACAACCGTTCGACCGAGCCGACCGCACGAGAGTTGCAGATCCGTGCACGATTCTCGGCAATCAGCGCGCTGATCGCAACGAAGCGCCGTGATCCGGTAGAGATGCAGACGATCCAGGCTGCGTTCCTGGCGCAGAAGGATGATACCAACGGGTACAAGACCCTGAACAAGTACCTGTGGGCTACCCTGGGCGATGATTACGACAAGGATCACCCGCAAGGCTAAAGAATTGTAAGGTCAACTATTAAAGACTATTACCAACTATTCCAATGGACATGTTAGTCAACAATTAAAGACTATTACCAACTATTCCAATGGACATGTTAGTCAACAATTAAAGACTATTACCCACTATTCCAATGGACATGTTAGTCAACAATTAAAGACTATTACCCACTATTCCAATGGACATGTTAGTCAACAATTAAAGACTATTACCCACTATTCCA
>Ga0310696_10006489_pt1 | contig 13865 bp, 6 predicted proteins | sample AusTroGonzalo_MG_4_FD_203885 | JGI IMG/M metagenome (GOLD analysis project Ga0310696, IMG submission 203885) | Bovine rumen microbial communities from tropical cattle in Woodstock, Queensland, Australia - Gonzalo_02 (v2) (version 2) | ecosystem: Host-associated > Mammals > Digestive system >... | reverse complement strand
TGATGGACTTCGAGACCGACCCGAAGAACATCTACCACAGCATCCAGCCTGGCGGCCGTACTGACATCGGTCTGTGGGGCATGCAGTGCATCGGCATGTTCCGTTCGTTCCAGGATATCGAGGAATACTTCGAGAAATACAACATCACCAGCTATATGGGTATGACCAAGGACAAGGTGCGCCCAGGTATGCTTATCTATAAGGATGTGCGCGGCGCGTACGACCAGGCCACAGGCACATACGCCGGGCCTGACGGTGTGGTAGACCGCGAGAACGACCTGGTGCAGTTGGGCGACCGTGGCAATATCTACGGCTTCACCATGAACCTTGGTGCCGACTGGAAGGGTATCTCCCTGACGGCTCAGTTCGGCGCCAGCTGGGGCGGCTATACCACCATCCCCAGCGCGGCCCTGAGCGTGCCCTCCACCTCGAACATCGAATTCTACAACTTCCCCTCGTTCTGGAATCCTGACAATGTGTATGTCTATCAGGACATTATCGACGGCAGCGGCAATGTGGTGATGAAGCAGAACCGTGAGGCCACTTATCCCAACCTCGCCTACAGCATCAACTCGATTGCGTCGAGCTTCTGGCGCGTGAGCGATGCCCGTGTGGCCCTGAACCGTCTGACATTAGCCTACGCCCTGCCCAAGCAGTGGTTCAAGCGCATCGGCATCAAGAGTGCCCGTGTCAACGTGACAGGACAGAACCTCATCAACTTCTACAACCCCTATCCCGACAGCTTCACCAGCCCCATGGCCGGCAGCTATGGCAGCTATCCGAACCTGCGCAAGTGGACGGTGGGAGTGAATCTTTCATTTTAATTAAAATTGAAGAATTGAAGAATTGAAGAATTGAAGAATTGAAAAAAATTGAAGAATTGAAGAATTGAAAAATTGAAGATAACTATGGTTACTAAGATAAACAATTTCTATTTACTCCTTCTTTCCGTACTCCTTCTATCCTCCTGCAGCGAGGAATTCATGAAGGAGAAGAAGAACTTCGACAATGTGAACGAAGGCATCTACGACTATATCGAGGGTTGTGAGGGTCGTCTGAACGATATCTATGCCTGGAGCCTGCCCGTCGTGGGCGATGCCAACGGTACCATCAACCGCAACTTCCCCGTCTCGATGGGTAATGCCGACATCTGCGCCCAGTCGACAGAGGAATATACCGGCTTCAGCAGTTTCGTTGATCCGCAGATAGAACTCACTTCGATGAGCGGTACGAACAGCGTGCCCGACTTCTTTGCAGGTCAGGCCGCCAACATTCAGGCCTCCGTCTACGGTCGTATCCGTAACATCAACGACTGCATCAGGGGCATCGAAAATGGAAAGCTTTCTGACGAAGAAAAGGCACCACTCTTAGGTCAGGCCTATTTCTTCCGCGCCTGGGCCTACTTCAACCTGTTCCGATGGTATGGTGGCGTGCCCCTCTTAGAAGAAATACAGGAACCAGTAGAGGGTGCCTACACCCCACGATCCTCGGCCAAGGCTACGATGGAGTTTATTCTCAAAGACCTCGACCGTGCCGCCACCATGCTGGCTGCAAAGACCACCCATGGCGGATGGACAGGCAGCAACTGGGGCCGTGTCACCACTGGCACGGCGCTGGCCCTGAAGGGTCGCGTACTGATCTGGTGGTGCAGTCCTATCTACAACCGTTCCAACGACGAGAGCCGCTGGAGTGAGGCCTATCAGCAAATGAAAGCCGACCTCGCCACCATCAACAGCTGCGGCTATGGTTTATACAAGAGCAACAACAACGTGAACGGTTCCGACTTCGCCGCCCAGTTCCTGCAGAGCGGCCAGAACCCAGAGGCAGTGTTCGTAACCCTCTACAACAACATCGAGGGCGACGGTCTCGACAATCAGAAGAACAATGGCTGGGAAAAGGCCATTCGTCCGAAGAACACAGGTGGCAGCGGCAAGAAAGCTGGTCTGAAACTCATCCAGATGTTCCCTATGGCCGATGGAAAGGTACCAGCCAGCACAGAGGAATACACCAATCCCTACTCGAAACTGGAAACCTCGTCGTTCCCCATGGAGGATCACTATCCCTTCATGAACCGTGACCCGCGCTTCTATCGCACCTTTGCCTTCCCCGGATTCCGCTGGGCCTATAACGGCGATGCCAGCAGCATTGACCCCAACAACCCAAGCGACGGCAAGAACTTCGTGCTGTGGAACTATGTATGGTATACCGAATTAGACGATGCAGACAATCCTGAGAAGGGCGACTCCTATGGTGCCGACAATCTGCTGAGCAGTAAGGTGGGTGTGTATGTCCGCAAGAAGAGCGACGACCTCGACGTGAACTCATCCACTCTCTATCAGTATATCACAGGTTCCGACAAGGGTGCAGCGCCTTACTATTCTGGTGCATCCCTCATCGAACTGCGCTATGCCGAGGTGCTGCTCAACCTGGCCGAAGTTGCCTGTATGGCAGGACAGATGGGCGAGGCCGTCGGCTATCTGCAGCAGATCCGTGCCCGTGCCGGCTATACGCCTGAGAACAACTACGGTCTGCAGGCCAACCTTGCCAGCGACCAGGCCACCTGTATGAGTGCCATCCTCTACGAGCGTCAGATTGAGTTTGCCTACGAGGGTAAGCGTTTCGACGACCTGCGCCGTTGGATGCTCTTCGACGGTGGTGTGGGTCAGGAGGCTCTCAATCCGAATTGGAAACTCACCGGCTGGGGCGGCAATACCTGCACATGGTTAGGCTTCACGCCGATGAACAACCAGCGTCGTGAGAACATCGAGTTCGCCACGGGCAGCAGTTTCGGCGTGGGTGGTACCACCTACGACAGCGACCCGTTGCTGAAGGCTGGTGTCGTGCGTCCTGAGGGTGTCGACTTCCGCAAGCAGGATATCGCCACGCAGTTGGAGACATTGAAGGCCTGGTATGAAACCAACCTCAAGGTCACCATCAAATACGGCGATGCCCGCGACTCCCAGCACAACCTGCTCTACATGAACTTCCGTCCCAAGTACTATATCCTTGGCCTGAGCAACAGTGCGCAGAGTTCCAACAAGGCACTGCCGCAGACCATCGGTTGGGAGGATTATAACAACGGTGGTGCAGCAGGCACCTTCGACCCGTTGGCTGAATAAGAACTGAAACTTTGAAATGAGAAGACATATCATCACTCTATCGCTCGTGTCTGCAGCATGGTGCTTGGCCACCGTGCTGCAGGCTGCGCCTAAACCCAAAAAGCAGCTCTACATTCCCATGGACTACTCCACCTGCGGCTATCACGCTTCGGAGCAGACCATTCCTGATGTAAAAGCCACCGTCATGGTAGGCTGGCAGGCAGGCGACTGCTCGCAGCTTATCCAGCAGGCCATCGACCATGTGGCCTCGCTGAAGCCCGATGGCAACGGGCATCGTGGAGCCGTTCTTTTAGGCGAGGGCATCTATACCATCAGCGAACCCCTGCGCATTACAGCCTCCGGCATCGTAGTGCGTGGCATGGGCCGCAGCAAGACCACGCTGGTGAAGCAAGGGGTAGACAGAGGAGCGATGATATATGTGGAAGGAGACAGGGAGACAAGGAGACAGGGAGACAAGGAGACGATTCTGAAACTGGAAAGCGACAAATATCCTGCAGGCAGTTGTCGGTTGAACGTAAAGGGGCCCCTGAAGCCTGGCGAGCGCATCCTGATTGTGCGTCCCTGCACAGAGGAATGGATCCAGCATCTGAAGATGAATGACTTCGGCGGCGGGTTGGACTATACGGGTTGGAAACCTACCGACATTGACATTACTTGGAACAGGACTATCAAAGCCGTCGATGGCGACACCATCACCCTCGACGCTCCCATCACCACGACTATCAGTCAGGACTTCGGCGGTGCCTATATCGTCAGGAATCCCAATCCCTCTGAGATTACGGAATGCGGCATCGAGAACCTGACTTTAGAGTCGGAGGTTAACGATTGGAATCCCAAGGACGAGGATCACTGCTGGGACGGCATTTTCATCGACAACGCCCGCGACTGCTGGGTGCGCATGGTGAACTTCCGCCACTTGGCTGGCTCGGCTGTGAACCTTCAGAAACAGACCAGTCGCATCACCGTCGAGGACTGCATCGCCAATGAGCCCGTTTCTGAGATCGGTGGCTGGCGCCGTCAGGTATTCCTCACCCGTGGGCAGCAGACGCTCTTCCAACGCTGTGTCTCACGACAGGGCATTCACGACTTCGCCGCTGGCTTCTGCGCCGCAGGACCTAATGCATTCGTACAGTGCGAGGGCGAGACGTCGTTAGGTTTCAGCGGCAGTATCGGCTCATGGGCGGCAGGCCTGCTCTTCGACATTGTGAATATCGACGGGCACGACCTCCGTTTCGCCAATCTGGAGCAGTTTCAGTTTGGTACGGGCTGGAACACTGCCAACTCCATGTTCTGGCAATGCACCGCCTCGACCATCGAGTGCTATTCGCCTGATGACGACAACAAGAGCAGCGGACATGGTTGTTGGGGCACCCTCACAGGCAACGGCGAATGGACCAGCAGCAATGACCACGTATCGCCACGCAGCCTCTTCTACGACCAATTAGAGAAACGTTTAGGTCGTCTTCCCTTCGAGCCTTATCTCTTGCCACGCAATACCAACGCCACCAGCTCACCCACCGTTGAGCAGGCGATGGCGATGGCCCAGGAATCACTCACTGAAGCCAGACTCACGATGGAGATGTGGATTGATGTAGTGGAGCTGATGAAAGAAGATTCTTTGAGGAATGTGGAATGTGAAATGTGGAATGAGAATAGTTCTGCCACAGATAATTCTTATGAAAAATATTCCCTCAAAGGTAATCTCATTCCTCATTCCACATTCCTCATTCCACAAAAGAACGCTTATCTCACTTCCAACGGTTCCCTCCTCACTGGCAACCAATATTCCATCCCCTGGTGGAGTGGCCGCGTGAAAGATAACTTCGTAGCCAAGGATGCCAAGCCCGCCATCACCCGTTTTGTGCCAGGTCGTGAGGGAACAGGCTGGACAGACCGCATCGACTCCGTGGTGAGCTATCTCTCTGCCCATCACTATGCTTCCCTCGATCATAACTACGGCCTCTGGTACGACCTGCGCCGCACTGATCACGAGCGTGTGCGCCGTGCCGACGGCGATGTATGGGCACCCTTCTACGAACAGCCCTTCAGCCGTTCTGGCGTTGGCACTGCCTGGGACGGTCTCTCACGCTATGACCTCACAAAGCCTAATCGTTGGTATTGGAGCCGTCTCAACGAGTTCGCTTCGAAAGCTGTCCAAGAGCAGATCCTCCTTTTCCACGAGCACTACTTCCAGCACAACATCCTCGAAGCTGGTGCCCACTGGGTAGATTGTCCCTGGCGCCCTGTGAACAACATCAACGGCACTGACTTTCCTGAGCCTGTGCCCTTTGCCGGCGACAAGCGTATCTTTCTCGCCGAGCAGTTCTACAATGAGCAGGACTCCGTGCTCCGTCCCCTGCACCGTCAGTACATCCGTATGTGTCTCGACCAACTGAAAGACCAACCCAATGTGGTTCATCTCATCAGTGCAGAATATACTGGTCCTTATCACTTCACCCGTTTCTGGTTAGAAACCATCGCTGAATGGGAGACAGAGACCGGCCGTCACCCAATGATTGCCCTCAGCTGCACCCGCGACGTGCAGGATAGCCTTCTGGCCGACCCTGTCCTCAGCAAGATCATCGACATCATTGACATCCGCTACTGGCATTACAACACAGAAGGTCTTTGGGCGCCTGAGGGTGGTAAGAACATGGCACCCCGTCAGTGGATGCGCAAGATGAAAGTGGGTAAGACGGGTTTCCAGGAAGCCTATCGCGCCGTCCGCGAGATGCGCGAGCGTTATCCAAACAAGGCCGTGACCTTCTTTGCCCAGCAATACCCTGACTACGGCTGGGCCATTCTTTTAGCAGGCGGCTCACTGCCCAACATTCCCATCCGCGAAAAGAGTGCCGACAAGTTACAAAAGATATTCCTGAAAGATGTCTGTAGGATGCAGCCCATCGAGGGCAAGGACTGCGTGGTCCTCGGCGATGCTGCCACAGGTTATCTCCTCTATCCTCAGGGTGATCCCCCCACCATCGCAGTATCCAACGGCAAATACCGACTCTATACCATCGACATGAAAAGTGGTGCAGTCAAACTCCTTCAGAAGTCCGTCCGTCTGAACGGTTCTTTTGCTGCTACAACCAAATCCACGGGCCAACTGCTCTGGCTCCGCAAACAATAGTTATAGGAAAAAAATCATATTTTAGGGGTCTCTTTCAGAAATAGTTAGTACTTTTGCAGCCGACAAACTACTTATAAGCAAAACTACTAAAAGCAACAAAGAGATGGAAGATTTCTCTAAACTATATGACAAGCATATAGACGGGCTCTTCGCATTCGGTTCGCGTTTTATGACCGATCGCGAGGCGCTGAAAGACTGTATTCAAGATGTGTTTGTGAAACTGTACACACGCAAGGATGGCCTCAACAATATCAGCAATATCGAGAGCTATCTTTATATCTCGCTGCGTAACCGCATCAACGACGAGTTCCGTCGCAACAACAAACTCTGCGACAGTGAGATTACTGATGCCTGTATGCAGGTGATTGCCGAGACAGACGAGTGGAACCGTGAGCAGATGGAGCACAGTCAGTCGCTCTCCGACAGCGTGGCGGAGTTTTTCGACAAGCTCTCACCCCGTCAGCGGCAAATCATCAACCTTTACTATCTGGAGCATCGTAAGTACGATGACATCTGTCGGATCATGGGCATCAACTACCAGAGCGTGCGTAACCTGATGCACCGTAGTATCTGTCGGCTGAGAGAATATGCCGGAAGGATGCAAATCGCCGTCTGACGGATGGTTACACCATAGGCTATTGTTCGTCATATAAGAAAAGACGAACCATGGCAGACAAAAAGACACCAAAGTATATTCCTCTTACCCGTGAAGAACGGGAGGAGTTGAAGTTGCGTATCTCAATCGCCATCGGTTTGTCGAAGCGCTGGCATTTTACACAAACTTGACGATATGAAACAATTACGTATATTATTGATCATAGCCTCTGTTCTCTCAATCTTTGGAACAGAGGCTTTGATGGCACAAAAGTATAAGGTTGGCGTTTGCGACTGGATGATTCTGAAGCGTCAGAAATTAGGCGAGTTCGATCTGGCTAAGCAGATTGGCAGCGACGGCGTGGAGATGGACATGGGCGGACTGGGACAGCGCGAACTGTTCGACAACAAGATGCGCGACGACAACGAGGCCAGACATTTCAAACACGTGGCCGACAGCATAGGCATTGAGATCGGCGCCATCGCCATGAGTGGACTATATGCCCAAGACCTTACGAAACGCGACAATTACCTGGCATTGGTGGAAGACTGCTTCGATACGATGGACAAGATGGGTGGCGCGCAGGTGGCATTTCTGCCCCTCGGCGGTTGTGGCAATGACTGGGCCACAGACAAGGTCAAACGTCGTGAGGTGGTGAAACGGTTGCATGCCATCGGCGAGACAGCCAAGAAGCGTGGCAAGCGCGTGGGTATCGACACCCCCCTCGACGCGAAAGGTAATCTCAAATTGCTGAAGGAGATCAAAAGCGAGGGCATCGCCATCTTCTATAAATGGCAGACCATCGTGGAAAACGGCTGGGATGTGGTGAAGGACATCAAGACGTTAGGCGCGAAGAATATCTGCGCCATCCATGCCTCGAACACTGACCGTGTATGGCTGCGGAATGATTCGACCCTAGATGTGCCGAAGATTAAGAAGGCCCTCGACGAGATGGGCTGGAGCGGCTGGCTGTTCGTTGAGCGAAGTCGTAACACGTCGATGGTAAAGAATGTGAAGATGAACTACAGCGCCAACGTGTTCTATCTGAAGGAGATTTTCAACAGCAATCCAGAACCAGCCGTGAAGCTCGACAGCGAGGGGCGCGATCCGCAGTATGTGCAGACGATTATCGCTCGCTCACAGAAGGCGACCGACGAGTTAGGCATCACCTGGACACCCATAGGACAGAATGTGCTGAACATTATCTGCAACCGCTATTTCAAACTCAATGACATTTATGCGGAAAGAGACTCTATCAAGAAGACGGATAAGAAACTGGCCGAGGCGCAATGTGATTCAAAACTGTATCGTTCGCACTGGGGATTCCTAGCAGACCTGTCGATGTATCTGAAGCCGCAGGAAATCGACAAAGTAAAGGATGTGATGACGTTCGATGTGGTACGGGTGACCTACGAGGCGCAGTGCGACATGATTCCAACACTGATGGAGTCAGAGAAGCAGCAGATTATGGCATGGCTCATTGAGGCTCGCGAACTGGCGATCGATGCCGAGAGTTCGAAGAAGAAGCATGAGGTATTCGGCAAGTACAAGGGCCGCATCAATAATTATTTATCCAAACGCGGCTACGACCTGACGAAAGAACGCGAAGCCTGGTATGAGCGGATAAAGGCAAGAGGAGGACAAATATGAGAAAGATATTGACCATTGCGATATTATGCATTGCCACAACGGCAATGGCACAAGGCGGACTGACGAACATGGGTAATAGTAAGCAGGCCAAGATGAAGAACCTGCCATTAGGCAGTGTAAAATGGACGGGCGGTTTCTGGGGAGACCGCTTTGGCGTGCTCAGTGAAACGACCATCTGGGACATGTGGGACACGTGGAACACGCCGTGGGAAACGCTCGACGAAAAAGGTGCGCACGGCAGCAACGGCTTTAGAAATTTCGAGGTGGCAGCCGGTACGGTTCAGGGAAAGCACCACGGTCCTCCTTTCCACGACGGCGATATGTATAAATGGCTCGAAGCCTGTGCTGCGGTCTATGCCATTACCAAAGACCCCAAACTCGATGCGTTGATGGATCAATTCATCGAACAGGTAAGATTGGCCCAGCGCAACGACGGCTATATCCATACGCCCGTAGTAATCTCAGAGCGGAACTTGGGCATCGACTCACATGATGGCGACAATACCAATATCGGCATTGAGATTGGCGATGACCATAAGAAAGCCTTTGCCTCAAGACTGAACTTCGAGACGTATAACCTGGGGCACCTGATGACAGCAGGTATCGTGCATAAACGTGCCACGGGAAAGACTACACTGTTTGAGTGCAGCAAGAAGGCGGCCGACTTCCTCTACAACTTCCTGACCAACGATGCGGCAGAACTCTCAAGGAACGCCATCTGTCCAAGTCACTATATGGGTGCGACGGAGATGTACCGTGAGACGGGCGACGAGAAATACCTGACACTGGCGAAGGGCCTCATCGCCATCCGTGACAGCGTGACTAATGGCGAAGATCATAATCAGGACCGTCATAAGCTGCGCGACCAGTACGAGGCAATGGGGCACGCCGTAAGAGCGAACTATCTGTATGCAGGCGTGGCCGACCTCTACGCCGAGACTGGCGAGGCCCAGCTGATGAAAAATCTCTCTGCTATCTGGAAAGACATTGTGAATCATAAGATCTATATCACAGGCGGCTGTGGTGCACTTTACGACGGTGTTTCACCCGACGGCACCACCTATGACCAACCCTCGATCCAGCAAATCCATCAGGCCTACGGTCGGCAGTTCCAGTTGCCGCAGGAAACCGCACATAACGAGATCTGTGCACAGATTGGCATGCTGTTGTTCTCATGGCGTATGTTCCAAACCACAGGCGACGGCAAGTACCTCGACAACATCGAGACTGAGCTCTATAACGGTATCCTTTCAGGTATTTCACTCGACGGTAAGGACTATTTCTACACAGAGGCCCTGCGCCGTACGAAGGAGTTCCCCTACGTGATGCGCTGGCCGAAGCACCGACAGCATTACATCTCGTGTTTCTGTTGTCCTCCGAATACCGTTCGTACCCTCTGCGAGGCGCAGGAGTATGCCTATTCGATCAAGGATGATACGCTCCTCTACGTGAACCTCTACGGCCAGAACACGCTCACGACGAAAAACCTTGAACTCGAACAGACGACCGACTACCCCTGGGACGGGAAAGTTCGCATCGAGATCAAGAAAGTCAAGCACCTCAAGACCGTCAAACTGCACATCCCCGCGTGGTGCGACGGCTACAGAGTGAAACTGAATGGCGAAGAGGTTTTAGGGGGATGGCGGTTCGATGGTCAATGGTCGAAGAATGTTGTCACCATATCGCCGACAGAGGAACATCCAAAATGGAAGATGGGTGATGTGATAGAACTGACCCTCGACATGAAAATACGACTGATGGAGGCCAACCCACTTGTCGAAGAAGCGAAGAATCAGGTCTGTGTGATGCGCGGCCCGCTGGTCTACTGCCTCGAAGGTCAGGACATTGAATACACTTACCATATCAACGAGATCTCCATACCCGCCGACATCGAGTTCAAGGAGACGCACACCACCATTGCCGGCCACGAAGTGATAGCTCTCGAAGGCGAAGCCGTGCAGACCGCACCGTGGAACGAGTGGAACAACGATACGCTCTACCGCAAGCTCTGGCGTCCAAGAAGTGAGAACAAAGTAAAAATACATCTCATCCCCTACTATGCTTGGGACAACCGTGGCATGGATGATATGAGCGTGTGGCTGAACGTAAAACGATAATCTAATGATGAGCTGGAGGAGTGTGATAGTAACGATGATGGTATGCTGGAGCATGAGTGCGCTGGCAGGAGAAATTTGGATCACGCCAGACTCGTCGCTCGCAGATGCCATCAGACAAGCCCGTGAGATGAAACGGACAGGGCAGGCGACGACAGTGGCCATTCACCTGACACCTGGCATTTATCAACTCTATGAGCCCATACGATTGCGCCCTGAGGATAGCGGTCTGACCATCGAAGGCCACGGTGCCACGATCAGCGGTGGCAGGAGCATTAACGTATGGAAACAGCAGGGGGAATTCTATACGGCCGATATTCCTGACTTCAACGGACGCCCTGTCGACTTCCGTCAATTGTGGGTGAATCAGGAGAAGGCAGTCCGTGCCCGCGATGTCGTCGACTTCGAGCAGATGAATAATATCCTGACCTATGACAAAAAGAATCAAATCCTCTGGGTGCCGAAGGCTGCTGTGGCAAAGATTTTAAAGGCGCCGTATGCCGAGATGGTATTGCATGAGATGTGGTGTACATCGAATCTCCGCATCAAGTCACTCACACCGCAGGGCGATTCAGTAGCCGTAAGGTTCCACGATCCTGAGGCAAAGATACAGTTTGAGCATCCGTGGCCCTCGCCGATGACGCCCAACACTGGTCATCCCTCGCCTTTTTATCTCACTAATGCCAAAGAACTGCTTGACTGGCCAGGAGAGTGGTATTATGACTTCCACACTCAGAAGCTTTGGTATTATCCTCGCGACAGCGAGGGGATGATACTGGGAGAGGCCTTTACTGCCGTCTATCCTGTTGTGGAAACTCTCATCGAGGTGGTCGGCACTGCAGATCAGCTCGTGAGAGATATCATTATCAAGGGCATCACTTTCAGCCACACCACTTGGATGCGGCCATCAGGGAAAGGACATGTGCCCCTGCAGGCAGGTATGTACCTGACGGAGGCTTATAAACTACGCCCACAAATTGACCGCCCGAACAATCACAAACTCGACAACCAAGGGTGGCTGGGCCGTGCCGATGCCGCCATAGAAGTGAGCTATGCAGAGAATGTCAGTTTTGACAGTTGCCGCTTTGAGCACCTCGGTGGCTCTGGACTCGACTATATCATCGGATGCAAGGGGGGCAAGGTGAGCAACTGCAGGTTTAATGATATCGCCATGAATGGTCTGGTAATAGGGAGTTTCTCGCCTGAAGGTTTAGAGACTCATCTTCCCTATCGGCCCGAAGACACACGTGAGGTGTGTAACGGCCAGACCATTGAGCAGTCGGAGTTTTGCGATATTGCCAACGACGACTGGGGCTGCGTAGCCATTGCTGCCGGCTATGTCAGTGATATCAACATTGAGCATAATACCATCCACGATGTATCGTATACAGGCATTTCCTTGGGATGGGGCTGGAACCGCGATTCGGTCTGTATGAAAGACAATAAGGTTCATGCGAACCTGATCTATAATTATGCTCAGCACATGTACGACTGTGCGGGCATCTATACCCTCGGCAACCAACCAGGCACTGTGATCAGCGAGAATGTGGTGCGCGACATTGCCAAGCCCAGCTATGTGCATGACCCTAACCACTGGTTCTATCTGTATACCGACGAGGGGTCGTCGAACATCACCGTGCGTGACAACTGGACTCCCTCAGAGAAGTATCTCCAGAATGCCAATGGACCTGGGAACATTTGGGAGAACAACGGTCCGCAGGTCGACGATAAAATCAAGAAAAATGCAGGAGCAAAGCAATAAAGGAACATGGATATGGTATCCAGGCGATTTCGAGATCTGGCTGGGCAATATCTTCAACAACCGTCGCACGGAGCGTGGGGCGATGTTCCCGCCATTCTGGAAACAAGACTCGCATTGGGTGACGGTGGAGTTTTCAAAGAGTTTTGAGTTGACAGAAACTGAGACTATCACCATCGGTTGCGAGGGACAATTCAATCTCGCCCTCGACGGAAAACTTTCCTCCCCTGAGTCAGGGGAGGTTAGGTGGGGTCTGCGCTCGAGCTATGCTCGCTTGCTACCGCAGGGACGCAAGAACAAGGGGCATTATACCTTAACTGTCCCCAAAGGTCAGCACAAACTGAATATCAAAGTGTGGAATCAGGCCACTCCTCCAGCCCTCTTTATCAACGGCAAGACCATCAAGACCGACAACACCTGGCTCGTCACATACGAAGATAAAATCTGGATTGATGAGAATGGCGTGGCTCACGGCTCTGGGACTTATGTGCCGGCAGCCTCGTGGAATTTCGACTGCATCGACACCCCACCCTCAGGTTTTCAGCTGGAGCGCAAGGAGCTGCGCCCAGTATGTCGTCGTGCCACGACGACAAAAGGAACACTCTACGACTTCGGCCGCGAGACCTTCGGCTGTCTGAAAGTGAAGGGACTCAAAGGCACCGTATGTATCTACTATGGCGAGAGTGCGGAAGAAGCCCTCGACAAAGAGCACTGCGAAACGCTCGACGTGCACCACGAGGGAGAGTCGCTTGGCAGCAAGGCCTTCCGCTATGTCTATATTGAGGGAGAGAAGGAGGGCAGCAGTTATGACGAGGTGCTTATGGATTTCGAATTTGCCCCGTTCGACCCCAAGCACAGTGGTACTTTCCGCTGCTCTGACGAAGAACTGAACCATATCTGGGAGGTGGCAGCCTATACGATGGACCTTACCACCCGCGAGTTCTTCTGCGACGGCATTAAGCGCGATCGTTGGACGTGGAGCGGCGACGCCATCCAAAGTTATCTGATGAACTATTATCTGCGCTTCGATACAGAATGTGTGAAGCGAACCATCCGACAACTGCGAGGCAAAGATCCTGTGACGGCCCATGTGAATACCATCATGGACTATACCTTCTATTGGTTTAAGTCTATCCTCGATTATTATCAATACACAGGCGATACGACCTTTATCCGTGAAATCTATCCAAGGATGGTGACGCTGATGGACTACTGCATCGCGCGTACCAACACAGACGGTCTGATGGAAGGCCAGCCTGACGACTGGATCTTCGTAGACTGGGTGGACTTCCCCATGCACAAACGGGGGGTGCTCTGCTTCGAACAGCTATTGTTTGTAGAGGCGCTGCGTGCGATGGCCGTCTGCTCCCGGCTGTGCGACGATGATGACGACGGCTATTACCGGATGGAAGCCGAACGGACGCTGAGGAAAGTGAAGCAGCTCTTCTGGAGTGAAGCGCACCATGCTTTCCTCCACGCTATCGAAGACGGCATGGTG
>Ga0310696_10006487_pt1 | contig 13866 bp, 10 predicted proteins | sample AusTroGonzalo_MG_4_FD_203885 | JGI IMG/M metagenome (GOLD analysis project Ga0310696, IMG submission 203885) | Bovine rumen microbial communities from tropical cattle in Woodstock, Queensland, Australia - Gonzalo_02 (v2) (version 2) | ecosystem: Host-associated > Mammals > Digestive system >... | reverse complement strand
GAATGCACCAGTTGTGCTACGTTCTTGCTTACATGCTGATCTTCCAGAATAGACTCGTCGTATCGGTTGAAATCAGTGGCGAAATCAATAATAAGCCGCTTGTGGCTGAAGGTCTCACGACGATACGGAATATTCTTCGTTGTACCGGTAGCGCGCTGTTGCTTCTGATTAAGGTTCTCAAACGACTCGCCTTGTTTCAAATCCAAAATAAGAAACCTTCTATCTGCGCTCGTCATCAAACGTCCCGTATCCGCCACCATCACTTTCGCGTTCTCAAAACCCGCAGAATAATCGTAAATCATCAAATTCAGGAGTTCGCCATGCTGCGTCTTCTCTCGCACATAGATGTGATATCCGCTTATCTCATCATAGAACTCACCTACCGGTATCTGCAACTCGGGACTTTTCTGACGAAGCGAGAAGATAAGCGCCCATAGTTTCATCTGCGAGCGGGGCAACACATTATTGCTGAAAAAGAAAGCGCCCACGCTCAATAATGCGATGGCAAACGTCAGCGGACGTAAGATGCGGAAAAGGGATATACCCGCCGCCTTCATCGCCGTCAACTCAAATTTCTCTGCCAGATTACCGAACGAGATTAGCGAACTGAGAAGGATGGCAAGCGGTAAAGCCAAAGGAATGACGGATGCAGTAGCATAAATGAAGAACTCAGCAAGTACTCCCAACCCGATTCCTTTGCCTACCAAATCGTTCACGTGCATCCACATGAACTGCATCAAAAGGATAAAGATAGCAATAAAGAAAGTAGCCACAAATAACCACAGAAAATTCCGCAGCAAATAAATATCTATTTTCTTTATCACTTTCAATTCACCAATCCGTCATTCTTTCATTCCGTCATCCTTTCAGATTCTCGCTCACGAAGATCAGCGGCAGCAAATCCGCTGCAGACTCGAATACGTAGGTAGCATCCTCTCCGTACAGCAGCACTTCCATCTTACCGCCGTAGCGATGTTCTGTCTCCAGCATTACCTGACGGCACGCACCGCAAGGAGATCCCGGCTCTTTCGTAAAATGACCGTCAGTGTAGCAGGCGATCGCTAACATCGTCACCGGCTGCTCCGGGTACTGCGCTCCGGCGGCGAACAAAGCCGTACGCTCTGCGCATAAACCACTCGGATAAGCTGCGTTCTCTTGGTTAGCCCCACGTATGATTAGGCCATTGGCTAATTTCGCGGCAGCTCCCACATGGAAATGACTGTACGGACAGTAACTGTTGGACGTCTGTTCTTTTGCAGCTGACACAACCGCACGCTGTTCGTCCGATAACTCGTTCCACTGATAGGAACGCATCTTGGTGGTTAATTGGTACTCTTTCATACTAGTATTGATAGGTTAAATAATTCGAATTATTTAAATCAGCCTGCAAAGATACTATATTTTTCTGACATATGCAAATTTTCGTGCATTTTTTCTCTGACTACTGATGACAAATCTCCTAAAAATTGTATGAAAATTTGCATATATGCGATTTTTGTAGTAAATTTGCAGCCTGATTTGTAAAAGGGACAGCATTATCGGATGAAAAAGAAAAATCTGCCTATATTCGAAAACATCGAGATAACCGGCGTAGCTGCGGAAGGCAAAGCGCTTACCCGATTACCGGTTACGGGCGATGGGTCACGGGAAGCGTCGGACGGCATTGTCTGCTTTGTAGCCAATTGTGTACCGGGCGATATTGTGGATCTGCAGGTGACCAAGAAGAAACACTCCTTCATGGAAGCCAAGGTGCTGCGCTTGGTGCAACCCAGCGCGGTACGAAGTGAAGCCGTGTGCCGCCATTTCGGCGTTTGCGGCGGATGCAAATGGCAGATACTCCCCTACTCCGAACAACTCAAATACAAACAGCAGCAGATAGTTGACAATCTCACCCGTATCGGTAAGATAGAGTTGCCCGAGATATCACCCATTCTGGGGTCCAAGCATATCTACGGGTATCGCAACAAACTTGAATTCACATGCGCTGACCGCAAATGGATTCCTTCGGAGTTATTCAACGAGTTGACGAGTGAACGGATTAACGAATTAAAGGCCGAACCGGGAATCGGATTTCATATCCCGAACTGCTTTGACAAAGTGCTGGATATAGAGGAGTGTCATCTGATGCCGGACATCAACGACCGCATCCGCAACGCCGTGCGGGCCTACGCCCGTGAGCACGGGCTCTCTTTCTATAACGAGCACACCCACGAGGGACTGCTGCGAAATCTCATTCTACGTAACAACCACAAAGGCGAACTGATGCTCATCGTAGTATTCGGAGAGCCAATCAAAAATCACAAACACGAAATCACGGATTTACTTGAATTCTTGCATAAGGAGTTCAAAGAAATCATCTCACTGCTCTACGTAGAGAACACGAAATTCAACGACACCATCGGCGATTTGGAGGTTATGACCTGGTTTGGACAGGACTTCATTTTGGAGGAAATGGAAGGGTTGCAATTCAAAGTCGGCCCCAAATCTTTCTATCAGACAAATACTGAACAGGCATACGAACTCTACAAAGTAGCGCGTGAGTTTGCTTTTGACCAATCACCAATCACCAATCACAAGTCACCAATCACCAATGACCAATTACCCTTGGTCTATGATCTCTATACCGGCACGGGAACGATAGCTAATTTCGTCGCAAGACAGGCCCGACAGGTCATTGGTATAGAGTACGTGCCGGAAGCTATTGAGGATGCGAAAATTAATTCGAAGATAAACAAAATCGAGAATACTGTCTTCTTCGCGGGGGACATGAAGGATATTTTGAATGATAAGTTTATCGCTCAACATGGTCAACCGGACGTGATTATCACCGACCCGCCGCGGGCAGGAATGCACGAGGACGTGGTCAATGTTATTCTCCATGCCGCGCCTAAACGCATCGTCTATGTCAGTTGCAATCCCGCTACACAAGCACGGGACCTCGCTCTGCTTGATACGAAATACAAAGTAACTAAAGTACAACCCGTTGATATGTTCCCGCACACGCAACATGTGGAGAACGTCGTTCAGTTATGCTTGCGTTGATTATCCTGCATATATTCTTTGTGTCGTTTCTGGACAAGCCGGAGAAAACCGCACCGCAGTTGTCGCCGCGGGCAGTGGAGCAGCGTGCCAAATGGAAGATTCCAACCGACGGAATGGACTATCCGGTTAGCCCGAGTTATATGAACCAACTGACCAAACTGGGCGTTAAGATACACCATAAGAGCCGTTGGTTCAACGGCGTGACCTGTGAGATGGACGAAAAGACGGCTGCCAAAGTAGCGGAACTGAAGTTCGTTACCTCGGTTGAGATGACGCGCATGGACCCGCAGCCGACACCGCCACCCGGTATCAAACGGCGCATCGTACAGACCAACTATCCTCTGGCGGACAACCTCACCAACGATCAACTGAAACTGTATAACCTGGTCAAGTTACACGAAGCCGGTTATGAAGGCCAAGGAATTCTGATGGCTATATGTGACGGTGGTTTCAGTAATGCCAACACTCTTGGTTGTTTCCGGCAGAAAGAGTTGGACCTGGGCTATTATGATTTCACCGATGATTCCTACGGGTTCTACGAAGCCGGTTCCTGTGGTTCGCACGGTACGGCATGCCTGAGTACCATCTCCGGACTGCTTGAGAACTATCACGGAGCTGCCACACAAGCGCAGTATGTTCTCATGCGCTCGGAAGAGACAGACACGGAGAGCCCCAAAGAGATGGATAATCTGGTGGCAGCACTCGAGAAGGCAGACTCTTTGGGCGTTAATGTATTTTCTGTTTCTTTAGGCTACTATTGGTTTGACAACTCAGAATGGGACCTGCCCAAAAGCGCATTGGACGGTAAGACGTCCCGTGCCTCTCTAGCCGCCACTATCGCGGCACGAAAGGGTATGTTAGTCTGCGTGGCGGCAGGTAATGAGGGCAATAAAGACTGGAGCTTGGTCAGCATTCCGGCTGACGCAGACAGTATTCTTGCGGTAGGCGCCGTCTCTACTGAAGGAGAGATTGCTGATTTCTCCAGTCATGGTCCTACAGCAGATGGCCGCATGAAACCGGAAGTATGCGCGGTTGGTTGGGGTACAAGCTTGATTAATTACGAAGGGGAAACGTTTACCAGCAACGGCACCAGTTTTGCCACACCGCTCATTGCCGGCTTGGCTGCCAGCCTGTGGTCCGCGTTGCCCGATGAAAACGCCATGCAGATACGCGAGCGCATCATTCGTTCCGCGGACCGATATTCCCACCCGGACGACGAGACGTATTGCTACGGCTACGGCATTCCGGACGCATGGAAAGCGTTTAACGACGGAGAGGGCTTGCTGCTGACGGATGATGACATAGAGAGGGAGAAACCCCAAAAGATTATCCGCGGGGACCAAATTCTGATCATCCGTCACGGACATATATATAACCTGGCCGGGCAGATGGTGGAGTAAGCTGAACGGCACAAAAAAAGGGCAAGCGATTTACATCGCACCGCTACAACCTCCTACCCTTGCTTCGGTCAAGACCTGGGGGAGTTTAGAGGGAGCTGGTCGTGTAAGACTTACCCTATGCTTGATTTAAAATCGGCTGCAAAATTACTACAAAATATTCAAATATGCAAGATTTTGGTGAAAAAATTAAAAAAAATTACATTATTTTTAGTTTTTTAAGCAAAAGATTGGTGTTTGCACGTTAGTGCGGACGTAATTTCGGAGGGAACCCACCCCGTAGGGGAAGGGGCGTGCCGAAAGTACTACAAATTTGTTATTATTTTTTAGGTCAAAAAAATGCTCGAGGACTTCATAATTGGGCGAATCAAGGCTGAATTACCGTTTGAGCCAAACGCAGAGAAAGAGGGTTTGTTGCAAGCCCTCGGTTCTTTTATAGTCTCGCGTGATACGCGCAAAGCGTTTATCTTGCGAGGCTACGCGGGTACGGGAAAGACGAGCGTAATGAGTGCGTTGGTGCGCGCTTTGGTCCAACTGCAGCAAGCATGTATTCTACTGGCTCCTACCGGTCGTGCAGCCAAAGTGCTGAGCCGCTATTCGGGATTCCCTGCTTATACCATACACAAACAGATTTACCGTCAGAACCAGTTGGGTCAGGAACTTTTCACCCTTAGCGACAACCTGCACCGCAACACTCTCTTTATCGTCGATGAGGCGTCGATGCTCTCCGGCACACGAGACAATCCTACTTTCGGTAGCGGGTGCTTGCTGGACGATCTTGTACACTATGTGTACAATGATCACGGTTGCAGCTTGCTTCTGGTAGGCGATGATGCGCAGTTACCTCCCGTCGGCAGCCCGAACAGCCCGGCGCTGGACATGGATTATATGAAGGGTTACGGGTTATCGGTTACGGGTTACGGATTACGGGAGGTGGCACGCCAGGCGATGGACAGCGGCATTTTGAGTGAAGCGACGAAGATACGGAAACGTTTAGAGGACACCCCGCTACAGGACGACGCAAGCACCTATCGGATTCAGCCTAACGGCATAGATATCATTCAGGTACCGGGAGAAGAGGTGATTGAGACCTTGGAGAGCAGTTGGCGGGAAGTGGGAGCGGAAGAGACGCTTATTATCGCGCGCAGCAATAAGACGACGAACCTCTATAACGGAGGTGTACGCGCGCGAGTACTATGGAAAGAGGACGACCTTTCCAACGGCGACCGGCTCATGGTGACCAAGAACAACTATTTTTGGACGGAGGCATATGAAGATCTGGAGTTTATCGCCAACGGTGACATGTTCGAGATAGAGCGCTTGTACAACCGCCACGAACTGTACGGTTTTAATTTCGCCAAAGCCTCCTTGCGTTCTGTAGATTACAACTGGGAGATTGAAGCCCTTGTATGGCTGGATACGCTCTTTACGGACAGCCCGGAGGCAAATTATTCGATGCAACGCGAACTCTTTGCCCGTATCGCGGAAGACTATCCGGAAATCAGGAACAAGAAAGAACTGGTCAAACGCATCTATGAGTCGCCTTATTATAACGCGCTGCAGGTACGCTTCGCCTACTGCGTCACGTGCCATAAAGCCCAAGGCGGACAATGGAAACATGTGTATATAGATCAGGGGGTGCCTGTTTCGGCAGAGGGGTTACAGACTACTCCGATAACACCTCGCGAACATCTCCGATGGCTATACACCGCGCTCACACGTGCTACTGAAAAAATCTATATCCTGCGATAAATTTTTTAATAAAAATTATTAAAATATTGCACATATGGATTTTTTTTTGTAATTTTGCACGCAAAATTGGCATAAACAAAAGAACTATATACATTATGAAGCAATTTTACACATGTATTTTAGTCACGCTTCTATGCATGTTTGCCGGTTGCCGGTCTAAGATTGACTTGGAGAACATTGACAAACGCGCAGAACTGGAGTTAGGTATGGCTTTGCCTGTCGGCACTCTCCACGTGACTATCGGTGATTTCCTTGGGGCAGGCACGGTAGATAAGATCTGTGTGGACTCCAACAATCTTTATCACTTTATCGACACCGTAGGTATCCCGACGAAGGATTACCACAAGATTGACATTAAGAAGTATGTCTTGGAGAACGAAGAACCTCTCTTGTTCCCCATCAAACCGGCTGTGGACGGCAAAAGCGTTATTGACGGCGGCGAGTCGCACGTACTCACGTTTGACCTTTCGCTCAGTACGGCTAATTTTACCAAAGAAGACCCCAAATACGAGCGTATAGATGAGATTTGGGTCAATGAAGCTACATTTACTTCTATCGTCAAGGTACAGGAATTCGAGTTGAAATGGTCGGAAATCAAGAAAGTGGAATTGGTTTTGGGTAGCCAGTTCACCCGGGAGGAAGGCAAAACGATTGAGATTCCCGTCAGCGGCTTTAGTTACGGCGCAAGTATTCCGATCTCTGTGACTAACTTCAAGTTAAACATGAAGGGTGACGAGCCAAATACGACGACGGACAAGGTATATTTCCAAATCAAGTTCTACGTCAAGCCGTCTGAGGGTCATGACATTGATGTGTCTGACAACAGTAAGTTCTCTTACGCCCTCACCATCGGAGATATTGACTACGAAGCCATTTGGGGTTTCTTCGAGGCTGGTAAGGATATGCGCGACAAAGAGCGCATTTCGATGGATAGTCTGTGGGACGAATGGAGAAATATCAAGAAACTCAAAGTGCGTTTCATGGAGCCTAAGATTGATGTGTATGTGACGCATAAGATTGCTGCACCGCTTATCATGCACTTGGATTACATGCAAGCCGAGAACGAACAAGGCGAGATAGCAAAAGCCACTTGGCTGGAGGATGGTCTCACCAAAGACTCGTCGGTTTTCGCTTTGCAGAACCGTCTCGACCCGAAGCCGGAGACCATAGGCGACAGCGTATCCAACCAGCGTAAGTTCTCTTACCGCGAGGAAGAGGGACATATAGACAATCTCTTCAACGTGCGTCCGGACTCGTTGGTATACAGTTTCTGGCTGAGTGTGGACCGCAATGCCGGTTGGAAGCAGCACCGTATCGTGAAAGACGATTTGGTAAGAGGTTATGCATGCTGTGATATACCTTTCAAGGTTAATACCGGCAGTGAGATGGAGTACACTACTATGCTCGAGGACGTCAACATCAGCAATGTATCGCTGGATTCCATCGTAGCTTCTGTACAAACGCTGGATTCCGTCAAGGCCAGCGATGTCAAACTGATCCTGGAGATTGAGAACGGTTTGCCCTTTAAGTTAGAAGGTAAATTTACCTTCCTTGACGCAAACGGTAGAGACCTGAAGATTGTCTTATTGGAGGACCACCAGGACAACCATCTGCTCTTCCCCGCTCCGGAAATGACATTACCGCCCGGAGAGGTTTACGGATACGTCAACAAGCCGTCCGTTACGCGCTGTATCGTCAATATAGAAAAGAATGACTTTGATCGCATGGCGGAAGTCAAGTCGATTCAGATGGACGTAGCGATAGTGGACAACCCGATGCCGTGCAAGATTACCAAAGAGACGGATCTGCGGGTACGCATCGGTCTCGCTGCACACGTAGATGCGGTGCTGAATTTTGACAAAAAAGACACTAATAATCAATAAGGAGGACTGAACAATGAAAACGAAACAATTTATCTTGGCAGCCCTCGTAGCAGCCTTTGCTCTTACAGCAAACGCACAACAGGTAACGACGCTCTATTTCCTGGAGAACGCTCCGATGCGTCATACGATCAACCCGGCCTTCCAACCGGTAAGTAACGGCTTCGTGAACTTTACACCGCTCGGATGGATGTCCCTTGGCGCAGGAAACAATTCTCTGACTATGAGCGACCTGATTTTCGTAGATAACGACCCGAACAGTCCTACTTACGGTCAGACCATCAATGCTCTGCATCCGAATGCAGACAAAGCGAAGTTCCTCAAACAGATACGCAGCATGCTGTTTGTCAACGGCGATGTCACGTTAGGTCTGTTTAACTTCGGTCTGCGTCTAAGCGATGCCGGCTATCTGACTGTTGGTATCAACGAGCGCATCGAAACCGGAGTTACCGTGCCGAAGTCTTTCATGAACTTTATGCTCGGCGGCGGAATGCAGGATTTGGACGGTGTGAACACGATCGGTCTGAGCGGTTTCGGCTTGGGCGTATCTGCTTACACGGAGATTGGCGGCGGTTATAGCCATCAATTGAATGAGCAGTGGACCATCGGTGGTAAATTCAAATTCCTCTTGGGCCAAGCGTATGCAGGCTACAACAGCAAACGCATGAATATTGATGCCAGCTATCAGGAATGGCGTCTGTACGGGGAAATGGGACTCGATGTCAGCGGTCCGTTTAATGCGGATTATATCGGCCGTATGGTGGACAACAGAACGGCGCTGGAGGTCGTTGACGCATTTGGTGAGAACGGATTCCAGACGGATAGTCTGATTAATACGAGTAATATCGCCAGTTTCCTGAAGCCGTCCGGTTTCGGTGCTGCGATTGACTTCGGTTTCACATACAAGCCCATTGAGAACCTGCAGATTAGTGCAGCTTTGAATGACCTCGGTTTCATCTATTGGACCGGCAGTCGTTTCAACTGTACCATCGACACCACGTTTGTCGGTGTAGGCGAAGTCAACTACGGCGATTTCCGTGACGAGAACGGCAATTTCTCTTCTGCCATGCTGATGGACAGCGTAGCGAATAACATGCGCGGCCTGCTAAACGGTGTCCGACTGGCGCATAACGGAAAAGGACGTGCTAAGATGGTATCTGCTCGTCTGAACATCGGTTTGGATGCTAATTTCTGGGAGAACCGCATCGGTGTCGGTGTCGTTTCCGCTACCCGTTTATATAACTCACGTCTGTATGAAGAGGTGACGTTCGGTTTGGCTTTCCGCCCGGTTAACTGGTTCAATATTGCGATGAGTTATTCGCTGCTGAATAACGGTAAATACAGTAATATCGGTGCCGGTTTGAGTTTGATGCCGTACGACGGAATCAACATGACGCTGGCTATGGATTACATGCCGACGAGTTATGCCGGTCTGCCGCGCGAAAATAACACGCCGCTTTATGTCATTCCGGATAAGATGAAGATGTTCAACATCGCTTTGGGCTTCTCCATCTGCTGGGGCACCAACCGTCGTGACAAAGATAAAGACGGTGTATGGGATAAGATTGATATGTGTCCTGACACGCCGCGTGGCGTTCAGGTGGATAGCGTCGGTTGTCCGCTTGACGAAGACCATGACGGTGTACCTGATTACCTTGACCACTGTCTCGGTACGCCTCCTGCAGCTATCGGTTTCGTGGATTCCGTTGGTTGTGAATTGGATACGGATGGTGACGGTGTAGAGGATTATAAAGACGAATGTCCGAATACTCCGGAAGCCGCATGGGGCAAGGTTGACAGCGTCGGTTGTCCGCTTGATACGGATGGTGACGGTGTACCTGATTACCTCGACGAATGTCCTGACACACCGGAAGCTGCTTGGAGTATGATTGACGCGAAGGGTTGTCCGCTCGATACGGATGGTGACGGTGTACCTGATTACCTTGACGAGTGTCCTGACACGCCGCAAGCCGCATGGGGATTTGTGGACGAGAAGGGTTGTCCGCTTGATAGCGACGGTGACGGTGTACCTGACTATAAGGACGAGTGCCCGGATACCAAGAAAGAGGCTATCGGTTATGTAGATGCCCGCGGTTGTGACCTCGATAGCGATGGTGACGGTGTACCTGATTATATGGATGCTTGTCCGTACGTTCCGGGTGTCAAGGCTAACAAGGGTTGTCCGGAAATCAAACGTGAGGTACGTAAGTTGCTGGAGAAAGCAATGCAAGGTATCGAGTTCGAGACCGGTAAATCCATTATCCGGAAGAAATCGTTCCCGTTGCTTGACCAGATTGCAAGCGTCTTCATTGAGAACAGCAATTATATCATTGAGGTTCAAGGTCACACGGATAACGTAGGTAAGGCCGATTATAACATGAAGTTGTCTGATGACCGAGCTAACTCGGTAATGAACTACCTCATCAGCAAGGGTGTTCCGTCAACTCGTATGACCGCTCACGGCTACGGTTTGACCATGCCTATTGCAGACAATAACACGAAGGCCGGTCGTCAGAAGAACCGTCGTGTTGAATTCAAGATTACGTTCGAGGAAGTACATATTGAGACTATCCTTGACCACGCCGATCCTCAACCGGCAGATAGTACAGCGGCACCGCAGCCGGCAGCTGAGAATGCTGCCGGTCCGGCGGACGCACAACAAGCGAATTAACAATTAAAAAACATACTATTATGGGAAGAGCGTTTGAATATCGCAAAGCTACAAAACTGAAAAGATGGGGACATATGTCCCGCACATTTACCAAGTTAGGCAAAGAAATCACTATCGCAGCCCGTGAGGGCGGACCCGATCCTGATTCCAACCCGCGTCTGCGTGCACTCATCCAACAGTGCAAGCGCGAGAATATGCCGAAGGATAATATTGACCGCGCTATCAAGAAAGCGACAGACAAGTCATCGGAGGGCTATAAGGAGATCAACTACGAAGGATACGGACCGCATGGTATCGCTATCTTTGTGGAGACCGCTACGGACAACCATATGCGTACGGTAGCTAATATCCGCTCCTATTTCACGAAGTTCGGCGGCACGCTCGGTACACAGGGCAGCCTCCAGTTCCTCTTTGACCGCAAGGCATGCTTCACCGTTACGATGAAAGACGGCATCGACCTGGACGAGCTCGAGCTGGAACTCATTGATTTCGGAGTTGAAGAACTCGGCGTGGACGAGGAGGAGAACACTATCGTCATCTATTCGGACTTCAACGAGGCTGTCAACATGCAGAAATACCTCGAGGACAACGGCTTCGAGATCCAATCCATGGAATTTGTTCGTATCCCGAATGACACCAAGGAACTGACCGACGAGCAACGTGAGTCCGTTCAGAAACTCATCGACAAGATTGAAGAGGACGAGGACGTACAAAACGTGTTCACCAACATGGCGGAATAAAGTTGAAAGTTTAAAGTTGAAAGTTTAATGATTATATCCGAATACTTTAAACTAACCGAACGTCAGGCTGAGCAATTCGCTCAGCTTGACGCACTTTATCGCGATTGGAACAGTAAGATTAACGTTATCTCCCGCAAGGATATAGACAACTTATACGAGCACCATGTGCTCCACTCTCTCGCTATCGCCAAGTTACTGCCGTTCCAGCCGGGCACCACTATTCTGGATGTCGGAACCGGAGGCGGTTTCCCGGGTATTCCGTTAGCAATATTGTTCCCGGAATGCAAGTTTATGCTTATCGATTCCATAGGCAAGAAAATCAAAGTAGCGACGGAAGTGGCAACAGCCTTGGGGCTGACGAATGTCGTTTGCAAGCAAGAGCGCGTAGAGGAAGAGAAACAGAAGTTTGACTTTGTGGTCTCTCGCGCCGTCATGCCCCTACCCGACTTAGTCAAGTTAGTGCGCAAGAATGTCTCTGACAAGCACAAGAATGCGGTGCCTAACGGCCTTGTTGTGCTCAAAGGAGGAGACCTGAAAGACGAGATTGCTCCGTTTATAAAAACAGCAGAGGTTACCCCCTGCAGTCAATGGTTTAAAGGAAGTTGGTTTGCAACCAAGCAGGTTATCTACTTACCCTTCTAGGCGGAGGCCGCTCTTCCCGTTCCGTCGGGAAGACGCTCCGGGTTTACAACCAAGCAAGTCATCTACTTGCCTCTCTAACAAAAAAAAAGAGCCCGCAGGCTCTTTTTCTTTTTAACGGCTCTTCAGCTCGTTAATCATATCCATAAAGAGTGGAGCGTACTCCGTTCCTTCCATGGAAAGGATACCCATCTCACGAAGCGTGTATTGAGGAGCCATCGGTTTTGCACCGTCATCGCCCCACTTATAAATCACTTCGCCCTCTTTATCAATATAGCGGTACTCTTTCTTATCGCTATTATAAATCAAGCACAGTCCGTTATGGTAGTAGCCTTGCGGGAAAGCAGGAGCCTCTGCCTCTTTGAGTTTGAAGAGCTGCTCGCCGCTCTTGTCAATCAGCTCATAACGCGCATTTTCGCTGGTACCTTTCACCCACGCTACGTTGTCAGAGAAGGCCATAGCCTCGGAGTAACGGAGCTCGATCACTTCGTCACCCTTGGTGTTGATATAACCGCTCTTGTCGCCTTTCGTAACCATAGCCAAGCCGCAACTAAACGGATCGATTGAGCTGTAACCGTCGATGATAATCTCGCCTTTCTTGTCCATCATACCGTACTTGTCGTTCGAATTGAGGAACCTAATACGGCTCTCACCAAGATTGCCCAGGCTTTTCTTGCCCAACTCGATGATATAGTTACCTTTGGTATTGATGACGCCATAACGCATCTCACCATTCTTACGCTCGCCGACTACAGCGATTCCTTTATCAAAAGGAGTTGCATAATCAAACTGGTCTTCGATAACAATCTTTCCGTTCTTGTCCATATAACCGAACAAGGTCTCTCCGTCTTCCATGAACGAGCAGTATCCGTTATCGGAAGTAACGCCTAACGATGCATAGTTAGCGCGGACAACGATATTAAAGTCGTTGTCGAACTTACCCTGCAGTTTGTCGTCCGTGAAAGTCAGACGGTTGTTATAGAAGAACGGATCATACACATCTGCGTACGGGGTTTTCGCGCGCTTGCCGCTACTGTTGATAAACATAACCTCACTACCGTCCGTAACCTGTGCCCAGCCGCATGAGAAGAAACATGCGGTAGAGTAATTGGCTACGATGACCATTTTACCACTTTTATTGATATAACCGGCCAAGCGGGAGTCGTCCTCACCGGCAGGCCACAGTTTGGTGGTGTCCGTGGTCGGAGTAGAGCTGTTATTACAGCTGCTGAAAACCGCTGCGCCTACGAGTACCAGTGCATAAAAAAGTTTTTTCATAACAATAGTTTTTAATAGTGAATAAAATAGAGAGTGTTTGTATTATTATTCTTCCTCGGCCTGCGAAGCAGCGTAAGCAGCCAGCAGTTTCTCTTGTACATCAGCCGGAACAAGTTGATAACTATTGAAAGCCATGGTGAAGGTAGCACGTCCGCCGGTGAGCGAGCTGAGGGTCGTTGAGTACGAAGCCAGCTCTTTCAGAGGCACTTGTGCTTTGAGGCGGGTGAACGATTTCTCGGTCTCCATACCCATTACCATACCACGACGGCCGTTGATATCACTCATGACGTCACCCATAATCTCCGACGGAACGAATACCTCGAGGTCATATACCGGCTCCAGTACCTTCGGGTTAGCCTCTTTGAAGGCCTGAGCGAACGCATTACGTCCGGCGAGACGGAAGGAGATTTCGTTGGAGTCAACCGGGTGCATCTTACCATCATAGATGATGACGCGTACGTCACGCG
>Ga0310696_10006483_pt1 | contig 13871 bp, 22 predicted proteins | sample AusTroGonzalo_MG_4_FD_203885 | JGI IMG/M metagenome (GOLD analysis project Ga0310696, IMG submission 203885) | Bovine rumen microbial communities from tropical cattle in Woodstock, Queensland, Australia - Gonzalo_02 (v2) (version 2) | ecosystem: Host-associated > Mammals > Digestive system >... | reverse complement strand
AAGATATGGGGATGGCCTTTAGGACCGGAGATAGCTCAGACACTCATGCTCCTAGATGCTTTTATCGGAGCATTACTTGGTTTAAGCTCCATCGGTTACCTTAGCCAGAGAGAAGAATAAGTGTATTATTTTTATACACTTTTTACTTTTTCATACACAAAAGAAGAAAAATATAAATAAAAATATAAAAAAGTAAAATAATAAGGAGATATAATGAAAAATACAGAACTTATTGAAAAGTTGTACTTTGCTTTAAGTAAAAAGACCTTGTATTGTCTTGGTGGTATAGGTCAGCCACTTTACAAAGCGAATCAAAACAAGATGATTAAGATGTACTCATATAACGCTAAAAGAAAGGCAAAGATTCAGAACTGCACCGAGCAGACTTTTGCCTTTGACTGCGTTGGACTTGTTAAAGCGATCCTTTGGGGATGGAATGCAGAGACAAAAAAACCAAACGGTGGCTCTACATATAAAGCCAACGGTGTTGCTGATGTTTCAGCAAATGGAATGATTAAACTTTGTAAGGATGTTTCCACAGACTTTAAGAATATCACACCAGGTGAGTTCGTCTGGATGGATGGCCACTGTGGAATCTATGTTGGAGACAATACTGTCATTGAATCTTCTCCAAAGTGGCTTAATGGTGTTCAGGCATCCGGTATCAATGGAAACCAAATTGATGGAAGAGAAAGAGTGTGGACTAAACATGGCAAACTTCCATGGATAGATTACAGAGACGAAGTTGCACCGGTGCAACAGACAAAGAACCTTGACGAAGTAGCTCTTAAAGTTTATGAAGGTAAGTATGGCAATTCTCCACAGAGAGTTGAGAGACTCAAAAAGGAAGGCTTTACCGATGATGAGATAAAGACTATTCAAAAGAAGGTCAATGAGCTTGCCAAAGCCAAGACAACAGTTCCGAAAAAAGACGAAGGAATATACCATACAGTTGTTGCCGGAGACAACCTCACAAAGATATCAAGAAAGTATGGAACAACACTCTTCGATATCTTACAAATGAACCCAAGCATCGAGGATGCCAACAAACTCAAAATAGGGCAGAAAATAAGGGTTCGTTAACAATTTTATCCCAAGATTATCCCAAGATTATAAAAAACAGCGTAAAATCAAGGCTTTTAAGCCATAAAGTAACGAGTCCGATTCCCGTTAGCAGCTGTAACCTAAAAACCCTTGAAAATGCAGTATTCTTCATATCTGGAGAGCATTTTCAATGGCCTTTTTTATGCTTTTTTATTACGCACAAACACGCATTATTACGCAGAAAAATAAAAAAATTATCCCAAAATTATCCCAAGAATTAAAAATAAGGAGTGGTTAAAATCACCACTCCTTTATTCAACCAAGTTTCCTATGGAGTTTGCCATCTTTTGTTTGGCTTCATCCATATTCATAGCATGCTGATATACTGTTTTCATTATCCCATCTGTCTTCCAACCACCTGCTTCCTGAATCTGCTTATCGCTCATTCCTAGTGAGTGCATATAAGAAGCGAAGAAGTGTCGCATCTTGTGAAGGCTGAAGTGTGGGATGTCTAACTTCTTTTGGATGTCTGTCATCCGTTTGTATATCTGACCTGGGAAACCTTCGTATATTACACCCTGCTCATTGATTAAATTAACAAGATAATCTGGCAGCAGTACAGTTCTGGTAGACGAGGTGGTCTTGGTCAGCTTTATAACCCATTCCTTATCTTCATTCTGAACCAGAGCCTTATTAACCGTCAGGATGTTTCCGTTCAGATCGTCTAAGGTGAGAGCACATATCTCTGACCTTCTTAAGCCTAGTGCAGCAAGTATGAAGGCCACTTCATACTTTGTACCCTTAACCTCGTTAAGAATTGCCTTTACATCTTCTTCAGAAGGTATGTAGGCATCCTTAACAACCTTCTGTGGTAGTTTAGGACTTCTGATGTCTCCACCATAGAACTTAATAACACCCATAATGAATCCACTGAAGTTCTTCACAGACTTATAGGAATGCCCTACAGAGTATCTGTTGACTTCTGCCTGTACTATCGGTAGAGATAATTCACACACAGGAGTGCATAAAAACCTCTCAGAGGTGTTTCTTAATATGCTATGGTAGGATTTTATAGTTGTGGGTGATAAAATGTCCTTTTTAGACGAAATATAAGTTTCTGATGCCTTTCCAAAAGGTTGAGCAGTAGAATAACTGTGGAACTTACCATCAATTAGTTTTCTGGCTTCAACCTTGGTCGGCTTATGGTCAACGGTGATCCTTATAACCGTTCCGTTTCTCATTTCAGTAATTCGGTAATTCTTACCTCTTTTTTCAATGGTCATGCTTGCTCCTATCCAACATTATGAGAATAAGTAGATGATTCTTTTTTCCTTTGAACACCAAGTACAGCACACACAGCGTTCTTTGTATCTTCAGAAGCGTTTCTGTAGGCTGATAAGAGCTTTTCTTCTTCTTCACTATAGGAAATGCTCTTTTCTTCGTTCTCTGGGTGGTCGGCTGTTATTAAAGCTGAACGAGATATACCAAAGATTTCACACATCTTGTCAACTTTATCCATTCTCGGAGTCTTAAGACCGGAACACCAGTTATATACAGAAGTAGTTCCAACACCGAGTCTTTCAGCAAGGTCAGCTTGTGTCATATCGTTTCTAACGAGATAATACTTCAACTTTGCTGCAAACAATTTATTGAACTCTGTTTCTTTCATATTGAAAATGCACCTCCTTTTATCGTGGTAATACCTAAAATATCACAGTAAGTGAAAAAAGGCAAGAAAAAATATAAAATTATTTCACTTTAAGTGTTGACACACTTTAAGTGAAGTGATATTATTGTCATCAAGAGGGAAGGAAAGGAGGTCAAACATGACAAACAACGAAGTATTAAAAATTAGTTTGGCAGCAGCTAGAGTCAACGCAGGACTTACGCAAGAGGATGTAGCCAAGGAGTTCAGAGTCAGTAAGCAAACCATTATCAACTGGGAGAAAGGAAAGGTCGAGCCTTCATTATTTATATTGAAAGCATTATCAGAGCGTTACAATATCCCTATTGATAATATTTTTTTGCCTAAAAAATCCACTTAAAGTGAAACGGAGGTCAAAAATGAACGAATTACAGGTTTTCAATAATGAAGATTTTGGAGAAGTAAGGACAATAGTTATCGACAATGAACCATATTTTGTAGCGAAGGACATAACAGACAGACTTGGGTTCTCAAACGGTAGGGATGCGATCTTAAATCATGTCGACGAAGATGACAGAGCTAATGTCGCCATTTCCGACGGCAGCCAAGACAGAAGAATGACAGTTATCAATGAATCAGGTCTTTTCAGCCTTATCTTATCAAGCAAACTTCCAGAGGCAAAAAAGTTTAGGCATTGGGTAACATCAGAAGTTCTTCCACAGATTAGAAGGACAGGTGGATATAATCTGCCACAGACTCTTCCAGAAGCATTAAGAGCTTACGCTTTGGAAATTGAAGCAAAAGAGAAATTGGCAGCAGAAAACAAACTTCTCATGGAGAAAAATGCAGAACTCGAACCTAAAGGAGAGTTTTTCGACACCGTAACGCAGTCAAGCGACACGATAAGCATTGGAGAAGTTGCCCAGGTGCTCAACATGGGTATGGGAAGGAATAAGTTATTCGCCTTCTTAAGAAAGAAAGAGATTCTTAAGAGAGATAACACACCGTATCAGAAATACATCGACCAAGGATTTTTTGAAATCGTTGAAGAAAGATACGATAAGGCAGCAGGTGATTCCGGTATCTATCTTAAGACTGTAGTTCGCCAAAAAGGACTTGATTACATCAGAAGGAGAATAAAGGAGGAAATGCAATGAGTTATGTAGAAGACTGCGTGTTGGCTTTCCATGAAGAATGTGTGAAGTTGGAAGAAGAACTTGTAGAAGCAAAGATGACACAAGTCATCCTTCAGGACAAGATAGACAGAGTTACAAGACTTCTTGAAGAAGAGGAGTCTGAAGAAGCAAAGAAAAAGAGTGGAGAAGGAATCATAGATGCTTATGTTTCATCTGTAGACATTAGAAAGGCTCTGAACCTTCCACTCAAGATTAAAGGAAAGGGGTAACGGATGACAAGACAGACAGTTGATGTTACATCAAGTAAGTTGAGAAAGTTCAATGACTGGGTAAGAGGGGAAATGAAAAGGCAGCATAAGAAACAAGTTGACCTTGCATCCTACATCGGAATAAATCAGGCAGGTCTGTCCTTAAAGCTAGGAAGCAAAAGACCATGGACTTTAAGAGAATACTTTAATGTCCTGGAGTTCTTTGGAGTGAGTGATACGGAATGGCAATAGAAAAACAGGCTAATATAATTAACCTGCTTTTCTGAAGACCATTAAAAGAATTACTGATTTTCAACTCTATATATTGTATCACATTAAATACCCAAATACAAGATGTCAAAGAAAAGAATATTTTTTCTGCGTTCTTAAGGATATTAAAGTTATGACATTGGAGGATAAGAATTGTATACCAGAACCATTTTAGAAGGTCCAGGGTATAGATTCGTTAAGAACCACTATTCAACCAGAGGTGGTGCTCCAGGTGTAAACCGGAAACCTAAGAGGAAGAGAACACCTGAAGAGATGGAAAGGCAGAACAGATGGAATAGAGCCAAGAATGTTCAGCTTCTCATTCTGGGTAACTTCAAAGAGGGTTGGCATGTAACCCTAACCTACGCAAAGGAGAAGAGACCAGGAACGGTAGAAGAAGCCAAGAAGGTTCTAGCAAAGTTTCACCGAAGGATGAAAGCCAAGTTCAAGAAGGCAGGTTTTGAGTATAAGTGGATAGCAGTAACGGAGATCGGCAAGAGAGGAGCTGCACATCATCATCTTATACTCGAAGATCTCCACACCGAGTCCTTCACAACTCAAAGAGCAGTATCAGAGTGTTGGGATGACATTACAAACTTCTCAATGCTTTACGAGGAAGGACAATATGCAGAACTGGCTGACTATTTATGCAAGAAGGAGACCAAGGAAGAGGTATCAGGCTGTAAGGTATCACATTCGAGAAACCTTATCATGCCAAAGAGAACCAAGAAGACCATGCTAAGAAGAACATGGAATCCTGAACCAAAAGTACCTAAGGGATGGATGTTGGTTAAGGACTCACTAGAGAACAAGATTTGCGAATATACCGGAAGACCTTATCAACACTATTTATTGATTCAACTAAGGAGGAGTAGAGATGGCACTATATGAAACATTCGGAGAGTTTGATTCAGCAGAAGAACTCAACATGGCAGCAGCCAACCAGAAGAAAGAAGGAGACGAGACAGCTCTTATCGAGCTTGCTAAAGAAAACGGAATAGATGAAGAAGATGCGAAAGACTACTTTGAAGGGATAGTTCCTGAACTGTGTTCAGACCTTATGGCAGCAGCAGGAAAGATTAAAGTCGAGAAGGAATATCTCGGACTAACTGAAGCACTTGAAGATTATGCAGACTGGATCGTGAAGGAGTGTACTGAAGATGCAGAGTTGTGTAAGGCAGTAAGAAAGAAAGGCAAGAGTCTTGCCGGAGCACTTGGAGCAGTATTGAAGAAAGCTTGGGAGATTAAAGAGAACATCCATGAGGATATCTTAAAGGCAGCAGGTATCTCTGCAAATGTTAAGAACGGATCACCTGGAATGAGAACCACAACCAAGCTGATGCGTGAATACTATCTCGGAGGTGGCAAGGATGGAGAAAAGAACTGACCTAGAGAGATACAGAGAACAGGTTCAGCCACTTCCAAACGATTTTGAAGAGTGGGCCTTCAGTAAGTTTGATGGAGCTTACAACTTCTATAAGGGCAACATTACACTCTTTGGAGAGTTTGGAGAAGATGAAACCCTTAAAGGTGCTATGTGGTGTCCGGTCTGTAGAAAGTGGCAGAAGCCAACAAAAAAATACAGAGCAGGAGATGTTGCTTACTGTGATGAATGCGTATCAAGAGGAGTTATCTTCTCAGCTAATCAGAAAAAGACACCGACCAAAGACTATCAGACAATGTGGTACGGAGAGAAACTTAAAGACAGGGTGTTCGTTCTTCGAGGCTTCGTAGTTGCACTGGTGCAACACTCTCCGGTCTATGAAGTGTGGGATCAATACCGAATCGAAGTCTTTGAGAGAAGAAGAATCTACATTGGCAGCAGTTGGTGGGGTGTTGAATATAACAACTATGACTGGAACACCAAGACAACCTATTGGTCAAACACCGGAGCAGATACAACAAACATATGTGGTCCTGTTCATCCGGCAACATACGAGAACATCAAAGGCACTTGGGCAGAATATAGCTGTCTGGACAAGGCTAAGAGCTACGGTCTATTCTTTGCAGACACCTGCTTAAGAGGTGGATGGGGTAGATCACCATTCGATGCTTACCAAAGGTCAATATTCGACTACATGCAATGTTATGCCAAGGACAGAAGAGTCGAAATGCTGATGAAGTTGGACTTATACGAGCTAGTAGAGAATAAGATGTCAGGATGTAGTGGCAGATACAATTACAAAGCCAGAAACCCTTATGACTATCTCAGAATATACAAGCATAGAATTGCAGGCCTAAGAAACGCTGATGACCAGAAGAACACTTTGAAGGCTTTACAGCTTGAAAGACAAAGAGGAGAACACTGGACTGATGAAGAAGTCTTTTTGATTCGAATCAACTACGCATACTTAAAGGAGATTAACTCGATTCTTGAACATACAACCTTGAAGAAGTTTGCAAACCATATCATGGCATACGCAAAAAAGGAGGACAGGACAGAACGAGAAGTCTGCTCCATATACTTTGACTACTTCAAGACAAAGAAGGCTCTAGGGTATGACATGAACAACAGCATCTATCTCTATCCAAAAGATCTCTGGAGAACACACGATGAAACGATGGACGAATCAGAAGGCAGGAAACTCGAAGATAAGATCGCAAAGGCTGAGAAGGACTATCCGATAATTTCCAAACGCTACGAGAAGGCAAAGGATGTCTATTTTTACAGAAAAGGCCGGATGATGATAAGACCTGCCATGTCAGCCACAGAGATAATCATGGAGGGCAGAACATTACATCACTGCGTAGGTAATGAGCGTGTAGGATATCTGGCAAAGTGTAATCAGGGTAAAGACATCATCCTGGTGCTTAGGAAGGTCAAGAATCCTGATGTGCCTTATGTAACAGTCGAGCTTGATGAAGATGGAGAGATAGCTCAGTGGTATGGAGTGCACGATTCAAAGCCGGATGCAGTTAGAAATGATAAATGGCTGCAAAGATATATTGACCAGTTGGATTCCAAGAAGGTCAAAAACGAGATGAAGAAAGTTAAGAGGTTAAAAGCATGAACGAATTAACATACTCAAAGTCATACAACGAGTACAAAGCAGAAGTTGGAACAGAACTCTCCAAGGCTTCTGAGAGCTTTGTCAGAATCGGCTACCTTCTGAAGGTCGCAAGAGATACAGATGTGCTTAAGGGCACTGAGTACGAATCAAACTACCTGGGATTTGCTGAAGGCGAGTTTGGACTTGATAAGTCTCAGGTGTCGAGATTCATCCGTATAAATGACAGATTCTCTGTAGGTGGCAATTCAGATGAATTACTACCAGAGTTCAAAGGCTACGGAACAAGAAAACTCGGCATCATGATAATGCTACCTGACGAACTGACAGAAGAACTCTCACCGGAGTACACAGTCGAAGAGATAAACGAGATCAAGGAAGTGGTTAAAGAAGAACAAGCCATCACACCTGTTGAAGCTATGGTGGAGAGAATGTCAAACCCAGAATCAGAAGAGACACCACTCATTGAGTCCTGCTTATATCAGATTTTAGAGAATAACCCAGATATCTTCGTGGACATCTGCAAGGACAATTTCCAAAGGACTTGGAAGATATTAGCTCCTGTAAGTGAACAGATGTATATTGTGAGACTCCAAGGCATCGGAAGAATGATGGTAACCTTCCACGAAACAGAAGTCAGCATCTTCAACGCTCGTACAAGCGAGAAGGAGACAGTTGACAAGGAGATAGTAGAAAAGACCGTTAAGAGTTTGGTGTTTCCCTACTTCTCGGATAAAGAACCGGAGACTGGTTACCAGGTTATGTTCGGCAAGGAGTTCCCAAAGAAAGAAGAAACCAAAAAGGAAGTAAAGAAGGAGTCAAGGGTTAAGGATGTCTCCAAGAAGAAACCGGAGAAGAAGCCAAAGGAAGAAAAGATCGCAAGAATTGAAAAGGCCGAAGAAATAATCACCAAGGCAGAGACCAAGGAAGAGCCAAAGGCAGCAGAGTCTAGCATAACGATAGAGCAGATCAGAAAGGAAGTTCTTAACTTCTATCACTTCTCATACCTTGACAACATCCTTCAGCACTTGGATGCAGGAAATGTTGATAAGGCTCTTATAGACCTTAAGACGGATATTAAGAGACTGAACGATGTTAAGGACATCATGGAACAATACAAACCAGAGGAGAACGAATGAAAAGCATAATTCAGGAAGACAAGAGTTATTGTTACATCTGCAAAGAGGAAACAGGGTACAAGATGGAGAGACCAGGACTTGAAGAGCATCACATCTTCGGAGGTCCTAACAGGAAACTGTCAGAGAAGTATGGCCTTAAGGTTTATCTTTGCCCTTGTCATCATCAGTTTGGACCGGATGCAGTACACAAAAATCCAAACTATGGTTATGACTACTACTTGAAGCAGTTAGGGCAGCAGGCCTTTGCAGAACACTTCCCTGAATTAGATTTCAGGTTAATCTTTGGCAAGAACTTTATATAGAGCTACACTACGGAATACACTGGCAGGCATGCTCTCCTGCCAGAAAGGAGGCAAGATGGAACTGAAAGAAGCGTATGCTTTCTTTGGTCAAGTTAGATTACATGAGAACAAGATTAAGCGTATTACAAACACGCTGACGGAGTTAAGAGCCTGTCTCTTACCAGGGTGCATCCGTTATGACCTAGACAAGGTTAATACATCACCCAAGGACACGATGTCAGAGTTGTATGCAAGAATAGACGAGCTTGAAAGAGAACTGAACGAGGAATATCGCTTGAAGGCTATGGCAGTCATGGACATTGACAATGTGCTTCAGAGCATTCCAGAAGGAGACGGTAAGACCATTCTGTCAGACTTCTACATCGCAAGAATCTCGATGCCAAAAATAGCCGATGCGATGGGATATTCGTTAAGACAGTGTTGGAGAATCAGAAACAAGACAATAATGCAGATAATGGAGGTAAAAGATGAATAAAGAATTACTGATAGCAGTGTTAAGCTTAATGTTTATATCAGCCTGTATGGGTTTTGTAATGTGTTTCATGGCTATGGGTGGCTTTGATGATAAGCCAGATGTTCAGAAGACCTATCTGGGAGATACAGAAGTCAAGGTTGAAGTACATTACGATCCACCGATGACAGAAGCAGAAGCTGAAGAGCCTGAAGTGGTAGAAGTTAAAAAGACAAGCCTTGGAAGATACAAGCTGACCGGATATTGTCCATGTGAAGCATGTTGTGGAGTTAATACAGGCATCACAGCGACCGGAACAAAGGCAACAGCCGGAAGAACTATAGGTGTGAATCCAAAGTACATCCCTTATGGGAGCGTAGTTGAAATCAATGGGCAGCAGTACATCGCAGAAGACACAGGAAGTGCCATAGGTAATAAGCATATAGATATATACTTTGACACTCACGAAGAGGCCTTAGCTTTTGGAGTACAGCATGCAGAAGTATATCTGTTGGAGGTGGAAGAATGAGTGGTGGTTCATACAATTATCTGTATTCACGCATAAAAGACGAATATGTGGGAGACATGTTTGACGAAGAAATTGAAGAAATGACAATAGACTTCTGCCAGGTCTTACATGACCTAGAGTGGTGGCAAAGTTGTGATTATTCAGAAGACAGGTACAGAGAATCATTAAAAAACTTCAAAGAAAAATGGTTCAAAGGCAAAAGAAAGGCAGCAGTTAAAGATTTATTGATAATTCGACAGACAAAGTTCAATTATTCACCTGAAGACTTGCAAAAAATGAGAGAAAATATAACAAAGCAAAGAGATGAAGGAATTATCTTACTTCCATACACCTGCGAAGTAATTACAGCTCCTGAAGATGTGAGAATAGAGTTTGAGGACAGAAAAAAGGATGAATGGATTCCATGTACTGAAAAACTTCCAGAAGAAGGACAATATGTTCTCTGCTCCGTTGATAGAAGAGACGAGATAAACGAATGTCGAGTTATTATAAGCAAGTTCCGAGACAATGACTTCTGGCACAATGGCAGAATATACGCTTGGAAACCATTGCCAGAGCCTCTGGAGAAGGAGGAAGAAGAATGATTCAGATCGACATAGACCTTCCAGAGACATGTAGCGACTGCCCTATGAAGGAAATACACTTCAAGTCATATTATTGTGGACTGATTAAAGACTTTGTAAGGAATCACGAGAGATATTTCACAAGAGACATCAGATGTCCGTTAAGGGAGGTGAAAGACGATGGTCAAGATTAACATGGATATGCCGAGTAGCTGCTTCATGTGTCCTATAAGAGCGATAGCGATGGACTGTGTAGGTGAGACATATTATTCTTGTGGGTTTGTAAAAGAGCCTATAAGAGACGGAAGGACAGAGCATAGACACAAGGACTGTCCGTTGGAGGTGCTAGATGACCAAGAGTCAGGAGAGAAAACTGAATAACGCAATTAAGACATTGCGAATAAATTACATTGTCGCTTTGGAAATGCCACACATCGAGCATCCACTTGCTTGGGCATTGTATCACACTTGGGTGGATGAAGATGTTAAGGCAAGAACCAAAGAAGGCAACAGATGGGAGAGCAAGAATGAATAAATATATCTTAAGACATACCATAAAGGGCAAAGACTATGACCAGAACTTCGAGACAAAGGAAAGAGCAGAAGATGCAGGAGACAAACTTTGGAATAGTTACCTGAAAGAAGATCAGGAAAGACTCCAAGCTCTTTACATGTTTGAATGGAGCACAAGAAAGACCTTAAAGGTGTGGAAGAAGTTAAGCGTTAATGTAAGCACAAAGGAGATCGAATGAGAAAGAACGAAGAAATTATTGAGTTAGCAGAGAATAAAGGTTGGAAACTCATACAGAAAGGTTTTGATGGAATGTCTCTTGCAAAGCCTAAAGAAAAAATATCAATAGTTTGCTCTTGGGCAGCAGGTTGGGAACATGTCAGCATTAACAGATGGGATAGAACACCAACCTGGGAGGAAATGTGCGAACTTAAAGAGATATTTTGGAGGGATGACGAAGCAGTTATGCAGATTCACCCACCAAAGAGTGAATATGTTAATAATCTGGAACACTGCTTACACCTTTGGAGGCCTATTGAACAATTTAATGGCAAGATACCACTTCCTGATAGTTTGTTAGTAGGCATAAAGGGTTTGAAAGTGAAAAGGAGTAAAGATGATTAAATTATCAATAATCATTCCGGCATATAACGCAGGACACTACCTTGATGACCTCATAAACTGCTTAAGGCCACAGCTAACCGAAGAGGTCGAAGTAATAGTTGTGGATGATGGCAGCAGGACTCCGGTTGAAGATATCGCCGGAGTCGAAGTCATAAGGCAGGAGAACAAAGGAGCATCAGCAGCAAGAAATACCGGAATAGACAACGCAATAGGTAAATATATCGCTTTTATTGATGCAGATGACCTAGTAAGCGAGAGATATGTTAAGACCATCTTGAAGAAGATCGAGACAGAACAGTTCGACTACTGTTATCTTTCCTGGAATACCTTCGGAGGTGGTTGGAACTATGAGGTCAAACTTAAGAGCCTTGAAGATAAGTTTCCACCGTTCAACCTTTGCGTGTGGAATAGAGTCTATAAAAAGTCCATGATAGGCAAAATTAGATTCAATGAGCATAAAGCAATAGCAGAAGATGCTCAGTTCATTAGAGATGTCAAGGAAGAAGGAAAGAAGAAAGCCTTTATAGGTGAATCAATGTACTTCTACAGGACAGGACATGGAGGGAACTTAAGCCAGAGATTCAATAACGGTGAACTGGACTTTGAAAGGGTGGTTGTAAATTATAGGCACATCACCAAGGATATGACAGACTTAATTGACAAGGTGAAGGAACTGAACGAGACAAAGGAAGTTATCATCTTGACCGAGCAGAATGACCTTCCAGAGCTTGAACAATATGCAATGGTAATCGCTCCAAGGAAGTTAAGAGCCAACGAGCTTATAGGAGAGCGTACAAACCTTGTTGAGATAATTCCAAAACCGATAAGAACACAGGTGGTAATGTATATTGCTAATGCTCACAAGATAGGAGGTGTTGAGACCTTCATCTATAACTTCTGCAAAGAGATGTGTAAGTTCTATGACATCATAGTGGTTTACACTGAACACATGGATGCCATGCAGATAGCAAGACTTGCAGAGTTCGTTCAGGTAATGAGAAACCCAAACAAGATAATTAAGTGCGACACTCTGATATCAAACAGAATCACAGATGATGTTCCAAGCAACATCAAGTTTAAGAAAAAGATTCAGATGTGTCATACCTGCCAGATGAAAGAAAACTATCAAATCAAGAAGGGATGGGATGAAATAGTTTTTGTATCACAGGTGGCAGCAGATTCTTTCAGAGACCAAGCTCCTGAATACAAGGTTATCCATAACCTAACAAGTACGGAGAAACCGAGAAAGACTCTGCTCCTCATTTCAGCACAAAGGATGACATACGAGAAAGGAGAGCAAAGGATCATTGACCTAGCGAAAGCATTCCAGAGAAAAGGCATTCCGTTCCTTTGGATAGTCTTTACCAAGAACAGACTCAAAGAACATGTTCCTGGAGTCATCGAAGCCGATCCGACACTTTGTGCTAAAGACTTCTTCAAGCGAGCTGATTATGTAGTCGGCTTATCAGACATAGAAGCATACGGTTACACGCTAGTTGAAGCAATGCAGTCAGGAGTTCCGGTCTTAACTACTCCGATATCTGTTCTGGATGAAATAGGATTCAAGGATGGAGTAAACGGTTACATCGTTCCGTTTGATGTCAAAGAAGCTGATGTGGAGAAGTATTATAACAAGATACCAAAGTTCAAAGCCTTGAAGAACAGCAATGAGGATATAATCAAACAATGGCAGCAGTTATTAGGAGACTCAAAGCCGACAGGAACTTATAAGCCATTCAGCGATTTCGTGAAGGTAGTAATCACTGAAAGCTATGGAGACCTTGAACTCGGTCGCAACATGATGCCAGGTGAGATAGTGAATATGAGAAAAGAGAGAGCATTGCTCTTAATATCACTCCACAAAGCAGAAGTTGTATAACATGTCATTGAATGTCATATATATAGTGTGTTATTGTTATCTGGGAGACAACCGAAAGGAAGTCTCCTTTTTGCTTGATTCGCTTTTGTGCGAACAATATCTCCTAGCCAGAGCTTAGGCTCTGGCAGAATGGAATCAATATGGCAAGAGACTTTGCAAAGGCACTATACAATTCTAAAGAGTGGGAGGTAGTTCGTAAGACTGCCTTAATGAGAGATAATTACTTATGTACCAAATGTGGGCGACCTGCCGAAGAAGTACATCACATAATACACTTATCTCCGAATAACATTGGTGATACAAGCATCACGTTCAACCTTGATAACCTCAGGAGTCTTTGCAAAGAGTGCCATTTTGAGGAGCATCGAGGCGAGCATGCAAAGGGCAGGTCGAATATTGAATCGCAAGAGTATATGTTTGACGAGAATGGCTTTTTGGTTCGGAAAGTTGCACCGGTGCAACCGTAAAATATTTTTTGTCGAATCCCCCCGTTGGTCGACAAAAAATCGAAGGGCAGGAGAC
>Ga0310696_10006481_pt1 | contig 13878 bp, 10 predicted proteins | sample AusTroGonzalo_MG_4_FD_203885 | JGI IMG/M metagenome (GOLD analysis project Ga0310696, IMG submission 203885) | Bovine rumen microbial communities from tropical cattle in Woodstock, Queensland, Australia - Gonzalo_02 (v2) (version 2) | ecosystem: Host-associated > Mammals > Digestive system >... | reverse complement strand
CCTTCGAAATCATACTCGGCGCGGTTAAGAAACCACTCCTTGGGCATTGAATATCTCTCCTTCAGAGGATGCTTGGTATAGAGCTTGCCGAACGACTTAAACAGAAGCAGTCTTACGCGGTTAGGCGAAGAATTTGAGCTATTAGAAGCATACTTCTCTACCCTCTTATAGACATGTTCAACGGAGAACAGCGATAAGAACTTATACCAGAGTTTGGCGATTCCTTTCCTGCTGACTTTACCTACACGAGCATAAAGTATCTTACGAAGGAAGAAGCAGTCGATATCCTGGAAAATCTGACCGATAACGCTGTTAGGAACATCATCTAACGGGAAAATATCAATGGCTACACCGGTCTTGCACTTAATGTGCTCCTGACCAACACGGACAAAAGTCGTGCCAGTTCTTCTGACCTTCGGATATTCCCAGAGATATTCGGGATCATTATAGTGATCCTGATAAAAAGCGATGTCAGGATCCATCTCGCCTGCAACTTTTCTGAACTTCTCGAAGTCCTCTCTGAGCATCGTGATATCGGCATCGTCATCCCACGGGATATAGCCCTTATGCCTGACGGCACCGAGCAAAGTACCACAGCTTATGGTGTATCTGATATCGTGCTTCCTGCAGACCCTGTCGACCTCCTGGATCAAGGGGATCTGAACAAGCTGCATTCTGCGGAATTCTTCAGGTGTCAGATACTTAACTGTTCCCATCAGAGTGTTTTAAGATACTCCATGAAGTTTTCTTTGTTCTCAAGCGCTGTTGTAGTAGGTCTGCCCAAGTCGTCACGGGCACCGATGCTGCATGATACTTCGATCAATGATAGTTCGTTACGCGCCTTAGCAGCCTTAAGTTCGTTGTCCAAGTCCTCGAAAGTATCAACCTTAACTGCATAAGGATAGCCGCAAGCCTTAGCGATACCAACAAGATCAATGCTGCCTGCAACAGTAGGCATGCCGCCGACTGTCTCGTGAGCTCCGTTATTGATAACAACATGAACCATGTTATCAGGCTTATTGGCACCTAAGAGCGCCATTGAACCCATGTGCATCAGGACTGCACCGTCGCCGTCAACACACCAGATCTTCTGATCGGGCTTATTGATAGCTACACCAAGTGCAATTGATGAGCTGTGGCCCATGGAACCGACAGTAAGGAAATCGTACTTATGTGACTGATCGTTAGCTACACGTGTCTCGAAGAGTTCGCGGGAAGCCTTACCTGTTGTTGATACTATCGGATCTTCGCCTGTAACAGCAACGATATGCTTGATGATGTCTTCACGAACCATCGTGTTGTCATTCTTATAGACGACCTTCTCATCATAAGAAAGAGCACCCTTACGGATTACGAATGCAACATCTTTGCCTGTAGCAAGAATATTTCTGAAGTCTGCCATTGCAGCTTCGACTTCTTCATCAGTTGTCTCTTTGCCGATGACAAAAGGCTTGATGTCCATATCTTCAAGGAGCTTAACCGTAACTTCACCCTGATAGATATGCTGGGGTTCGTCGTGGATGCCGGGCTCGCCTCTCCAACCTACGATAAATACAACAGGAATCGCATAAACCTTATCGTTAAGAAGTGATGCAACAGGATTGATGATGTTGCCCTCACCTGAATTCTGCATGTAAACAACAGGGACCTTGCTTGTAGCGAGGTGATAACCTGCAGCCAATGCCGTGCAGTTACCTTCGTTTGCAGCGATTACGTGATGCTTGGGATCGATGCCGTATGTATTCATGAGGTAATTGCAGAGCGCCTTGAGCTGCGAATCCGGAACACCTGTATAGAAATCAGAACCGATTATTTCAACTAACTTTTCAACCTTCATTTTGTTGCCCCTTTATTTATTAAGTTCCCTCTCTAATGCGGGATTGATTATGTTATTAATGATGAATTCGGCAGTAGCATCGATCTCATCGAAGTGAACTGTCTTAGGAAGCGTTACGCCAAAAGCTTTCTCAGCCTTAGCAATAAGAGCATCAGTATATACAAGGCATCCGTCCTTGATATCTTCAACGCCGTCCAATGCCAGAGACTGTCTGTTCTTCGAGATCATCTCGTCCATTCCGAAAACAGTATCATCGATATAGCACTTCGGTTCATCGCCTGTACCGTCAACGACAACGGGGAATCCGCCTATATTACCGAATACTCCGGGTGAATGGAATACCATCTTCTTGTTCTCACGGATAGATCTTAAGATGCAGTTGATGATATCGAAGTTTGATGAAGCGTTCATCATGTTACGCTTGGAATCCGTAGGCATCGTGATAACGCACTTCTTAAGGAAGAAGTCCTGATCGATTGCAATCGCATCGCCCTTATAAGAAGCGCTGATAAGCTGCTCAACGCCTTCGTTCTGGCCTTCCTTGCTGATAACGACATCGTGGAAATGAGCTGTAGCCATCTCGATATCGATGTTCCAGAAATCATCAACACCGATGTCTTCAGCAATAGCGAACTTAAGACGAGGCAGTAAGTGATTGAGATTGCCTGAACCGAAGTCAGGATAAGCCTTGCCGGCACTCTTAAGCCACGGGATAGTACCATCAGAATAAGATGTGTTGATAACAACACCCTTACCTTCTGCCTTCTCATAAGCAAGCATGATGTTGCGGATATACTTGATTGACAGAGGTGTCCAAATACCGTAAGCACGGACATTCTTCCAAGAGATAGTTCCATACTTAAGACCTGAATATACGCGGCTCGTATTGACGATAAAATCAGGCTGGTACTTAGCGATGCAGGCAGCAATTGTATCTACATTCTCGAGATCACAAGTGCCTTCAACGATAACGTTTGACCTGTTCTGACGGCGGATAAGCGCAGAAACGCGGGCGATATTTACATCGCACTGGAGCTTTTCTGCGTTCCTGCCGCATACGATTATCTCGAGCTTCTCATCTCCTGTTGAGAGCAGGTATTCGAGAAGATAATTGCCGACACTTCCGAGGCCGATGATCATTACCTTGATCTTGCCTTCGCAGTCGTGCTGCTTAATAAGCTTTAGCTTTTCGTTGATCATTCCTATTAATCCTTCCTATCTAGAGACCTGCAATAACAAAATCGTTTATCGTATTGCAATTGATCCATGTCTTCATCGGTATAACATTTATGTTTTTGCCATTACGGGCAAGAGTCTGGAAATACTCATTTATAAGTACGAGATTGGTTCCTTCGTGGCCTGACTCAGGAATAGAATCTGTTACCTTCTTAAGAAGGCCGCTGTCGGTAAACTTCCAGATCTGTCCGGAGTTGTAGATAGCGGTAAACGGCTCATTGATCACGAGTTGGCCGTGAGATGTGTCGTAAATATAGTGAGGAACGTTATCAAGATCGTAATAGAGAGCGACTGCCTTCTTAGCCTTAATTGCTTCACTATTGATCGTGATTACGCTGTCAGAGCTTCCTGATACTGCAGCAAAACTCTCATCATCAACATACAAATCGCCTTCAGCAAAAAGGAGTTCATCAAAAGATGTTCCGTACTTCTCAAATACTGCTTTAATACCAAGATAGAGGCTCCATCCGGAACCGTATTCAGCGTACTTCTCGTTATTTACGAGAATAATCTTCTTGCGGAATTCTTCAGAAAGAATGTCATTGATATATGCTTTAAGTTCGCTAATGAAGAATCCGCCGACGATAACGAACGCATCGTAATCAGAAGCCTGGGTCAGCATGTGGTTAAGAAGAGTCTTCTTGGGGTCTTCCCTGTTATAGATGCACTTAACAGTAGGCTTTCCAACGCTCTCGGAGAACCTCGTTGCTGAACCTGCTACTGTAGTAAGAAATATCCTCATGCGTTGTTCTTCCTAAAATCTACGATCATGTCGATGCCTTCAGACAGCGAGATCTTCGGAGCCCAGCCGGTTCTGGTCCTGAGCTTTTCAGTGCTAAGTACTCTTCTTACAGGATCTGATTCTCTGTAGCCCTCGAAGGTGATCTCGGGATTCTCGATGCCGAGCTTATCTGCGATAAGAGCAACGAGATCTAAGATAGAGATCTCCTCTTCTGTTGCAACGTTATAAACACTTCCGTCCAATGCATCGTCATGCTCTAAGAGATGCAGTACTGCAGCACATGAATCGATATTGTGCAGGAACGTTCTCTTATTTACCTTGGAGTTCTCGAGGAGAACTACCTTGCCGTCATTAAGAAGGCTGTTAACGATGTGAGGCAGGATGTGCTTTGCAAATCTCTCGTTCTTGCTGTATACGTTTGCAAATCTTAATGAAGCACCGCGGATCTTGCCTGCATCAACAGCATCCTTCATGAAGAACTCAGTAAGGAGCTTGCCACATGCATAAGATGTTCTCTGGCTGTGCTCTGCATCGGACATAAGAAGATAATCCGTCTCCTTAACGCCGCCTTCCTTGAAGGACTGCATTGAATACACCTCGGATGTTGAGCAGTTGATATAAGCATCTGCTCCAACTGAGATAGCTTGATCGAGGAACGTTCTCATGCCGAGAAGGTTCGTATCGAATGTTGACTTAACATGATAGAAATACTCAGTATGAACTACGGCTGCGCAGTTGATATAGAAGACCTTATCAAAGTTCTTCTTCATGTTGATGACCTTGTACTCGATCTCAGCCATCTGTGCAGCATTGTTTATATCGTACTGGAAGAATTCGAATCTCGGATCGTCGATACAATCCTCAACCGTATCGATCGATGAGCAGAAGAAGTTATCGAATCCGATAACGCTTCCCCTGTTGCCGCCAAGGATCTGTCTTACGAGCTCATTACCGGTCATGCCGGTTACACCGCTGATAACATAAAGATTATTCATGTGAATCACACTCCGTTTGTTAATCTGTCTCTATAAAAAGAATCCACCTCATCAGTGAATAGACTCTGTTCATATTCAATATCGTATGGAACCGATATGAGGGATACCCCTTTATCGGTATCAAGTATAGCATACTGGGCCTTCGGATTATGGTTCCTGGGCTGCCCTACACTGCCCGGATTTATGAAGGTTACCTTCTTCTTGTTGCGGTATTCGGGGTTATCGCATTCGTAGTAGTGCTCGAAAACATGAGCGTAGTGGCTGTGACCAGACAGAACATAGTCGTAACCCTCATATCCTGCAAAGCTTCCGTCTGTTCCGTTAGCCTTATCAGGGAAGATCGCCTTCCAATAAGGATTTGTAAGACTGCCGTGAATTGCAAGGAACTTAAGACCATCAATCTCAAACTCATAAAATCCTGACTTGCCCTCGATGGAATCCAGGTAAGCAAAAGATTCAGCCGTGAGATGAGCCTTGTTGTTCTTGGCAGACACCCTGCCTCTCTCAGATGAGAATCTCTCATAGTCGTCTTCCATTATTGCCTGCTCATGGTTGCCCCAGATGTTGCAGACAACGGGAATATCAAGACTTCTGATAATGGAAATAGCTTCGTTAGAACGCATACCGTAATCGATAAAGTCGCCTAACAAAGCTATTTTGGATACCTTATGGTTTGTCTTAATATCAGTTAAGACACTCTCTAATGCAGAACAATTGCCATGTATGTCAGATATAATCGCAAGTTCCATGAGGCTTACCTGCAATTATAATGTGTCGATCAAGGAGATAATGTCTTTAATCGGCAGGAGTCTCGAATCAACTTCAGCAGCTCTGTGATATCTGAGGATATCTTCAGCTGTTGACTTCATAGCCGGGAAAGCAGCTCTTGTGAGCTGGTTCGCATAAATAACGATGTTTACGCCGTGAGCAACAAGCTCATCCTCATAAACAGTATTGAAAGAGCTGGGTACAACAACAAGAGGTGTCTCCTTGTTGAATGATCTGAACTTATCGCAGAACTCCAAGATCTCTGCAGGATCCTTCTTACGGCTGTGGATCATGATACCGTCAGCACCTGCCTCAACGAATGCCTTGGCACGTGTGATTGCATCTTCCATGCCCTGCTCGAGGATAAGGCTCTCGATACGAGCGATGATCATAAACTCGTCAGAGAGCTGAGCCTTCTTACCTGCTCTGATCTTCTCGCTGAAGTGCTCGATGGAATCCTGAGTCTGCTTAACTTCAGTACCGAAGAGGCTGTTCTTCTTAAGACCAGTCTTGTCCTCAATGATAACGGCACTTACGCCCATACGCTCGAGTGAACGTACTGTGTATACGAAGTGCTCTGTAAGTCCGCCTGTATCACCGTCAAAGATGATAGGCTTTGTAGTAACTTCCATAACGTCATCGATTGTTCTGAAACGGCTTGTCATGTCAACGAGCTCGATATCAGGCTTACCCTTAGCTGTTGAATCACAGAGGGAGCTGATCCACATACAATCAAACTGATCGATGTGCTCGCCGTTGGCAACGACTGTCTTCTCGGCAATAAGGCCTGTGATACCGCTATGTACTTCGATTGTCTTAACGATAGGAACGATATTGAGAAGCTTTCTGAGTCTGCCTCTTCTGAACTCAGGCATGGAGAGCTTCTCATTCATCTGACGGTCAATCTTCTGGATATTCTCGTTGAATGTATAAGGAACCTCAACAAGTTCTCCGCCGTACTCAGCGAGGAGTCCTGTAATGTTCTCCTTAATAACGGACATGGCAGAAGAACTCCAGTTATTACCGTGAACGATGTAATCAGGACGCAGTTCCTTAACTACTTCGTCGTACATAATGTGATTCTGAACGATGACATCATCAACGCCCGGAATCGCCTTGATCATCTCTATTCTCTCCTCTACGGACTTCATAGGGAATCTGTTATATCTGACCATCTCGGAATCGCAAAGAACACCGACTGTAACAGAGCCAAGTTCCTTCGCCTTCTCGATTATGTTTAAGTGACCTTCATGAATAATATCAGTGCAAAAGCATGTATATACCTTCTTAGCGCACATGTAACGATCCTCCGCCCATTTCAATATCGCTAAATATTATAATATAAATATAAGAAAAAACAAAAAGGAAATACTTAACCGACTCTCAATATCTTGCGATAGAGCATCTCAATAGTATCTACATCTAGTTTTATGGGGTGATTCTTAAGCCTTACGGGGTTAACAGAAGTCTTGAGAACATCTATCTCATTATCAGTAACCTCAGGTATTGCGAGTTCCAAGCGCTCGAAAATCTCTTCTAAGCAATTAGCACCCTCAGAAGCAGACATATATCCGAAGAGACCTGCGATCTCATCTAAGGTAGCCTTAATATAGTCTTCTCCCCTGGAATCAATGCACTTATCGGTGTTTTCGACCATCCACGGGAACAAAACTCTATCGCACAATATAGCCGCATGACCATGTGAAGGGCCGAGATGGCTGGTGATCTTGTAGCACATAGCGTGACCGGCAGTTGTCTGAGTGATATTAATAGCCTTACCTGCAAGATTTGCAGCAATCAGCATTCCGTGGTTACCTTCTTCGGTGTTGCCCAGATAACCTTCCATGTTTTCGAGAACGCCTGTAATAGCCTTACGCGAATACTCTTTGCTCTCATCGGTGCTGTTAACTGACCAATAAGACTCAACAGCATGGCAGAGAGCGTCCATCATGGTGGACTTCTTCTGATACATGGGCAGAGTCTTCAATGAATTATGGTCAAGCAATACAGTCTCAGGAATACAGGATTCGCTTGTAATTGACTGCTTCTCATCGTTCAGATAGATTACAGCGTAACGTGTAGCTTCTGAACCGGTACCTGCCGTAGTAGGCATCGCGATGAACGGAATGGTATTAGGTACGATCTCCTGCTTCATGAAGATCTCGTTCCTGTCCATGTTGTTATAGAGTTTGATGCACTTAGCTACGTCGATTGCTGAACCGCCGCCAACTGCAAAGATGCTGTCGCAGTTCTTCTCAATGAACAGTTCAACTCCCTTAACAACTGACTCATAGAGAGGATTCGGTACGAAATCACTGAATCTTATGATGTTGATCCCGGATGCTTCAACCTCATCAAGGTGCGCATTCAGGCTCTTCTGGAACTCAATGGAGCTGTCACAGACCAGGAGCAGATTCTTAACTGAATTGCTCTTAAACCAGTCATCTAACTCTATATAGTTGTCTTTAGCTGTAATTATTCTCTGATCCATAATCAATAAATATCGTACTTCTTATCCTTGGAATAAGGATACTCAACAAGTCTTCCGCCATAAGTAGCAATCGTCTGGCAGACTTCATCACGAACGGGCTTCTGAATGCCTTCGTTCCAGTCATCACCGTGAACAACGAAGTCTGGCTTATACTTCTCGAGATTCTCCTTATAAGACAGAGTCTCCTGAACGACTACCTTGTTAACGCCGACGATGTTCTCGAACAATACGATCCTCTCAGACAAAGGCAGAACGGGCGTTCTCTTATATGATGCCACTGCCTCATCAGACAGAACACCGACAATGATCTTACCCAGATGAGAAGCCTTCTTAATGATCGCGATATGGCCGCTGTGAATGATGTCAGCAGCAAAGCACATATACACTGTACGGTTCTCGATCTCTGCAAGTCTGGAACTTACAGCAGCGAGGTCTTCAGGTGTATCGATCTCAGAGCAGAGTCTGTTCTCAACGTCAAAAGCAGCAATGTTGCAAGCGCCTTCCAATTCATTGAGGGCATTCTCGGCATAAACCTTGCGGTTATCGCTCTCACAGAACTCAATGATCTTATCGAGCCATACTCTCCAATCAGCCTTGTTGAGCTTATAAAGAGCCTGAGCTTCCATGGCAACGTTGAAGAAATTGACACCTACCTTCTGAACATAGCCATCCATGATGACAGCCTTGAAGTCCTTCTCAGGCAGAGGCAGTGTTGAAGACACCTTCATGCAGCTTGTGGGGCAAGCGAGCATATCCTCAAGAACGGAGTACTCGAATACGAGATCGCCATGCATCAGGACGATGTCATCGTCCAAGAACTCTCTGGCACAGTAAATGCTGTAGATATAATTGGTTTCCGCATAGAGCGGGTTATTAACGAATTCGATGTGGATAGGCAGTTCCAAAGATCTGCAGTAGTTAACAAGGACAGAATCAAAGTAACCGGTCGTCATGACCACTTCCCTGATTCCGCTGTCAACCAAGAGTTTTAACTGTCTGGATAAGATAGTCTCCGTGCTGGAGATCTCAGTCATACACTTGGGATGCTCTGATGTAAGAACACCCATCCTGTGTCCTAAACCCGAATTAAGTATTAATGCCTTCACGCTTTACCCTCTGATCTGTCAATAATATCTAACAATTATACCATAATGCTTTTTATGGCTTCTACGAGTTTATCGTTATCAGCAGTATCCTTGACCGCGATTCTGACATATTTGTCGCTTGCAAGCTTCGAACTAAGGTCTTTAATGAGGATGTAGTATTCGTTAAGGAGCCTGTCAGTAAGTTCAAATGCAGTAATTCCGGACAATTCAACCATAAGGAAGTTAGCTTCTGAAGGAAGAACGCGGATTCCGGGAACTGCAGACAGAGCCTCTACGAAGCGCGCTCTCTCAGCACGGAACAATACCTTCGCATTCTCATAATCCTTCTCGTACTTGCCGTAGATCTGCATGTAGAATTCAGCAAACGAATTGATGTTCCATATAGATACATCCTTCTTCATTGCAGCGATTGCATCTGTATTACCTGAAGCAAGTATTCCCAAGCGAAGTCCCGGAACGCCAAAAGACTTGGATATGGACTTAATAATGAACAGGTGCGGGTTAGCTGACACGATGTCCTGAACCAGCAGCGAGCAGTCCGGATCGTCAGCAAAATCAATAAATGACTCATCAAGAACGATATTTACGTTATTAGTTCTTCCCCACTCTGCAAGTTTAAGCATGTCAGCCTTGCCGATGAAGTTACCGGACGGATTATCAGGATTTACGATTACCACGTTATCAACGGGATTAGCAGTAAAGAAATCAATTACATCCGCAGCTGTATATGTATACCCGAGCATACTGACATCGAAGAAGACAGAATCTTCCTTAGCAAATCTGTGGGGATACTCCTCGAATGTAGGCTTAATGAATCCTGTCTTACCCTCGAGGATACCGAGCAGACTCTTAATAAGTTCTGCGGCTCCGTTGCCTACAACGATATTCTCCTGATGAACATTGAAGTTCTTGGAAGCCAGAAGAGAATTAACCTTCATTCCCGAAGGATACTGTGTAAGAAGGGGCTGAAAGCTTGCCGTCATCTCGTCAACCATTCTTGCAGGCGGGAAATAAGGATTTACGAGATAGCAGAAATCAATAAGCTTCGGGAAACGCCAATAACCGCCGTATCTCTGCTGAAGGAGCTCTAACCTTCTCTTGTTATCCTCGCAGAACAAGGCCTCAGCAATATCGAGATCCTGGACATCATCGATCTCATACCACTTCTGCCCGCTTAATCTCTTCGCGCGGATCTCAGGATCATCAAGAAGCGTAATAACCTTTAAGACCTGCTCATAGTATTCATTATCGCCAAGCGCTTTGGTATAAGCCTCAAGGAACGGGATATACACAGAATCCGAGAAGTGTTTGCTGAACTTATAGACATTAACAGTCTTATAGTAGTCAGTAACCTTCTTATAATTGAGCTTCTTACCGGATGTGAAGTTCTTAATGTTGTCATTCTCATCGATCCTGATGCATGTACCGTCCATCCAGGATTCGTATTTATCAACGAGTACGAGGGTCTCACGGGGATCATTTATCATGGATTCGATTATGCCGTCTTCGAAAATAAGATCTGACTCAAACAGCAATGTATCGTCTTCTCTCAGATAATCCTTGGCAAGAGCAAGCGAATAGATGTTATTTGTCTTATCGTATATGGGGTTATTAACATAAACGATCGGAGTCTTAATATCCAATGTTGCTATATAATCAATAAGCTTCTGACCTTCGTAGCCAACGACAATAACGATACGGTCAAGTGACTGCTTCTCGATCTGATGAAGCAATCTGTCGATCAGCGATACTCCGTTAACCTTAACCATACACTTGGTATTGTTAGATGTGAGCTCCTTTAAGCGCTTTCCCATTCCTGCAGCTAGAATTATGGCCTGCATAAACGTTCCTCCAAACTTAGAACTCCCACTCAACCGCGGGATCTTTTGCCACCTGTTTCTCCTTAGGCGGCAGATTCATATATTCTCCGTATCTAGATGTCAGATATTCATCGTAATACTTAGTTCCGAACAGTTTCCTGTCCTCAAACTGATATTCAACAAGATTCAAAAACCATTCCTTCGGCATGCCGTAACGGAGATTAACGGCATTCTTGCCTGAACCGTATTCCTGGCTTCTCTCCTTACCGCCTGATGGCAGTGTAAGAACACGCACAGGCTTGTTATTAGAATTACTGCTTTTCCTTGCAGCCTTATCAAGCGACTTATAAACAGTTGATACCGGGATCTTCGATAACAGCTTCCACCTTAACTGGTTGCTATTGGCAACTGCTACCCTGGACCACAATATCTTCCTTAAGCAGAAACACTTAAAGTCATTGAGCTGCTGGCCAATAGTCGATGTCGGGATATCATCCAAGGGCATTACATCGATATAAACGCCGGTCTTACAATGAAGATGCGCCTGCCCCTCACGGATAAAAGTAGTGCCTGTACGGCGCACCTTGCCATATCCCCATAAATACTCAGGATCAGTATCGTGATCCTGGAAGAAGCAGACAGACTGGTCCAATTCACCTGCCACACGCTTAAACTTCTCATACTCCTCACGGAGCATCGTTATATCGGCATCGTTATCCCAAGGAATAAATCCCTTATGCCTTATAGCGCCAAGGAGCGTACCGCATGTTATAGCGTATTTAATGTCGTGAGCCCTGCAAACTCTGTCAAACTCGGACATCAACTCAAGCTGAATGCCCTGCATTCGCTTAAGATCTTCACCGCTGACAACGCCGGAGCCTTTTACCATAATCTCATTATCCTCATAAATTACTAAAAATTATTATAACGCAAAAAAGGAATAGTGAAGTAAAACTCCACTATTCCTTCCAAATATGCCTATTTATTTGATGTTTGACTTATCAGGCGCAGGTTCTGCCTTCCTTATAGCCCTGGGTAATGTAGTGCATATAGTACTTAGCCAGATCATCACCAAAGGCTTTACTAAGATCCTTATTTAAGTCCTTATAGACAGAGACATTGAATGTAGCTATAGCCTGACGTCCTTCTGCCATTCCGTGAAGTACGAAGTGCTTCAGACAAGCTGCAGAATCACTGCCAAAGGCCTTCTTTACGTCCGGATTATGCTCGATGTAGTAATCATAGTCATAAACCTTGGAGTAATCCACGCCGTTATAAACGGTTACCGGACCTTCAGGTGCAACTTCACCTACGCAGGTTCTGCCTTCCTTGTAGCCCTGATTCATGTAATGCAGATAGTAGCTTACAAGGTCATCGCCAAATGCGTTCCTCAGATCGGCGTTAAGACTCTTGTAGCACATAACATCAAATGTGCTGATTGCCTGTCTGCCTTCCTTCATACCGTTGGTTACGAAGTGCCTGAGAGCTGCAACATCATCAGTTCCGAAAGCTTTCTTTACGTCCGGATTATGCTCTTCATAGAATGTGAAGTCATAGACCTTAGAGTAATCAACGCCATTGTAAATGGTCGTTCCGACAATACCGGAAGTATCAGGATCCGTCGTCGGTTCCGGAGTAGGAGTTGTAGTAGATGAACTTGTATCCAGACCTAAATACTGCGTGTAGTACTTCTTATAATCAGTACCGAACTTGCTCTTGAGATCAGGATTTGCATCCATATAAGTGAAGACATTGAATGTATCTATTGCCTGTCTTCCCTCACGCATTCCGTTATTGATGAAATGTCTGAAGTAACTATATGTATTGTCACCAAAAGCATTTTTCAGGTCTTTGTTGTTCGTCTTGTAGTAGTTCAGATTGAATACAGCGCTTCCTGATCTGTTTTCTCTGACACCATTAGTAATATAGTGCTTCCATAACTTATCAGCATCAGTTCCGAACGCCTTCTTTACGTCAGGATATTCGTTTGCATAATAGACGGGATCGAAAACATACTTAAATCCGGGTGCCTTCTCACTTCCGAAGTATCCTGCACTCTTACCAGTTCTGTTGTAATAAGAGACATATGAATAGTTATCATCTCCATAAGAAGAAGCAAATTCAGAATAGTACTGCTTGAAGAAACTTATATCGAACTCATCAGAAGCTCTTAATCCCTCTTTGATGCCTGTAGTAATCCAATGAACCTTCAATTTAAGGGGATCTGTTCCAACAGTATCCTTCAGCTCGGGATTGTACTTAAGATACTGATCAGCATCAAAAGTGTACTTTGTATATTCATCACTGTTCCAGGGGTTATCCGAATTCGGATCAGTAGGATCCCATCCGCGGTAACTGCTCGGTGCATCACTGATCTTCATTCCTGTAGGCTTTGGAAGAGAACCGATATCGCTTCCGCCATAGAAAGTAGCAGGAGTACCGGCAGGACAGTTCTCATAGATCCACTTTGCATCCTCAACACAAAGTCTTACGCAGCCTGCAGAACAAGCAGTTCCGAGCTTGTCGTATTCCCAATACTCAAGATCCGAAGGGTCCTTTGAACAATAAGGAACGCAGTGGAACCAGATACTGCCTGTGATAATGGTGCAGTACTGTCCCCAAACACCACCTTTTAAAAGTCCCCATCTATACTTGGTAGATAAACTGTAAGTTCCGCTTGTAGGAGTTGCCTTACCTGTAGAACACAGAAAAGTCTTGATATGTGTGTCGTTCTCATATATCAGAACTACATTCTCGGTATAATTGATCCACACATGATACTTGCTCGCAGCCTTAACCGGGATTGATGTTCCCAGAAAAATCGTAACTGCAATAAGAATCGACAAAAATGAACTTAGTAACTTCTTCCGCATAAGAGCACCA
>Ga0310696_10006480_pt1 | contig 13881 bp, 14 predicted proteins | sample AusTroGonzalo_MG_4_FD_203885 | JGI IMG/M metagenome (GOLD analysis project Ga0310696, IMG submission 203885) | Bovine rumen microbial communities from tropical cattle in Woodstock, Queensland, Australia - Gonzalo_02 (v2) (version 2) | ecosystem: Host-associated > Mammals > Digestive system >... | reverse complement strand
AGTTTCGTGGCGATGAACACCTTGTCCCTGATCTTGTTTCTTTCAAGGATCTCACCCAGCGTAACCTCGCTTCCGGGATAGATGTAGGCGGTGTCGTAGTAGTTGACCCCGCTGTTGAAGGCCAGAAGAATCTCCTTCTCCGCCTTTTCCAAGTCGATGGAGGTTCCGCTTCGTGTGAACCTCATGCACCCGTATCCCAGGACTGAAAGTCTCTCCCCATGTCTGCCGTTTCTGTACTGCATGGGATAATGATAAGGGTTTTGAGGGGTTCAGAAAAGAAGAATCACACCCGCAACGGATATCAGGGTTCCGATGACGGAAAGGCCGGTGATCTTCTTTTTTCTGATCAGGTCTATCGGGATGAGGAAGATCGGGCTGGTCTGGACCAGGCTCTTAACCACACCGACGGGAATCAGGTTCATGGCTCCGATGGAGAGCGTCATTCCGAAGACCGGACCTGCTGCGGAGGCACAGACCATCATCACGACATAGCGCCGGTCACTGAAGGCTTTGAACTGCCTGCGGTAGTCCGTTCTTCTGAAGAAGCCGAACACGATCCATGCGGCAAGACCGCCGATCAGCCTGAGAAGGTTTGTCGATACCGAGGGCAGGCTTGAGAGAGCATATTTTGCCATGACATCCGCCACGGACTGGAGGACCGCCCCTGCAAGGGCGCAGAGAAAGCCCGTTCTGAGAGACATTCCTACGCTTTTTTCGGAAGAACCTCTGGATCCTGTGATCATCAGGGCAATTCCGAACACCGTCACGACCATTCCCGCAATCTGCAGTTCCTCAAGGTACTCCCTGAACAGGAACAAAGACAGAAGGGCAGTGAGCGCAGGGTTGAGCGTCATTATCACCGCAGTCTCCCTGGCACCCAGACCGACTATGGCCTTGAACATGAAGTAATCGCAGAGGAAGTATCCGACGAATCCCGATCCGAATGCAAAAAGATAGGTCTGCCAAGGGTAGCCGAAGGGGAGGTTGCCGTCGAAGATGAGCACAAGGACGACGGACATGGGCACGGCGAGGAACATCCTGACGTAGCCGATCATGTCGGATGTGAGTCTGTCTCCCATTCTGTTGTAAAGGCTCGTTCCGACTGCGGTAAGCAAAGCCGCGCAAAGAGCCATGATCTGTCCCTGAACCATATCCCGGATCCCGTCCCCCGATTATTCTAGGAAAGAATAGCAGAGCAGACCGAATCACTCAATGATTCAGACAAAAAAAGCCGCCGTGGAAATCCACAGCGGCCGAATCGGTTCATCAGATCCGTCAGAACTTGAATGTGATTCCGAGGCATGCGCTGCCCTTGAAGGAAACAGCGGGACCGACGGTGGAGTAGGTCTCTGACTCTGTTCTGGTGGTTCTCTCTGTGATCTGCTCGCTTTCTCCGGAGGAGATGACGTTCGAGCTGAAGAACATGACATCCGGATGGACCGTCAGGGAGACGGACATCTTGTCTGAAAGTGCGTAACCGGCATTGGCGTAAAGACCGAGTCCGAGTGATACAACTCCCCACTCAAAAGTCTGGTAGATCTTCTCGGTCTCGTCATAGTCTGCCAGAGCGATTCTGATATACTCGAATGCAAGTCCGGCACCGACGGAAAGATCAATACCGCTCTTCATGTTGAGTCTGTATGCTGCTCCGACATGGTTTGCGCTGGACATGAATGCGCACTTGTCGAAATCCTTCTTGTCGTATTCCGCGTCACCGATGGAGAACTTGCCGAAGAAGCCCAACGTCTGGTCATAGTAGACAAGGAAATTGTCTGTGAAATCATATGTGATGCCGACTTCAGCTCCGAAGGCGTGTGCTCTCCAGTAATCACCGTCACCTTCTTCCGATGCCTCTCTCACATTGACGAAGTCATAGGAGAAACCGCCCCTGAGGGTGAATCCGCCTTTTGCGAATGCGACTGTTCCCAGTGCAAGAAGTACGAAAAGAACTGCTAAAACTTTCTTCATCTTAATCTCTCCTGTAAATGAGGGTTTAATAAAAAAACTAATTAAATGAAAAGCCATCGGACGGATATTGTCAACTAAAACATATTTTCAAAGACAAAAAAAAGCTGCCGCACGAATGCGGCAGCCTGATTGAATCCGTTCAAGCAATCAGAACTTGAAGGTCAGTCCGACGGATGCGTTGACCTTGACTGAAGTGCCTGTACCGACATACGTGAATGTTTGGGACTCTGAGTATGATGTCTTGTCATCCAGCGTATAAGTTTTTGATTCGTTTGCAACAAGCGAGCTGAAGATCATGAAATCAGGATGGACTGTTGCAGAAACGGAAAGCTTGTCGGAGAATGCATAACCGACGTTGGCATACAGACCGAATCCGAGTGAGACGATTCCGAACTCATCTGACTCTGTCATAGATACTTTCTTGCCGATGATGGGATCGATTGCTTCTTCTACATCCCAACCGGCGATTCTTGCATACTCCATTGCAAGACCAGCACCGAATGCCAGCTCAAGGCCGTTCTTCATGTCCATTGAATAAGCGACTCCGGCATGGTTTGCGCTTGACAGGAAGGCTGTCTTTTCATAATCCTCTTTTTTGACTTCCTGCTCACCGAGCTTGAATGTGCTGTAGAAGCCCAGAGTCGTGTCATAGTAAGCGAGGAACTTGTCGGTGAAGTTGTATGTGACTCCAACCTCGGCACCAAAAGCATTGGCTTTCCAATTGACACCATTGTTATCCTCTGAAGGGACCTTGATATTGACGAGGTCATAGGAGAATCCGCCTCTGAGGGTGAAGCCCTGCTTTGCGAATGCGACTGTTGTCAGTGCAAGAAGGACGAAAAGAACTGTTAAAACTTTCTTCATTTGTATTACTCCTTATAAAAGATGCATATTAAGCTACTATAATGAAAATCAATTGTTGGTCTCTTGTCAACGGAAAACCGCATTTCAGGGGTCAAAACATGTGGTTCTTGTACTGTAAACCGGGCTGTTTTTGGAATACAATCTATATGTAGTAATAAAAGGAAGGGAAACATGAAGAAAACCGTGAAGAAGAATCTGATAGTTCTGTGCGCTCTTGTCGCCGTCATCTTCATCTGCATGATATTCGCAGACAGAATCCAGAAGGATTTCGGCCGTGTGGATATCACGGAGGGAGCCATCACCATCAACGACCAGGGCTACATCACCTACAAGCTTTACAAACCCGATACTGCCACCGAGCAGAACAAAGCCCCCGGAGTGCTTCTGCTTCACGGCTACCAGAACGACCATGAGACGAACGCCGCCTATGCCATCGAGCTGGCAAGAAGGGGAGTCGTGGTCCTGTCGATCGACGAGTACGGCCACGGCGGGTCCAGCATCCCCATGCGTGAAAGGGGATGGACCAACCACCGCGTAAAGGTCAACTTCGGCGAGGACAGCCAGGAGAACGGCACCTACGTCACGGTCAACAGCGGCATCAAGCGCTACAAGCTTCTGATGAACTTCTCAAACCTGACGTTCTTCAACGACTACTACAGCAAGGGAACCGACGGCTCCGAGGTCAAGGACTCGTCCATGGGAGGAGTGGCAGCCTACGCCGTCCTGGCCACATATGACTTCGTCGACAGCTCAAGGCTCGGAGTCTCGGGCCACTCGATGGGAACCTGGGCCTCCTGGTCGGTAAGCGCCTACTACGGCACCGATGCCTACAAGGACGTCTCCCCGCGCGCCACGGTCCTTCAGTGCGGCGAGCTTTTCAACTCCAACGCCTACGACGCCTCGGCCATCAAGTTCAACAACGTCCTTCTTCTTAATGCCAAGTACGACGAGTTCAACTACTTCCGCGATTACGAGACCTTCATCCACGACGATCTGATCAAGTCCGACCTCAGGACCGAGTTCCTCGGAGTCGATGCCTCAAAGGCCGACTGGAACACCACGTTCGGTTCCTTCGCCGACGGAAGCGCAAGAAGGGTGGAGCTCATCATCAACAACCACAGGCTCACGACCCATGACGCCCACGCCATGAGGGTGGCACTGGAGTGGTTCACCGAGGCTCTGGGAATCAAGACCGACCTTTCTCCGTCAAACCAGGTCTTCATGATCAAGGAGGTTCTGGTCTTCATCAGCATGATCTGCGGAATCTTCTCCATGCTCCCTCTGATGGGACTGCTTCTTGAGATCCCGTTCTTCTCCGTCATGAACAGACCTCTTAAACCGGATGTCTCACGCGAGCGCCCCATGCGCAAGTGGTGGAAGGGTGCTATCATCACCTGCCTGATCTCGTTCGCCACCTATCCCTTCATGACCCAGCTGGGCCAGGGACTTCTGCCTCTTCCCGAGGGCATCTTCCGCATGACGATCGGAAACGGCTTTCTCTCCTGGTACCTCCTTCTGATCATCATCATGGTCATCACGACCCTCACCGCATTGAAGAAGGCAAAAAAGGCCGATGCCGATGACGGTCTGATGCTGGGCATGGGATATGAGAAAAAGAGAATCGACTGGACACTGATGGGAAAGGGCGCCCTTCTTGCAACCTGCATGGCCGCCTTCATGTACATCCTGGTGGTGATCTGCCAGGCCCTGTTCATGCTGGACTTCCGCTTCATCTGGCCGTTCTTCAAGGGCTTCACATGGCAGAGGTTCGGACAGTTCATGGTCTACATCCCCATATTCGCCGTGTTCTTCCTTCTGAACAACAGCAAGATATTCGCCCAGATGCGAGCCGTCCACAGTGCAGATCCGGGAGCCAAGGGCTTCTTCAGCGCATGGTGGAAGAACGCACTCTGCATGGCAGGCGGAATCTTCCTCGTCATTCTTCTTGAATATGTGCCGTTCTTCCTGGGAATCGGACCCGGAGCAGACATCCTGTTCGGCACCACCTTCGGCGGACCGTTCATGAGCCTTCTGATCGTGTTCTTCCCGCAGATACTTGTCTTCAGTCTGATCTGCACATACTGCTACAGAAAGACGGCCTGCGTGTATCCGGGAGCCTTCGTGGTGGCCGTTCTTGCCTGCTGGATCGTAACAGGCGGTTCTGCCCTGTTCTGAGCCGGAAAAAGAGGAGAATCAACCTGAGGTTGAGCGTATATACAACCGATGCTATCATTGATTCAACCAATGCTATCTTCATCCTCCGGGCCTGCGTCGCTAGATTTTAAGGCGTAAAGAGGCCCGAGAGGCCGAAGGAGACAATAATATGACAGAGACATTCGGACAGAGATTCGCAAGATTCAGAAAAGCAAAGGGATTCACACAGGACGAGATCGCCGCCAAGGTCAACGTAAGCTCGCAGGCGGTTTCGAAATGGGAGAACGATATCAATATGCCCGACGTGGGCATCCTTCTCAAGCTCGGTGAGATTCTGGACGTCACCACGGACGAGATGCTGGGCAAGGAGCTTCCGGTTCCGGCCAAGTTCGAGCCCGATACGGTACAGAAGGATTTCTCAAAGCTCATGTTCAGAGTCCTGGTGGATACTGAAGAAGGAGATCACGTGCGCGTGAACCTTCCCCTGCAGGTCGTCAAGATCGCCCTTGATTCCGGAGCCGCTCCGTCCATCGGAGGAGAAGGCAAGGTCGCCGAGGCCATTTCATCAATCGACTGGAGGCAGATCTATTCGCTGATCGAGCAGGGCCTTCTGGGAGAGATCGTCACCGTCGATGCCGCAGACGGCACCAAAGTCAGGGTAGTGGTCGAATGATTGTGAAAATCAACGCCCCGAGGGACAACGGGAAGAGAATTAGATTGTTCTTCCCCGTCCCCCTTTGGCTGGCACGCATGAAGTTCATCTGGAAGTTCGTTCCTCCCGAGGGAAGACAGTACGCCGAGATGGCGCCTGAGATGATCCGCGCCCTGCAGGATTACAAACGCATGTACGGGCCCTGGAACCTCGTCGAGGTGGACTCCAAGGACGCCCATGTTCTGATCAGAATCTGAGCGTATTATAAGGGCCGAAAAGGCCGAAGCATTTTTCACAAACCGAAATTATTATCAAACGGACGATGAAGAAAAAGAAAAAAAATTATGAGTTTTTCTTTCTTTAATTTTCATCGCAAATCGGGCCATTTGGCCCGTTTTTTTTACTATACGGGCCCACTTTCTGCTTCAAACCCCCTCCTTTGGCGGCTCTGCACTTGCTACGATTTAAGTGTAAAGAAAAACGAACGGCAAAGGAGACCGAGAGATGAAGAAGATGGTTGTAACAATGATGATCCTGCTGGCAGCTGCCTGCTGCTTCGCAGACACCTTTACAGTCACCCTCGTCTCGAAGGTCGAGAAGGTCGAGGCACAGTACGCAATCAGAAACAACGAGACCGGTGCTACAGGCGCAGCAGTCATCTACACAACAGATGCAATCGCCAACCAGGACGTCACAACTTCTTTCGACATCATCCAGACCAACAAGAGCAACTGGGGCAGAAGAGTTGCCTTCCAGGTTTCAGCAACCGAGCTGGTCGCCAATGTCGAGGGAAAGACCTACAGCACCGAGGGAGTTTCGATCGTGATGAACGGCGAGCAGTGCGGATCTTCAGTCGGATTCGTCAGAGAGTTCAAGGGTGTCACAGCAGCCGGAACAACAGTCGGAAGCTTCGAGGTCGTATGGCAGAGCAATGCCAGCCTGGTCGAGGCAACTTACGAGGCATGCATCACACTGAGCGCCACGGCACTCTGATTCAAACAGATCTAAGCAGGGCTTATCAGATAAATCGGGCCACCTGGAAACAGGTGGCCTTTGTTTTTCATCAAGAAGTACGGTGAAACTGTTATTGACATATGTCGGGAAATGACCCATCTTATAACTGACATATGTCAATAAGGAGGCTTCATGCCAAGACCTACAAGGTGCCGCAGGATCGGACAGATTCCGGCTTATCGCAGTTTTTCTCCGGATGATTCCGACCCCACAGGGGATGTCGTTCTGACCGTGGACGAATACGAGGCTGTCAGGTTGCTGGACGGAGAGGGTCTTACGCAGGAGGAGTGCGCCTTACGGATGAACATATCCAGGACGACGGTCACGGCAATCTACGACGGGGCGAGAAAGAAGATCGCGGACGTCATAGCCAACGGCAGACGGCTCCTGATTTCGGGAGGCTGCTGCGAGTATGAGCCGGTTGAAGTCAGTCAGAGCATAATGGAGAAAAGGAGTACAGCAATGAGAATAGCAGTCACTTATGAAAACGGAGATGTCTTCCAGCATTTCGGTCACACCGAGCAGTTCAAGCTCTATGATGTTGAGAACGGCAAAATCGTCGGAGAGCAGGTCATCAGTGCCGACGGATACGGCCACGGCGCCCTTGCAGGTTTCCTCAAGGCCATCAAGGCCGATGTCCTGATCTGCGGCGGAATCGGAATGGGAGCCAGGATGGCCCTGGCCGATGCCGGAATCGGACTTTATCCCGGAGTCAGCGGATCTGCAGATGCAGCAGCCAGAGCCTTGGCCGAAGGAAAGCTTGCCTTCGATCCCGATGCCAGCTGCAACTGCCATGAACACCACCATGATGGTGACTGCGGTCACGATCATTGCGCTGACCATCACTCCGAGGGCCACGACTGCCGCTGCCACTGACGGATGGGTATACTTCTTGATCTGTTTCTGACATTCGCGAAAATAGGCCTCTTCACATTCGGAGGAGGATATGCCCTGATCTCGCTGATCCAGGACACCTGCATCGAGAAGAAAGGCTGGATCTCGCACGACGAGATGATGGACGTCACGGTTGTGGCGGAGTCCACCCCGGGCCCCATAGCCATCAACTGCGCCACCTATGTCGGATACAGGCAGAAGGGTATGGCCGGAGCCGTGGTCGCCACCGTGGGCCTGGTTCTGCCGTCTTTTTTAATCATCCTCCTCATCTCGGGTTTTCTGGACAACTTCCTTGAGATTGCATGGATCGCCCATGCCTTTTGGGGGATAAAAATCGCCGTGGGAATCCTTATCTTCGATGCCGCGCTGAGGATGATAAGGAAAATGAAAGGAGGTCTTCTTCCGAAGATCTTCATGGTCTGCGCGGCGGTCTCCATGTTCCTGATCAACATCTTCTCCCTGAGAATCTCCGCCATCGTCCTGATGCTTGCTTCTGCGGTGGTGAGCCTTTCCGTCTTCATGATCGGGAGGGAGAAGAAATGATCTACCTTGATCTTTTCATCGGATTTCTGCAGGTGGGTCTTTTCGCCTTCGGCGGAGCCTACGGGGCAATCCCCCTGATCAGAGAGGTGGTTCTGTCCTACGGATGGATAGGGGACGAGATGCTGACCTACATGATTGCCGTCAGCGAAAGCACCCCGGGACCCATTATGATCAATCTTGCGACATACGTCGGAAGCTCCCAGGCGGGAATCCCCGGGGCCCTGATAGCCACCACCTCGGTCATCCTTCCGTCATTTGTCTTCATCCTTGTAATCATGGTGGCCCTTAAAAAGGTCTTTCAGAGTATCTGGGTACAGGCCGCGCTTCGCGGCATGAAGCCCTGTATCATAGGCATAATCCTCGCCACCGGTGCCTACATGATTCTGGAGCACTGTTTCTTCAACCTGAGTGACCTGTCCGTGGACCTTACCGCCACCATCATGACAGTAGCCCTTGGTGCAATCTATTTCGGTTCGAGAAAAATCCTCAAAAAGGGAATCTCACCGATCGGCCTCATCGGCATATCCGCAATCGCCGGAATAGTCGTCTATGCGTTGTGATTCATCTGAGGGATTAGACATTATTAAAACTGGCACGTATTGTCAAAGAATCGGAATTGCACGTCCTGTTTTCTTCAAGGCCTTTTCATCGAGCTTGTCATCGTCCAGCACGAGCTGACCGTTGATGAAGACCTTCTCGATACCGAATGCCTTCTCCTGACCCGGGATTCCGTTTTTGACCTTTTCCTCGTCGAAGACCGTCAGGTCTGCATAATAGCCTTCCTTCAGATATCCGCGTTCCTTGATCATGTACCTGTCTGCGACGGCTCCCGTCATCTTGCGCACCGTGTTCGGCAAGGTGTCTCCCAGGCCTGTGACGGCATCCTGCAGGAACTTGGGGAAGCAGTCGTAGATGGCAGGGTTCTGTACTCCGAAGTCCTCAACCCAGGCATCGGTCATGTAAAGGACGTTATCCTTGTGCTCAAGGTCCCTGATGATCTCCGGGGTGGAATAGGGTCCCATGTTGGCACGGCCTGCGAAGTTGCTCTTCTCGCAGAGCATCAGATATGCATTGAGGTCAGACATTCCTTCTTCCTTTGCAATCTGGTGGACGGTCTTGCCTTCATAATGCTCCATGCCGGGACCCATATAGGCGACAAGGATGTCGTTGAAGGTGAATCCGAGCAGGATTCCGGAGGCCTTGATGACGGACAGCTTCAGCCTTGAAAGAAGGCTCTTGCGCTGCTTGGGATCCATTCCCTGATACCATGCCGGCAGAATCACGGGAATCGATGTTGTACCCACGCACTCATGGTAAATGTCGAACATCAGGTCCACGCCGCTGGCTCTGAGGTCGTCGAACATCTTCATGAGCTCGTCCTTGCACTTGAAGCTCTTGGAACCGATGAAGATGACGTGTGAATACTGGAGCTTCAACGGTGTGCCTTTTGAAATCTCCACAAGCTCATCCATTGCCCTGAGAAGGTGAGGACGCCCGAATATCTCCGGATAGGCCATGGAGACCTTTCCGAGTGCACGGGCATGGACTGTCAGAGGCTTGTTGTATTTGACGCAGAGGGCTGCGACCTTCTTGAGCTCCTCGGTATCGGCATAGAGGCCGGGAGTGTACATCAGGCCGAGCGAAAGACCTGCGGCTCCTTTCTGCAGTGCCTCTTCAAGGATGGCGAGCATGCGCTTTTCCTCTTCCGGTGTGAGCGGCCTGTTCTCGTTGCCGCCTGCTGCCGCGCGGGCTGAGCAATGGCCGGCAAGGATTGCGATGTTGCAGGGCATTTTCCCGTCGGTGGCCTTGAAATACTCATCGGGCATTCCGTATCTGCCGGTGGTGTCCCTGAAGCCGAAGATGCCTCCGCCCAGCTTGTCGGTGTTGGGGTTGCCCTTGTCAAAACCTATTGCCGAGATTCCGCAGTTTCCCGTGATGAAAGAAGTGATGCCCTGTTTGATGAAGGGGCTGAAATAGGGAAGCGGATCCTTTCTGATTGCGAACCAGTCGTTGTGCGAATGGGCATCGATGAAACCGGATGCTATGGATTTCCCCGTCAGGTCTATGACATTGTCCGCCTGGTCTTCGATATTCGCTGCAATCTTCACGATGCGGTCATCTTCCACGAGAATGTCGGAAACGTAGGGCTCCGATCCTGTTCCGTCATAGATCCTGGCGTTCTTAAGCAACTGTCTCATATCAACCCTCCATGTCGCGCTTTCACACAGGTATGATTGTACTCCAGATTATGGCTGACAGATAACTAATCTTTTTTCATGAATCGCGAAAGCGTGGGGACCGGGCCCTTTTTTGCACATTTTCTCCGATACTTATGGATATTTGTGTAGACTTATGTAAAAATAGCTTCGAACGGGTAAGGTTTTAACCCTTGTATTGTATGGACTTAAACACTTACGGAGACTTATGGTCAAAGTGATTAGGATACTATTATTTGTGCCGAGGGTTACAGGAAGAACGATAGGTCCTATTTCGTCACCAGCGTGATAGTGTTCGGCAGGGCATCGTTGGTCGAGGACCGCGAAAGAAAGAGGGAGAAGCTGCGCCTGCTGACTCGGAAGTATTTCCCGGCTTCGGTGGATATCGAGGACGAGCTGAATCATGGGTGGGAGCGCGTCGACCTGATTTGCATAAGTATGGAGCATATGACAGGCAAGCCGGTGCATGAGAAGTAGGAGTCCGAAAGGAGAGTGGGAAATGATTCTGTTGGTTGTCGATATGCAGAAGGGAATAGCCGATGAGGATCTCTACGATTATGAGAACTTCATGGATAAAACCGTCAGATTGATAGATGCCGCCAGAAAGAACGGCGTGGAAGTCGTCTTCGTCCAGCACGATGCCGGTGAGGGCAGCGGCCTTTCGGCAGGGGATGAGGACTTCGAACTTGTCGACGAGGTGGGCCTCAGAGAGGGAGAAAAGGTCTTCGTCAAGAAGATCAACAGCTGCTTCGGCAACAGCGACTTCAGGGTATACATGGAAAAGCAGGAGGACAAGCGCCTGATGATAATCGGGCTGCAGACCAATTACTGCATCGATGCCACGGTGAAATCAGCTTTCGAGAGGGGATTTGAGGTGATAATCCCTGAAGGAACGAACTCCACGTTCGACAATGATTATATGACAGGCGAGACCACCGTCAGGTATTACAATGATGACGTGTGGGAAGGGATGGTCGATTCGGTGACGTTCGAAGAAGCTTTGGAACTGATGCGGGTATGAAGACAAGAGAACAGGCATTGAAATACGGATTGTCGTTTCCGGATACCTATCTGGATGCACCGTTTCACGACAACAACTGGCAGTTGGTTCGCTTTTCGGGAAACGACAAGGCCTTTCTCTGGACATATGAGAAGAGCGGATACATCAATCTCAATGTGAAAGTGGAGCCCGACAAGGCCTGGTTCTGGAGGGATACATACGAGTCCGTCATCCCCGGCTATCATCAGAACAAGGAGCATTGGAATACCATAATCCTCGACGGCAGCATCCCGGAGAAAGACATCAAGCTGATGATCCGTGACAGTTACAGTCTGATTTCAGACAACCCATCAAAGAGGATCTACGAGGCTGTCAAACGAATCCCTTGTGGTCATGTGGCGACATATGGCCAGGTGGCCGAGATGGCGGGCGACAGGAAGATGGCAAGGGCGGTAGGGAACGCCCTTCACAAGAATCCTGATCCGGAAAGCATCCCTTGTTTCCGTGTCGTGAATTCAAAGGGGGAACTTGCAGGTGAATTCGCCTTCGGCGGGGCGGGTGCCCAGGCAAGGCTTCTCGAGGCAGAAGGCATCGAGGTTGTTGACGGCAGGGTGGATCTGAAGAAATATCAGATGAAGGAAAAGCGCTGAATTACTTGTCTGAAGCAGTCGAAACGACTACGCAGACATTGTTCAGATTCAGTGCAGATGTATTGTATGGACTTAAACACTTGCGGAGACTTATGGGCAAAGTGATTAAGATACTTTTTGTGTGCCACGGCAACACGTTCCGTCACGATTCAAAACGCGCCAAATCGCAGTAAATCGTGATGAATCACGATACTTGAGAAGACTCTGACTACCATTTTACTACTTTTTCCAAAAATCTGAATCCGGAATGTGTTTCACGATATTTGATTCTGCGGCTTTTTTTGAAATCGGGATAAATGGCTCTAAAAATAGTGAATTCAGACAAGAAATGGCTCTAAAAATGTTGAACGCTAACACTGCTTTAAGCTTTTGTTCTTTTGAATACATGGATGTAACAACTACTGCACCTTCAGCATATTGATTTGATATTCGACTATTGGCCCCTCGGGTTTATCCTCGAGGGGCACTGTATTAAAACTATTTAAATCTTCTGACAGGACGTACAGGCAAGTACTCAGATTCCCTTTGTGGTGCTGCAAGCTCTCCTTGCTCCATCCCGTTAAAATATAGACCTGCGGCAGTATCCATCTCACTGTCATCTGTCTCAGACGAAGAGAGATAGAGTTCCTGTTCGAATCCCCCTGTTCCATACAACCATAGCTTATCGAACATTTCAAGCAATTCAAAAAACGAAGGAAGGAACCAGTCATCATAGGTACCTTTACTAGTAGTTAATACAAGCCTATCACAAAACCAGGCGCCGCTTTGATCTGAGGGGTCTGAAGCCAAAAGTGCTGTGTTATTAAGACCATCTCCGATTTCTGTATTGGTTCCATAATCTTTTCCGCAATAGCCGAAATTGAAAGTAGACCTTCCATCGTAATAGCCCGGATCATTTGAATTGACACTGGGTTCACCATCAGCTCTGATTCTCATATCAACATTAGCTGCCATAAGGTATCTCCATTCGCCTTCATCGCTGCCCGTGTCAAAGAAGACAATTCCGGCATCATGGTCATAAGCAAGAAGTTCATCAGCTTTCTCAACAGCCTCAAAGGTACCTTCATACTCCTCATAGAGCATTGTGCTTACTCTTATAGCCTTAATCGGATTATAAATAGAAGATGTACAATCAAATACTAACTTTTCTGTGCTAAGATCGGCATTTCTGAAATCCACAACAGCAGTGTCTGCAGTTTTTATTGTACCCTCTAATTTGCCGGCCGTATAAATGAAGCAATATGAACTTCCGCTTAGATGGATTGCCTCCTGTCCTTCATCCGCCAGGATGTGAGATGCTCCGAAAATGATAACGGAACCGGATGTTGCACGGATGGCTCCTGTTTCATGTCCCTGAGCTGAAATATTTGCATTAAGAATCTTCAAGGTTCCTGATGCCTGGATAAGGTGCTTGCCGGTAAAATTATCACCTGCAGTCAGATATCCGCTTCCGTCAAGAATCAGAGTCGTATCTCTGAAAACAGAGATTCCTCTATTACTGTCATTCAGAGTCAGTGTATTTTCCTGAAGATCCAATGTTAAATTCTTGGAAATAATGCAACCTTTGGTTTCAGCATCCTCTTCCAGGTAGATGGTTCCGCCGTCTGAAGCGGCAGTTACAGCTTCTATGAGAGAGTCATAACGCTTTGTTCCGACACGGAAAGGACCTTTTTTGACATCAATTTCGCATGAAACGAAAAGTGATACACACAAAACAATCAACAATAATACATAAAATGCTTTTTTCATATGCCTTCCCAATCTCTATTTATCAATCAGAAAATCTTCTGACAGGACGTACAAGGCAATAGCAGTTTACCCTGTCTACTACATGCAGCTGACCTTTATAAGGACTGTTGAAGTAAAGAGTACAAGTGTTTTTTAATTCCTCATAATCATAATCATATTCAGTCGAACTGGAATAGA
>Ga0310696_10006475_pt1 | contig 13883 bp, 9 predicted proteins | sample AusTroGonzalo_MG_4_FD_203885 | JGI IMG/M metagenome (GOLD analysis project Ga0310696, IMG submission 203885) | Bovine rumen microbial communities from tropical cattle in Woodstock, Queensland, Australia - Gonzalo_02 (v2) (version 2) | ecosystem: Host-associated > Mammals > Digestive system >... | reverse complement strand
AACATCACCACCTACGTCGATGGCAAGGTGCAGCTCTCTTACGACAACCGTGGCTTGGGGCGTGACGACTGGCCCTACGACGATCCCTTCTACGTCATCTTCAACCTCGCCTGGGGCGGTGACTGGGGTGGCGCACAGGGCGTTGACGAGACTTCCCTCCCCGTTACGATGGAAGTAGATTACATTCGCGTTTTCCAAAAGAGGTAAATCATGAAACAACTACCACAGATTACTCAGATTGCACGGATTATTCTATCATCTGTGAAATCTACATAATCTGTGGTAAAAAGAATATTAGAATCTTGAATCATGAAACATATTGTTATATTAGTAGCGGGCTGGCTCTGCCTGAGTCCGCTACAGGCTCAGATAACGCCCGTATATCTTGATGAGACAAAGCCTGTGGAGCAGCGCATCGACGATGCCCTCTCCCGCATGACGCTCGACGAGAAGATAGCAGTGATTCATGCCCAGTCGAAGTTCTCCAGTCCTGGTGTGAAGCGTCTCGGTTTCCCCGACCTCTGGACGGACGACGGCCCTCACGGCGTGCGTCCTGACGTGCTCTGGGACGAGTGGGTACAGGCCGGACAGACCAACGACTCATGTGTGGCCTTCCCGGCACTCACCTGTCTGGCCGCCACATGGAATCCTGAGATGGCCCGTCTCTACGGCACCTCGCTTGGCGAAGAAGCACTCTACCGCAAGAAGAGCGTTATCCTTGGCCCGGGTGTGAACATCAACCGCACGCCTTTCGGAGGCCGAAACTTCGAGTACATGGGCGAAGACCCCTATCTGGCCTCGCGCATGGTTGTGCCCTACGTGCAGGGACTCCAGTCGAAGGGTGTTGCAGCTTGTGTGAAGCACTACTGTCTGAACAACGACGAGGAATACCGTCATCAGGTGAACGTCGTCGTCTCTGACCGTGCCCTCCATGAAATCTACCTGCCCGCCTTCCGTGCTGCCGTGCAGGAGGGTGGCGCATGGGCCATCATGGGTGCCTATAACCTCTACAAGAACCAACACAACTGTCATAATAACATTCTATTAAACAAAATTCTGAAACGCGACTGGGGCTTCGACGGCGTAGTCATCAGCGACTGGGGCGGTTGCCACAACACTGAGGAAGCCATCGTCAACGGCCTCGACCTCGAGTTTGGCACATGGACCGACGGCCTGACCATGGGGCGCACCAATGCCTACGACAGCTATTACCTGGCGGAGGCATACAAAAAACTCATCAAAGAGGGCAAGTACACCACCAAGGAGCTTGACGAGAAGGTACGCCGGGTGCTGCGCCTCTTCTACCGCACTACGATGAACCGCAACAAGCCCTACGGCTTCCTCTGCTCCGATGCCCACTATGAGGCTGCCAGGAAGATTGCCCAGGAGGGAATTGTGCTGCTGAAGAATGAAGGAGTTAAAGTAGGTAAGGGAGTTAATGGAGGTAAAGGAGATAAAGAAGGTAAAGACAACAGATTGCTTCCCCTCGACCCTTCCAAATCACAGCGCATCCTCGTTGTCGGCGAGAACGCCATCAAGATGATGACCGTCGGCGGTGGCTCCTCTTCCCTCAAGGTTCAGCACGAAGTCCTTCCCCTCGATGGCATTAATGTTCAATGTTCAATGTTTAATGTTCAATGTGACTACGCCCGTGGCTACGTCGGCGACACCATCCAGAGCTTTGACGGTGTCACCGTAGGCCGCAGCCTCCGCGAGACCCGTTCACAGGCCGAGCTTACCGCTGAGGCAGTGGAGAAGGCCAAGCAGGCTGATGTCGTCATCTTCTTCGGAGGCCTGAACAAGAGCGACTATCAAGACTGTGAGGGCCACGACCGCAAACTATACGAACTACCCTACGGTCAGAACGAACTCATCGAGGCCCTCGTAGCCGTAAACCCCCGTCTGGTTTATGTGAACATCAGCGGCAATGCCGTCGCCATGCCTTGGGCCGATAAGGTATCCGCCATCGTGCAGGCTTGGTTCCTCGGCTCTGAGACAGGCACTGCCATCGCCTCCGTTCTCTTCGGCGACATCAATCCCTCTGGCAAGCTGCCGTTTACCTGGTTCGCATCCCTCGACCAGTGTGGTGCCCATGCCTTGAACGCCTACCCAGGTACATGGCGTCCTGACCACAAGGTTATCGACGAGGAGTACAAAGAGGACATCTTTGTGGGTTACCGTTGGGCAGACCTTCCCGCAAAGGCAAAGAAAGCAAAGATTCTTGCCAATGGCTCCGTGCCCTCTGCCTCCTCCGTGTCCTCCGTGCTCTTCCCATTCGGCCACGGCCTGAGCTACACCACCTTCAAATATGGCAAGTTAAATACTGACAAGCCACAGATGACGCCCGACGGAAAAATCTCCTTCACCATCGAGGTCACCAACACAGGCAACAAGGCCGGAGCAGAAACAGTTCAGCTCTATATCTCTGACCAGAAAGCCTCCGTTCAGCGACCCGTCAAGGAATTAAAAGCTTTCCAAAAGCTGTTCCTCCAGCCAGGAGAGACGCAACAGGCAACTTTCACCATCGACCAGTCGGCCCTCTCATTCTACGACGAGGAGAAAAGTGAATGGCACGCAGAACCTGGAGAGTTTGAAGCCTTGGTAGGAACCTCTTCCGCAAAGATTCTCAGCCGTCTGACCTTCACGCTTGAGCAGGAGTAAGACTGCTAATGGTACTTTACTATTTGCGTGACTTACCTTTGCATCATTGCTGTTGCCTAGCCTTTGCCGCCATGATGTCAATGACGGTGGCAATGTCGGCCACGTCAACCACATTGTCACCGTTCGCATCGCTGGCCTCCTCCATGTTCACCTCCACACTACTGAAACCTTCCATCAGGGGTCGTCCGTCGCGCCAGCGGATGGTAGCCGTCGCCACGTCGCTGTCTTCAAAGCCATCCTTGGTGGCATATACATTAATAATATATGTAGGCATCAACTGTACCCGTTCCTCTTCATTGCTCTTCGCATCAGCAACCTTCACCTCACTGATGAACTTCACACCTTCCGTCTCGCAGGAGAATACCAGCTCCCCCTTGTCGTAGGCAATGGTGGGAGTGGCACACTTCTGCCCTCCACCGCCAGGGATGGTGATGGAAAACGTAACGTCGGCAAGTGTCAGCTTCTGATTATCCTGCGTATTAAACTCAATATTCGTCACTGTTCCCGTCAGTGTAGGGGCAGGCCCCGTGCCAGCCCGTTCCGCCAAAGAGGCATCGGCCTGTAGCGTCACCGTGAACAATGTACCACTCGTACCTGGAATCGCCTCGCCGTCCATCGACGTGGCGATAAATCGGTAGGCACCGTTGGCCAGACGGCTCGAAGAGATACTATGCTCAGTCGAATTAAAGCGATCACCCAGTTTAGCAGCGGGCTTTCCGTTAGCTTTCAACGCTAACGACAGGCCTTGAGGTAGCACAATGTCGCACTGCCAACCCATCAGGTTCGTAGCTTTATTCTCCATTTCAATGTTGACTGCGACACTCTCGCCGGGAAACATTTCAACACCCTGCACTTTCAGAATGTTATCTGTCTGTTCTGCGCCATTAGGCGCACTTCCAGTAATTGCGACAGTGAAAGCTACATCATCGAAAGTCAACTTTTGATTATCTTGCGTATTGAATTCTATGTTCGTCATCTTCCCCGTCAGTGTAGGGGCTGGCTCCGTGCCAGTCCGTTCCGCTAAAGAAGCATTGGCCTTCAGCGTTACCGTGAAAAGCTTGCCAGCAGTTCCGGGTATGGCCTCACCATCCATTGATGTAACGACAAAGCGATAGGCACCGTTTGCCAGTCGGTTTGATGAAATGCTGTGTTCTGTGTTGGCAAAGCGATTGCCCAACGTGGCTGCGGGCTTCCCGTTGGCCTTCGTTTCCAGTGTAAGCCCTTCTGGCAGCATAATGTCGCACTGCCAGCCCATCAGGTTCTTTGTGTCATTCTTCAAATCAATGTCCAAGTTGACGCTTTCCCCAGGAGCTAACTCTACGCTCTGAACATTCAGGCTGTTGGTCGCTGGAGCTGGGTCGTCTGGAATGTCGATGTTCCCAGGCACAGCAAACACCATTTCTTGTTCCTCACTGAATTGGTAATTGTCAGGGTTGAGCAAATCAATATCATAATATCCATCGCAAGTCCCCTTCCATCCCCAATTAACATAGACGGCACCAGAAGAATTATACCCATGAAGCACAAAGGCATGCCCCGAAGTATTCTCCTCGTCATTCTTGTCAATTGCTATGTAAATAATTGGCCTATTGTTGCTCAATTCTTCATATATCATCTGCATCCAATTAGTCTTGCTATAATATGAGCGTTTATACAAGGCTGTTTTATCACCATAAGAGAAATGCTCTTTCAATGCAGGGGCTATAGCAGCAGAACTTGCACCACTGCCTATCGACTCTGTTCCATAGTTCATTTCCACAGCCATGCCGCAATCTCGCATCAGCGTTGCTACAGCTTTTGTTGCCGTACTCATGCTTCCCCATTCCTGATAGTTGTAAACGTCAAGCATATTGCTCCAGTCGTAATAATCGCCGAAGGTATGTTCCATTTTCGCCAGGTAATGCCATACAACATACGACACCCAGCCTGTGCCCTTTTCAGGATACTCATAGTGTTTCATTACCTGGGCCATAGCCGTAGCGACACACCCTGTAACAAACTGGTATGAATTGCTTCCAATGGTGCAATAAAGCAGTGCGTTAAACGGATTACCCTGTCCCCATTTGGTTGCGAGGAAAGGCTCCACACTAGCTTTTGATTTTCTTATGCTTGAATAGGCCGTTTCTTGATTGTCCGTCTGCTCCATCGTAGCATTGGCTGTCTCTATCCACCACTTGAAACCACAAGGCATGACGGTGTCGTTGTATTCCGTATCGGAATAACCTATCACGTCATTATAACGATCGTCGTTTGTAACGACGGCAAAGCCGCCGCCATCATAGCCATAGACAGACAGCTTTGGCTTTTTTATCTTCAACTTCAACGCTGACGATTGGCGCGGAGCCCTGTTGCCGTGTGTTCCTATGGAGTTCAACACACGCAAGGCTGCCTGTTGCATCTGCTGCTCACTTCGCTCTTCTGCCGACGACAGTAGAGGAATTAGGAGTAGTGCTATTACAAGAAAATAATTTTTTTTCATCGCAGTATTATTTTTTTGTTATTAATCATGTATAGACCGGAACGTAGGCCGTCAAAGCTGTTCACGCCCTTTTTCACTTGGAGTGTCCTGTAAGCACTTCCGCCAAGGGAGTACAGCCGCAGGGTGATGTTACGGTCGGAAATAATGCAGAGTTTTCCACCTTCAGCATTAATCTTCACGCCCTGCTCCACACTGGCGATGCCAGTCGGAGTGCTGACTATGGCGGCAGGTCGCAGCTCGTCAAACCCTGCAGTGGTTAGGCGTATGTCGCTGAGCGAAACGTTGCGCTCAGTGTTGATAGTCAGCAGGGAGGCTCCACTGTTGGGACTGAAAGAGCTGTTTGAAAGAGAGTAGCATACCACGCGCCATTTCCCATTGCTCAGTTGTCGGCTGGTCAGCACATGGTCGTCGCCATCTGACAGTTGCATACTGATGTAGGGGCAGGCCCCGTGCCAGCCCGCACCCTCGGCATCCTCCACATCAAACTGGAATCCTATGAAGGCATCCTTGTCCTCCAACTTCAGCTCTAAGTTGCTGCCGGCTGTCGGTACCAATGAAATATTGGGATTATTATTACGGTAATCATGGTGATTTGCTTCCATAGTTTTCCCGTATTTACGACTGCCAGCCCCTTCACTGAGGATAAAGTTAATAATCATGCCCACGTCGGTCACTGATACACTCTTGTCCCCGTTCATGTCGGCGGCATCGAACACAAACGTCGATGGCACCTGTTCCAGGATATAGTTGATAGCGCAGCCAACATCAGTCACACTTACTGACCCGTCGTTGTTCACGTCGCCAGGCGTATATGTATTATACGCCTCAAACTCTATCCCCACTATCGTATTGTTTTTAATGTTGCTTACCGTATATCGATTGTTGGTCACACTAGCTGTTACATCCGTACCCCCTACCGTTACAGTCTTTATCCTATAACCATTGTCAGGGCTGAAGGTGATTGTAGCATTTGTTCCTTCGTTTACTGTAAATGTACTCGTCTTGTTGCGAATAGTTGTATTATTATATGACACAGAACCGTTGCCTGTAGCAGAAATGTATAATAAATAAGTGGTAGTATTCAGCACGAAAGAACCATATACTGTTACGTCATGTTCCGGCATAGTCGCAGGAATGGTGCTCCAGCCAGAGAATGTATAGCCATCCTTTTTAGGCTCGGGTTCAGGAGAAATCGCGCTTCCAACTGCCAATTTGTAAGTCTTATACATTTCTCCATCCACCACATAAGTAAGATTATAGGAGGTACTTACAATATACTTAAATGAACTCCAAGGTTCTCTCCATGTATATTTGCCAAGGGCAGACTCTGGCACATGAAGAGTCGCATCGTAGTATGAAGAATACTGAAATACATCAGAACACGTCGTAGGTACTTCATCGGCATAACAATAAAAATCTTTTAATTTTATGCAAATAGAAAACGCCTTAGAATAAATATTCTTCACACCATTCCCAATAGTAACAGAGGTAAAACCACTGCAACCTTCGAATGCAGACTCTCCGATAGTCGTCACGCTGTTGGGTATTGTGATTGAGGTCAGCCCCCTACATGAATCAAAAGCATGGTCCTCTATGCTCGTCACACTGTTAGGAATAATGATGGAGGTCATTCTGCTGCAACCATAGAAAGCTTTTTTTCCAATGGTAATCACACTATTACCTATCGTGACTGAGGAAAGGTTATGACACATATCAAAAGTATAGTCTCCAATCCTTGTCACGTTGTTGCCAATCGTTACGGAGGAAAGATTATAGCACATGTCAAAAGCATAGTTTCCAATACTCGTCACGCTATTGGGAATCTTTATGGAGTCCAGGCTATTGCACTTGTAAAAAGCATAATCTCCAATTCTATTCACTCTGTTGCCAATAATGACAGAGGTCAAGTCATCGCAGCTGGAAAAAGCATGTTCTCCAATAGCCGTTACGCTATTGGGAATCATCACGGAGGTTAGGCCATCGCAACCTAAGAAAGAATTGTCACCGATTGTTGTCACACTATTTGGAATCGAAATGGAGGTCAGACTATTGCAACAAGAGAATGCATGGTCTCCAATATTCGTTACGCTGTTAGGAATCGTGACAGAGGTCAAGTCTGAGCAACTAGCGAATGCAAAATCCCCAATGCTTGTCACATTGTACGTAATCCCATAATACTCTACAGTTTTGGGGATGATTACATCTCCTTTATACCATGAGATGTAGTGTGTTACCTCAGCTGTCTTTGCATTGCTATCTAAATTGTAGTAGATACCGTCAATTTCTACAGCAGCAGCATTTGCTATAATCGGAATAGCAAATAATAATGACAAAATGATTGTTCTCATAGATAATATGTTCATAGTTAATATATTTGTTACAATATGGTTATCCCTTATAAGGAACTCTTGACTTAATGACTTTACAATGTTCCAAGCCTTTATTGGATAGCATTTTCTCCACGATTTCTTTTTGGTAAGAGCTCTCACAGCAAGGACCTATGTATAATTTCTTAAAACAGTTAACAGGGAGCTTAATATTAATGTATGGGATTACACTCCCACGTGAATTGACCCTATAGTTAATTTGTGAGAGACAGGAAGCGGTTCTAACTATTCGCCATTCATTCTCAAAACTGAAAGCAGGATGCTTGGTCAAAGCTGACACATAAACAGACATCTCATAGAGCGTTACTAATTGTAATCTGAATATATCAACTTTATTTGAAAGTGACTTTACCGTTTCAATATATTTTTTATATGTTGATATGCTTAATAACATAGCAGGATGCTTTAATGACAAGCTGTGGACTACCTTTAGTGCATGAGGTTCATTAGTATCATATTTAGTGATGTCGAAAACCATACTGCCATCATTCATCTTTATAGGAACATACATATTCGCTATGTCTAAGCCTATGGAAACTCCTTTTCCAGCATCGCCATACATTGCCCACATTGGAATGTTATCCCCTTCAGTAGAAGTCGACATGACAAATGGAGACCGACATTCTTTAAGCAGTATGTCAGTAAAACGCTCATTTAGTCTCTCTACTATGAAAGAGTCTTCTGTATTCTTTAACATTTCAGATAGCCTAAAGTTTTGTTCAAGTTCTTCAGCTTTGTTCTCGATTGAAGGAAGCAATCTCCTAAGCTGCTTAAAGCCATACATGAACTCCGATGAATCGTTTAATGAAGACATACCGCTGGCAAAGAAAACAAGATGGTCATCTTCTATTTTGTCCAAAATCTTCAACAGAGTGGATGTCGAGGTGTAGTGGTAAACTAATTTTCCTCCATTATAGATAATATTCATTCCTATTTTTGTATAGATGACCTCTCCCATTAGCCATAATCTGATAATCCTTTACATTACTATACAAAAAGAAGCGTGGGAGTCTACCTGTTACTCGTCCTACGTACAGAGGCTCTGGCATCGCCCGAATAGTTTGAACGAGCAACGCCGAAGCCCACGCCTGTATGTACATAGTTCATACGTGCATTGAGCCTACATTAGCTTTTGCAATATGACATAATATTACATACCCATGAGCGTCATTGTTGCCTTGTTCTTGACTATTCGATTGGAACTGCCAGATTCCTGCACGTCAGGCACAAAGCGCAAGTAACGCTTTTTCCTATATATAGTTCTCCACCCTCATACAGCCCCGCTCGCAAGCAGGTCTTCGGTATGAAGACGGGGCAAAGATACAAAGAAAAAGGGAAACTACAAAGAAAAAAGAAGAAAAAGTGAAGATAAACGGAGAAATATTTGGAAGTAAAAAGAAAAATACCTATCTTTGCAGCGTGAATGAGAGTTGTATATAGGCGCGATAATATCAAGCTCCGCAACCGTTCCAATTAAACAAAGCCGTAGGTCGTGTACTTACGGCTTTAGTTGTGTTATGACTGATTCTATCTCGCGGCGTGTTTGTGAAGCAGCATTCACCACAACGGCTTCACCAGAGAACACTACATAGCATGCTTCTATCATACCACTGACAAAGTCAGCCTTACGGCGTGAGATGTACTTTGAAAGTTCAAAGGACCGTACCTGAAGGATATGCTCATCAAGGTCGATGATGACAATCTTACAACCTTGTTTCTTTGCGGCTTTGAATCCTGCTGTTACGCCTTTCTCTCCCATGATACCTTTACGGTCACCAAGTTTTCCAGAAATAGTGTATTCCGGATTTTTATGTCCGAATGTCATTGTATGCGGGTTGATAATGATTGATACTTCAGGAAAACTATTTAATATGGAACGGGCGGCACGGATGTTACTAGATAGCTCCCTTTGGTCGGCACAGGTACTGATTAAAAGCTGTTCGCCATACTGCTCGTCTTTATAGTATTCCTGTTGCATGACGGGTTGCTTGTTTAACGGATGCGAATGTACTCAATTAACGTTGTCATTACCCAAATGAAGTTATCCTATCTTCCCAATTTTCAGAATACAAGAATCAAAAGTGGACGTCCTGTCATATTGTCCTATTGTTGTCTTGCTATGGTGGCATAGGCATATCTGAGTTCCAAACGCCCTTTGTCTTTAACTGGCTCTCTCATAAATCAAGATTTTATCATGATTTGCACTTTCAGTTGCTAAGGGAAGCAGCGACCCTTCTGGAACGAGGTCCACCTCACGACCCAGCAAGTCTTTCAAATCCATATACATGCCTCCAAGGGTAAGAAGACTAAAGCGTTGAGACATGTCTGGTTCAAAGAGTATGTCCACATTACTGTCCTCACGTTCCTCTCCACGGGCAAAAGAGCCAAATAGCCATGCTTTCAGGACTGGCTGGGTCTTGAAATAATCTGCTATCTGATGTGTCATTGTCTGTGTACTCATTTTTTCTTTTATAACACTTATTATCTGAAGAGTGGACGTCCAGTCTTTATGTCCTATGTTGTCTTGCTATGGTAGTATATGTATTTCTTTAGTTTTAAGAATCAAAATAAATAAACTATATCATGTGCAAAAAAACGAAGACAAATTACAGGTTGTTAACAGCTTCTATGGTGAGGCCAGTAATCTCGGCAATGTCCTCTGCGGCATAACCTTTGGTCTTCATCCGGCGGGCATTCTCACGGTTAGCTTTCGCCATTCCCTCTAAATACTGGCCTTCCATCACGGCCACAGTATCGCGATACTTGCGCAGGTTCTCGTCGTAAGCCATCCGCTCCTGCTTTGTCAGCGAGGTCACGTCGGCAATGCTGGCCAGTTTCTGAAATACGGCCTCCTGGGCCATCCAAGGCATTCTCTTTAGTACATCCATATTCTTCAACACGTATATGATTTTCTCAAAAATTGTATTACAATCGTCTGCCTCCTTGGTGAAGAGCGGCAGTTGTAGGAACACCATCCGCAACTTATTTGTGAATGTCGTACGGCGCTCCATATCCATCAAGGAAACATCAGTTCTGAACTTTTCTGAAATGTCGCTTCGCTTGAAGTTCATGAAGGCGATCAGATAGACGGCCTTGAGGTCGCTGTAGTGCCACTCCTTACCCGGCTCGCCCTGCCGTGATATGGCACGAGACATATAGTAGACACAACGTTCCTTGAACCAGGGCTGGCTCTTGTTCTGCATCTCCACAATGATATGGTCGCCACCTTCCACCTCACAATAGACATCATAGATGAGTGATTTGTCGTCGGTAGACTCCCCTGGTTGCTCCTTGTCGAGATACTTTAAGTCAACAATCTTCTGCTCCCCCTCCAAAAGAGAGTTGAGGAAGGTAATCAGCACCGGCTTGGACACCTCTTGCCCGAAAATGCGCTTGAAGCCTATATCGGTGAAAGGATTTATGAATTTTCCCATATCTCTGTTTTAATAAGATACCTGGTCGGTTGCAAAATTACTAAGAAAAACGAGAACTACAAAGAAAAAAGCAGGAAAAGTGAAGAAAAAGGGAAAAAATAGACGAAACGGCCAGACTTTCCCGTCGGAAAATCTGGCCGTTTAACAATTTTACAGATACAGGAGTTGTTACTTGTTCACCTGGAAGCGGGTGTCGCCGTCCTTGAAGAAGGCGTTGATCTGCTTGGCGGCGGCGATGCCGGCGTTGGCATTGGCCTCGGCGGTCTGGGCGCCCATCTTCTTCGGGGTGCTGAAGTAGCGACCCTCGAACTTGGCGAAGTCGGCGTTAGCATCGGGCATGATGTCGGTGACGAACTTCAGGTCCTGACGCTCCTCCATGAGCTTCAGCATCTCCGGCTCGTTGATGACCTCTTTGCGGGCGGTGTTCACGAGGATGCCACCCTTCTTCATCTTGCCGACGAGGGCAGCGTTGATGCTCTGCTTCGTCTCAGGAGTGGCGGGGATGTGGAGGCTGACGACGTCGCACTGCTCGAAGAGCTCGTCCTGCGTCTTGGCGGCTTTCACGCCCGACTTCTCGATGACCTCAGCGGGGCAGTAAGCATCGTAGGCCATGACTTCCATGCCGAAGCCCTTGGCGATGCGAGCGACGTTGCGGCCCACGTTACCGAAGGCCAGCAGCCCCAGCTTCTTGCCTAAAAGCTCTGTACCAGCCTTGCCGTTATAGAACTGGCGGACGGCGAAGACGAGGAGTCCGAATACCAGCTCGGCCACTGCGTTGGCGTTCTGTCCGGGAGTGTTCTCGGCCACCACGTTGTGAGCCGTAGCGGCAGCGAGGTCGATGTTGTCATAACCGGCACCGGCACGGACAACAATCTTCAACTGCTTGGCGGCGTCGAGCACCTCGGCGTCCACCTTGTCCGAACGGATAATCATCGCGTCGGCATCCTTCACAGCCTCTAACAGCTGTGCCTTCTCTGTATATTTCTCGAGCAGCACCAACTCATTGCCGGCTGCCTCTATCTCTTTGCGAATGCCCTCGACAGCAGCGGCTGCGAAAGGCTTCTCTGTTGCTACAAGAATCTTCATACTTTAACACTAATTGGGATAAATACTTTTCGCTAATTGGGATAAATACTTTTCACTAATTGGGATAAATGGTTTTCACTAATTGGGATAAATAGATTTCTCAGAATTTGTGAGTTATTTATCCCAATTAGTGAAAAGCCTACGGAAATTAGTGTTTACTCTCAAACTCCTTCATGCAGGCCACGAGGGCGTTGCAGCCTTCGATGGTCTGTGCGTTGTAGCAGCTGGCACGGAAGCCTCCGACGCTGCGGTGGCCCTTCACGCCGACCATGCCCTTCGAGACGGCGAAGTCGAGGAACTCCTTCTCCAGCTCCTTGTACTCGTCGGCCATGACGAAGCAGAGATTCATCAGCGAGCGGTCCTCTTCCTTGGCGGTACCGACAAAGAGCTTGTTGCGGTCAATCTCGCCGTAGACGATTTCGGCACGCTGCTTGGCCAGCTTGTCCATAGCCTCTACGCCGCCCTGAGCCTTGATCCAGCGCAGGTTCTCCAGGGCGCAGTAGATGGGCACCACGGGAGGTGTGTTGAACATCGAACCCTTGTCCACATGTGTGCGGTAGTCGAGCATGGTGGGAATCTCGCGGGGAGCGCGGCCCAGCTTCTCGTCCTTTAATATAATTATTGTGACACCAGCCATCGACAGGTTCTTCTGGGCACCGGCATAGATGGCATCGTACTTCGAGACATCGACGGGACGGCTCATGAAGTCAGACGACATGTCGGCAATCAGGGGCACGGGCACGTCAAGGTCCTTGCGCATCTCCGTTCCGTAGATGGTGTTGTTTGTCGTGATGTGCAGGTAGTCGCAGTCAGCGGGCACCGTCCAGTCCTTGGGGATGAAGGTGTAGTTAGCATCGGCCGAGCTGGCCACCTCGACGACCTCTCCGAAGAGCTTGGCTTCCTTCATGGCCTTCTTGGCCCACACGCCGGTGTTGAGGTAGGCAGCCTTCTTGATGAGGAAATTGAAAGGAATCATGCAGAACTCCAGACTGGCACCTCCACCGAGGAAGATGACCGAGTAGCCCTCAGGCACCTGGAGCAGCTCCTTTGTCAGCGCCACGGCCTCGTCGACCACGGGCTGGAAGTCCTTTGCACGATGGCTGATCTCCATGAGTGAGAGACCAGAGCCATTGAAGTCTAAACACTGCTGGGCGGTCTTTTCGATGACCTCGCGGGGGAGCATCGAAGGACCGGCATTGAAGTTGTACTTCTTCATAACAATAATTTAAAGGTTACTATGTGTTGTTTTACAAATTGTCACTTTTGAGGCCGCAAAATTACTCTTATATTTTGAATTGGCCAAATTATTCGACATAATTTTTCTAAACGTACCTTTATTATGAACCAGATGTCAGAAATAAATAGCCAATACCGACGGAGCAATCATCATCGTCTCTACATAATAAAATAGGAAAAAGTGCGTTATAAATAGCGTGTTACGGCGAAATCTAACGATATTGGCCCTGTTTTTCATCTGTGCCCTCGGCTTACGGGCGCAGTATGACCCGTCGTTCAGCCATTATTTTGCGATGGGAACGGCCTACAACCCTGCCGCAGCTGGCAAGCAGGATAAGATTAATGCCGTAATAGCCTACAACATGTCGATGGTGGGCTTCGAGCACAATCCCCGCACGATGTACCTCGCCGGCGACATGCCTTTCAATGCCCTCGGAGCCTATCATGGCGTTGGCCTTCAGATGATTAATGACGACATCGGCGTGTTCTCCCACAAGCAGTTCTCGGGCCTCTACGCCCTGAAGCAGAAACTGGCCGGCGGCATACTGAGCATCGGCATACAGCCGACGATGCTTAGCGAGAGTCTCAATGGCTCGAAGG
>Ga0310696_10006473_pt1 | contig 13888 bp, 11 predicted proteins | sample AusTroGonzalo_MG_4_FD_203885 | JGI IMG/M metagenome (GOLD analysis project Ga0310696, IMG submission 203885) | Bovine rumen microbial communities from tropical cattle in Woodstock, Queensland, Australia - Gonzalo_02 (v2) (version 2) | ecosystem: Host-associated > Mammals > Digestive system >... | reverse complement strand
ATGAAATGGATGCTGCTCGGGTTGCCGTATTCGCTGGTGAGGAACGGCATCATGGACTCCAGGACCTCTGGTGCTACCATGGTCGTAGCGCTGTTGTCGAAGTAGACCTTCCTGGAAGTCATCATACCGAAGATGGGAACATCGGATAAAATTATTACCCGATGTCAAAAAATGATCGCAGAACAGTAGCCAGATGTCCGATTACGCTTTTTAACAATGTTGCTACGAATATCGTATTTAAGGATTTTTTAAGATGTATGGCACTGTGAAAAACGAACAAACTACTTATACCGTCATTCTATCTCACACCCATCGGAAGGAATAATAGTATTCCTTTATTGAAAGAGGATGTTTCGATGATGAAAAAACCACAACTCATCAATCTGCCGCGTTTCCAGAAGGAGCTGGCCCAGTGTCAGATGTGCGGTTACTGCATTGATGTCTGTGAAGCCCACAGACAGACGCCCTGGGAATCGGTCACAGCCAGAGGTAAGATCTACTACCTGAACCAGCTGGACAAGACCGGATTCGGCGCCATGGACAAGCTCCTGAAGAGGAAGGCAACACTCAGCCCCGAGTTCGTTGACGCGATGTACAAGTGTACAGGATGCGGAAACTGCGAAGAGGTCTGTCACGCCAAGATCGAACTGGTCGCTCTCTGGGAGAAGGTCAGGAAATGGATGGCCGACGAAGGCGTTGCACCCCTGCCTGTTCACAAGAAACTCGAGAAGAGCATCATCGCGAACGGCAACCCCTACGGAGAGCCCAAGCAGAAGAGGGACGCATGGTGGCCCGAGGAGGTCCCCAGGACCACACCCCCGCAGGCGATCTTCTTCGCAGGATGTACCGGATCCTACAGGATGCAGAACATCCCCAAGGCCGCAGTCACAGTCCTCGACCGTGCCGGCGTAACAGTCAACTGCCTCGGAGAGAACGAGGTCTGCTGTACGTCACCCCTTCTGAGGACTGGTCTCCACATGCAGACACTGGAGGCAAGCAAGGAAGTCGTTTCCAAAGCAGATGCCCTCGGTGCAAAGGACATGGTCATGTCATGCTCCGGATGCTACAAGACCGTCTCGAGCAACTACGTCCAGTTCTACGGTAAGCCCGGACAGAACGTCTACCACATCACACAGTACGTGGACAAACTCATCTCATCAAGGAAACTCCCCCTCAACAACGAGTTCAAAGCAAAGGTCACATACCACGACCCCTGCCACCTCGGAAGACACTCGAAAGTCTTCGAGGAACCCCGTAACATCCTCAAGAAGATCAAGGGAATCGATTTCGTCGAGATGGAGAAGAACAGAGAGAACTCCAGATGCTGCGGTGCAGGCGGAGGTTACAAATCAGCATTCAACGACTTCGCGGTCAACATCGCTGCCGAGAGGATCAGAGATGCAGAGGCAGTCGGCGCCGAGGTCATCGCTACCGCATGTCCGTTCTGCGTTCTCAACCTGAAACACGGTGCGAAGAAGATTGGATCGAAGGTCAAGGTAATGGATATCACCGAGATCCTTCTCCAGGTCACCGCACCCAAGATCGAGGAACCCGTACCGGAAGCACCCAAGGTAGAAGAGAAGAAGCCTGCCGAGCCTGCTAAAGAGGAACCCAAAGAAGAGCCCAAGGCAGCACCCGCAGCAGCTCCTGCGGCACCCGCTCCGGCACCTGCGCCCGCTCCTGCAGCACCTGCAGAAGAAGAGAAGAACGTGTACGAGTACGCATCCGATCTCAACAAGAGGCAGGTCGAAGCAGGAAAGTACGACGAAAAGAGGGCAGCCGCGTTTGAGGCACAGATCCAGGCAGTCAAGGATTCCGACGCACCGGAAGATGCGAAGGCAATCGATATGGCCCAGATCATCGGAGGAATGGTCAGCGCGTTCGGAGTTGCAGTAGTAGCAGCCCCGGAACCTGAGGATGCCGAGGATATGGACGATGATTTCGGCGACGAATGGGAGCTCACTCCTGAGGGAATCGTCAGAAGGGCCGCTTGGAACAAGGGTCTCAGATGCAGAAGGAACTACGGACCTGACGAGATCCAGATCGCGTTCGTCAAGCCGAAGGTCGCAGTCTTCGTCCTCGAGGACGATGCGAAGACCGAACTCGACGACAAACTGACCGATGAGGGATGGATCGTACTCAGATACAAGGAGTCCGACATCACCGACGGACAGGATCAGGCCGTTGAGATCAAGCAGGCCACGAAAGAGAACCTTCGTGCAATGAAGAAAGCAAAGAAGAGAAAGTGATTTCTCTGAACTTACCGGGCGAAAGCCCGGTTCCAATTTTTTATCATGCCGTTTGACACCCTCGTTCCCGAATTGATTTCCGCACTCAGGGAACACGGCATAACTGAACCGACTGAACCTCAGGCTGATGCCATCCCCAGGATCACCAGGGGAGAGAACATACTTCTCGTCGCTCCGACGGGTATCGGAAAGACCGAGGCAGCGATGCTGCCGATATTCGACAGCATCTTCAGGACGCCTGGAAGACCGGGCATCAGATGCATCTACATCACACCGTTGAGAGCACTGAACAGGGACATGCTGAAGAGGATGACCGAGTACGGTGCCGCTTTGGGAGTGACGGTCGCGGTCAGGCACGGCGACACCCCCCAATCGGAAAGGAACAGACAGTCGCAGCATCCACCGGATATTCTGATCACCACACCGGAAACCCTTCAGGTGATGTTCACCGGAAAGAAACTGGTGGAACATATGAAGAATGTGGAATGGGTCGTCGTCGATGAGATCCACGAACTTGCAACCGTCGAGAGAGGAGCTCAGATGTCGGTGGCATTGGAAAGACTTGCTTTGCTGGCAGGCGAATATCAGAGGATCGGATTATCGGCCACCGTCGGGAATGTGAACGAAGTGGCGAGATTCCTCAGCGGTGTGAAAAGGAAAGTCACGATATGCAAGCACGACACCCACAGGGACTTCGACATCAAGGTGGAATGTCCGTCAGCGTGCGAGGATTCCGTCCTTCTCGACAAACTGCAGTGCGACCCCGACATGTTGGCCGTGATGCAAAGAGCCAGATATCTGATAGAGAACGGAAAATCGACCCTGTTCTTCGTCAATACGAGAGAAACTGCAGAATGGATGGCGGCCAGATACCATCTCTGGGACGAGGATCTCTCGATCGATGTTCATCACGGTTCGCTGTCCAAAGAGAACAGGATGAAGATGGAGGATGATTTCAAGAGAGGGGATGTCAAGGCCCTGATCTGTACATCCTCTCTGGAACTGGGTATCGACGTCGGAACCACCGAACTGGTCATCCAGTACAATTCACCGAGACAGATCTCCAGGATGATACAGCGTGCCGGACGTGCCGGACACCGCATCGGAGAGAAGATCAAGGCCGTCATCATTGCGACATCCCCCGATGAGGTTTCGGAATCTCTCGTCATCGCCAGAAGAACGGATTCCAAGGAACTGGAGGACAAGACCGGAAGACCCAGTCCGATGACCGTTGTCGCCAATCAGCTAATAGCCATGACCATGGGCGGACGCATGGACAGGGATACCGCATATTCGATATTCAGAAGGACGCACGTGTTCCGCGACATGGAAAGGAAGGATATGGATGCCGTTCTCGAACAGCTGAAATCGATCAAGATGGTGTTCGAGGATGAGAACGGATTCAAGCGTTCGAAAAAAGGCATGAATTATTTCTACGAGAACATCTCGATGATCCCCGATGAGAAGACCTATCTTGTCCGCGACATCAGCACCAGAGGCATAATCGGAACTCTGGACGAAAGCTTCGTGACCACATTCGCCGACGAACCGTATGCCATGTTCATCGCGAAGGGACATACATGGCGTGTCATCGAGATCCGCGAGGATGAGATCCTGGTGGAAAGGGCTAAGGACATCGGTTCAGTGCCGTCCTGGGTGGGTTCCGATATCCCTGTTCCCTTCGAAGTCGCCATGGAAGTCGGAAAGCTGCGTAGACTTCAGAATTTTGATGATTACCCCGGGGACAGGAATTCGAAAGAACGCGTGAAGGAGTTCATCGCCGGACAGAAAGGATACACCGTACCGACGGACAAGACCGTCACAATCGAGATGGGAGACCGTCTCGCCATCATCAACGCATGCTTCGGCACCAGAGTGAATGAGACCCTGAGCAAGATCTACGCCGCACTGCTCACGGCCCGTCTGGGTGAAAGTGTTGCTGTTTCCACGGATCCGTACAGGATAATGCTGGAACTGCCCAGGAACATCGACAGCCAGCTCCTGCTGAACACGGTTCTGTCAGTAAAACCCGGTACCGTTGAGGGGCTGATCAGACTCACCATCAACAACTCATCGTTCCTGAAATGGAGATTCGTCTATGTTGCGAAGAAATTCGGAATCATTGAAAAGAAAGCGGACCACCGTTTCATGAACTTCAACAAGCTCTTCGAGATGCACAAGGACACTCCAGCCTATAACGAGGCGGTGAACAAGGTTCTGTGGGAGGATCTGGATCTCCACAATACCGAGAGGGTAGTGGAGGACATGACGTACGGTAACATCAAGATCGCAGTAAGCAGGATGTCCCCCATGGGAATGGAAGGGATCACCAGGTCCAAGGAACTCATGCAGCCCATGCGTGCGGACCATTCCATCCTGATGGCGCTGAAGAAGAGACTGGAGAATGAGGTACTGTACGCATCATGTATAAGGTGCCAGAGCCAGTGGAGAGTAAGAGTTGCCGATTCGCCGAGACGCTTCGTCTGTCAGAACTGCGGCGGCAACATGATCGCCCTGCTGAAGGAATACGACAGGGAGAAAATCAAACTCATGAAGAAACCGGATCCGACGGATGAGGAGAAGAAGGAGATCATGCGCATCAACAGGAACGCCAATCTCGTAAACGAGAACGGCCAAAGAGCAAGCATGACCCTTGCCGGAAGGGGTATCGGTCCGGATGCGGCCTCCAGGATCCTCAGGACGATGTACACGGATGAGGATGATTTCCTTAGAAATATTCTGGCTGCAGAAGTGATCTACGCGAAGAACAAGAGATTCTGGGATTGATCAGACCACTTTGTTGCGAAGCTTACAGACACCTTCGATCTCCAATTCGACGACATCCCCGGCGCGGATCTCTCCTACACCCTCGGGTGTTCCGGTGGCCATTATGTCTCCCTCTTCGATGGTCATATATTTCGAGACATAGGAGATCAGCTTGGCAGGCGGGAAAATCATGTCTGAAGTGTATCCGTCCTGCTTGAGTTCGCCGTTCACCTTCAGCGTGAGATGGAGATTGGAAACATCCTTGCCCTCGGCAGGAACGTATTCGGAAACCGGTCCGAATGTATCCATTCCCTTGGACATGGACCACGCATCTCCCCTCTTCCTGCACTCGTTCTGCATGTCCCTTGCGGTGACATCGTTGAAGACCGCTATATGAGAAACATAGGACATTGCATCCTTCTCGGGGATGTCCTTTCCGCCCTTCCCGAACACAAGTGCCAGTTCGCATTCGTACTGCACATTCGTCACCCCTTCCGGGATCACGATATCGTCACCGTCGTGTATGATGCACGTCGACGGCTTGAGGAAAACGAGAGGCACTTCGGGGAGCTGTCCCTTCAGTTCCTTCAGATGCGGTCTGTAGTTCCAGCCGATGCAGATGATCTTCATATCAGGTCACCCTTCTTCGTGAACTCCGCCTTCTTCACCGGAGGAGCGATGGGTTTGAGATCCACGGTCTTGTTGGCCAGGAATCCCTTGGATATCACATACACTTCAGAGGAAGTGGGACGCGAAGCATCGGGGGAATGCACCTTCACGCTCTGGAAACGTGCCTCCAGCTCCCTCTTCAGCATGGGGAACATGTCTCCCATGAACACTTTCATTACCATCCTGCCGTCCTTCTTCAGGATCCTGTCGCATACGTTGACAGCATACATGCACAGGTCGATCGATCTTGCATGATCGGTGGCGTAGCTGCCGCAGATGTTGGGCGCCATATCCGAAAGCACGACATCTGCCTTCCCTCCGAACTTATCCAGGAGTTCCAGCATGGTATTGTCATCGGTGATGTCTCCCATAATTGTGACGACACCTTCCATGGGCTTGATGGGTCTCAGATCCACTCCGATGACCTTCCCGTTCTCGCCAACGCGTTCCCTGGCTACCTGCAGCCATCCGCCGGGAGCGGCTCCCAGATCCACTACCGAATCGCCTTCCCTGAAGATGTTGAAACGGTCGTCGATCTGCATGATCTTGAACGAGGCCCTGGACCTGTAACCGGTCTTCTTGGCGAGCTTGTAATAGTGCTCGTGATGTCTCTCGTCAAGCCATCTCTCGTGGATTCCCATGTTTCACATCTACCTAGGGATATGATATAAGGATTACGATTCCCACACCAGATCGTGAGGGTTCTTGTACTGGCCGTGCGCCTTGGTCTTGTCGCCGTACTGGATGGCGAACTGGGGACAGCGGTGGAGACATCCCAGACACAGAGTGCACTGGTCCTTGACCCACTTCGGCCTTCCGCCGACCATCTGGATCGCCCTGGAGGGACACCTCTTGGCACAAAGCATGCATCCGATGCAGTCATCGCTTACGGTGAAGTTGGATGTCTTCCTTGCCTCGTTGTAGTTCCCGCGTGCCTCCTGGTACGTGGTCTTGACCTTGCTGGTGATGAAGTTGCCCTTGTCCCTGTTCTTGATGTGCCCGATGATCTCGTCGATATTGGGCTCGGCATCTTCGAGGACCTTATCGATCATCGCCTTGTCGGAGACATCGAACATGGGCGTGTAGTTCTCGACCATCTTCACGCTGAAGCATGCTGACAGTTCGATACCTCTCTCCTTCAGGGTCTTCTCGACGAACATCTCAGGGTGTCCGCTCTCTCCTCCGTAGGTGGCAACGAAGAAGACGTATGTGTCCGGCTCGACGAGCAGTTTCACTCTGTCGAAGAACTCCTCGATGTTGATCGGGATGCCGAAGAAGTAGGTCGGACAGACTATTCCGAAGATGTTCTTCTTCTTGACCTCGAGACGGTCGCCGAAATCGATTGACGTGATGGAGCGGGTCCATTCATTGGTGGCTTCGGCTATCCTCTTGGCGACGTATTTCGAGTTTCCTGTTGACGAGAAATAGATGATCATGATACTCCTCTTCGGTTATCTTAACGGTGTTACAGTATGGACGGCAACATATAAAACCATTGGAACGATACGAATGACAGGGACATAACATGGCTGAGAACTGGACCTACGCCAAAGCAGGAGTCAACATCGACAAGAAATCTAGTGCTATCGAATCTCTCGTCAAGGAACTGAAGTACACCAGGACAGGGATCGGACAGATGGTCCACATGAAGAACCTGTTCGCCAGTCTCATCGACTTCGGCGACAACTATCTCACACTGGCCACCGACGGCGTCGGAACCAAGCTTCTGGTGGCCGAAGAATTGGGTGTATGGGACACAGTAGGTATCGACTGCATAGCCATGAACGTCAACGACACCATCTGCGTAGGTGCGGAACCCATGTCCTTCGTCGACTACATCGCATTGGACAAACCCAACGAGGAGATCACCGAAGCAGTCGGAAAGGGACTGTACAAGGGTGCGGAGCTCTCCAACATGGAGATCGTCGGCGGAGAGATCGCCGTTCTGCCCGAGATGGTCAACGGATTGGACCTGTCTGGTACATGTCTCGGATTCGTCCCCAAGGACAAGATCGTCACCGGTCAGAAATGCAAAGAAGGTGATTTGATTGTCGCATTGGAATCCTCGGGAATCCACTCCAACGGACTCACTCTCGCAAGGAAGGTCTTCGAGAGCGCCGGATACAAGATGACCGACAAGGTCCCCGGTCTCGCCAAGACCGCGGGAATGGAACTCCTCACACCCACCCAGATCTATGTCAAACAGGTGCTGGAGATCCTGAAGGAGCAGGAGGTCCACGGACTCGTGGACATCACCGGCGGAGGTCTCAGGAACATCCTGCGCATGAACCCCGCATGCAAGTACATCATCGACGATCCCATCGAGCCCGCACCGCTCTTCAAGAAGATCCAGGAGCTCGGAAATATAACAACAGAGGAGATCTATCAGACCCTCAACATGAGTATGGGATTCGACATCATCGCACCCGCTGATGACGCTGAGGCCATCGCGAGCAAGTACAAGAACGCGAAGGTCGTCGGCAGAGTCGAGAAAGGAAAGGGTGTGCTGTTCGCACCCGAGAACATTCTGTACGAGCATTACTGATCGAGCATCGCGTGCAATGCCCCGGCGACCGCTCCCAATGCGGTGCAGGTCTCCAGGGAATACTTTCCGTCAGTGATATCCAGATTGTATTTCGGGATTGACATAACATTCTTCGGAACGCCGTGGGGACCGATACCGAACACCAGAAGGATGCTCTGTCCCCTGTTCACCATCTCCGTTGTTTCGCGGAGCGTTATGGATCTCTTCGGATCAGGTTTGCTTGTGGTAAGGATAGGTTCTCCCAGCTGCGGAGGGAATCCCTTCGACGGATAGGGGAAGCTCATGAATCTGCCCTCTTCCGCAAGGTCCATGAAATAATCGCCGTGGGAACCGATGCTGGTTGTGCCTGCGATCCACTGAGCGAGTTCTCTGGGCTGTGTGATGTCCTCGGGGAACGGGAAACCGAAAAGAGCGAGATTCATACCGAACGCCTTGGCGAGATCTCCTGATCTGGCGATCACCCTGCGGTGGGGTTCCCTGAAGTTCTGATCGTACGAATTGTAGAGACCGATGGTTATCCTTCCTCTGCCCATGTTATCTCTCCAATCCCTCCTGTACGGAATGGGGGCGTCCCATAATCGAGCGCCTGTCCCCGTCCAGATAAACGTCCAATTCCGGATGTTCCGACTGGAACCTGTCCACCATCTGCATGATCTCTGACAGCGTCATATCGCTGTCGTTGACGTCCATGATGACAACATCCATCTTATCCGGCCTGTAGAACATATATTGGTTGAAGTTAAGAAATGTATGGTGCCGCGAGCCGGGCTCGAACCAGCGACTTCAAGATCTTCAGTCTTGCACTCTCCCAACTGAGTTACCGCGGCGTGGTGATTGTCCCCAATGTGAACGCCTATTATAAAGTTAATGGTCGGTCTGGTCGGGCATCTTTCCCTTGATCTGCGGCTTTTCGCCTTCGTTCTTTTTGGGTTCCGATGTCATGACTAGAAGGACAGGACGGCTAGATTCCTCGGATACGCGCTTCGCGGCATACATACGATGTGCCAGCAGTATCATCCCGATGACCGTCAGGAAGAAGATGACGGAGGTGACGACCGAATCCGTGCATACGCCCCGGCTCTGCCAGTAGCGTACCGCAAGGACGGCCGACACCACCGCAAGGATGGTACCGAATATCAGCGTCAGCTCAGCTCTCTTCGGTGGTCTCATCCTCGTCGTCCTCGGTCTGCGCCAGCGGCTGCAGGGCGATGATCTTGTCATCGTTGCGCATGTCCATGATCTTCACGCCTGCGGCGTTGCGTCCGGTGACACGGATGTCCGAGACCTTCATGCGTATGACCTTGCCCTGTTTGCTGGTGACCATGAGTTCGTCAGTCAGTGCGACCTTCTTGATCGCCACCACGCAACCGTTGCGGTCGGTGGTCTTGATGGTGATCACGCCCTTGCTTCCGCGATGGGTCCTGCGGTAGTCGTCGACAACTGAGATCTTTCCGAATCCGTTCTCGGATACCGTGAGCATCATGTCGCCGGGTTTGACGATGGTCATTCCCACTGCGATGTCTCCATCGGTGAGCGTTATACCTTTCACACCCATGGTGTCCCTTCCGGTGGGACGTACCTCGGACTCGACGAACCTTGCGGCCTGTCCGTCCTTGGTGGCGATGATGATCTCGTCATTTCCATCGGTGATTCCCGTCTCAATGACCTCATCGCCCTCGTCCAGCTTGATGGCCTTGATTCCCCTGTTCCTGACGTTTCCGTAGGATGCCAGAGAGGTCTTCTTTATGGTACCGTCCCTGGTGCAGAACAGGAGATATCTGTCATCGGTGAACTCGGACACGGTGACGGTGTTGATCACCTTCTCTCCTTCCTCCAGACCGGGTATCATGTTCACTATGGGCTTTCCTTTGGCCTGCCTGCTGCCCTCCGGGATCTTGTATCCCTTCAGCCAGTAGAGACGGCCCATGTTGGTGATGAACATGATGTAGTCGTGGGTGCAGGTGACGAACATGTTGGCCACGTCGTCCTCATCCTTGGTCTGCATTCCGATCAGGCCTGTACCGCCGCGTCTCTGCTGCTTGTAGGTCCTCAGCGGGATGCGCTTGATGTAGTTGTCATTGGTGATGGTGATGACGACATCCTCCCTGGGAATGAGATCCTCTTCATCGGTATCGATGGCGTTGGGATCGATGGTGGTGCGGCGCTCGTCGCCGTAGGATTCCTTCATCTCAGTCAGTTCATCCTTGATGATGCTCAGGATCCTTCCCTCGTGGTCGAGGATGTCCTGCAGATCGATCATGAGATTCTTCAGGTCGTTGTATTCTCCGACGACCGCATCGATCTCCAGACCGGTGAGCTTCTGGAGCCTAAGGTCAAGGATTGCTTTTGCCTGGTCGGCATCGATGGACAGCAGGTTCTGAAGTCCTTCGGATGCCTCATCGGCGGTCTTGGATGCACGGATCAGTTCTATGGTCTCGTCCATCCTGTTGATGGCAGCCATCAGACCTTCCAGGATGTGGTATCTCTTCTTCGCAACGCCCAGATCGAACTCGGTCCTGCGTGTAACGACTTCCTTCCTGTGCTTGATGTACTGAACTATCAGCTCTTTCAGGGTGAGGAGCATGGGCTTGTTGTTGACAAGTGCCAGATTGATGACTCCGAAGGTTATCTCCATCTGAGTGTGCTTGAACAGGTTCTCGAGGACGACGTTCTCCATGGCATCCTTGTGGACCTCGATGACAATGCGCATTCCGTCCTTGTCCGATTCATCGTTGACGTTGGTGATTCCTTCGATCTCCTTGTTCTTGACGCATTCGGCGATCTGGATGATCAGTCTCTCCTTGTTGACCTGGTAGGGGATCTCGTCGACGATGATCATCACTTTGCCATTGGATTTCTCTTCGAAGTGTGTCCTTGATCTTACCCTGATCTTTCCGCGTCCGGTCTTGTATGCCGAGACGATTCCGCCCATTCCGTAGATCACTCCGCCGGTAGGGAAGTCGGGTCCCTTGACGAACTGCATCAATTCAGGGACATCAGCATCGGGATTGTCGATGGTGTAGACGATGGCATCCACTACCTCTGAGAGATTGTGGGGAGGCATGTTGGTGGCCATACCGACCGCGATACCCGATGATCCGTTGACCAGCAAGTTGGGGAACTTTGATGGTAATACAACGGGCTCCTTCAGCGAACCGTCAAAGTTATCCATGAAGTCCACGGTCTCCTTGTCGAGATCGGCAAGTAAGTCGGCGGACAACTTTGTCAGACGGGCCTCTGTGTAACGCATGGCTGCTGCGGGGTCGCCGTCGACCGAACCGAAGTTACCCTGACCGTCCACCAGAGGATATCTGAGCGAGAAGGGCTGCGCCAGCCTTACCATCGCGTCATATGCCGCGGTGTCTCCGTGAGGGTGGTACTTACCCAGGACCTCTCCGACGATCCTTGCGGATTTCTTGTGAGGCCTGTTGTATGGAATACCCAAATCGTTCATCGCGTACAGTATCCTTCTGTGGACGGGCTTGAGACCGTCCCTCACATCGGGCAGTGCACGTCCGACGATGACCGACATCGAGTAGTCGATGTACGAACGGGACATCTCCTTCTCGATGGGCTGCAGTATGAGCTGTTCCTTGGCGGGTGTATCGTTGATTATCTCGTCAGCCATGATATCACACATCCAGGTTCACGACTTCGTGGGCGTGTTCCACTATGTACTCCCTCCTGGGCTCGACCGCGTCTCCCATGAGTGTGGAGAACAGCTGATCGGCCAGCTGGGCATCCGTTATCTCGATCTTCTTCATCAGTCTCCTCTCGGGATCCATGGTTGTCTCCCAGAGCTGGTGGGGATTCATCTCTCCCAGACCCTTGTACCTGCTGATGTTGCATCCCTGTCCCATCTCCTCGACGAGTGCATTCAGTTCGGTGTCGTTGTACGCGTACACCTCCCTCTTTCCCTTGGCGACCCTGTAGAGAGGCGGCATCGCCAGATAGACGTGGCCTGCCTCGATGAGGGGCCTCATCTGCCTGTAGAACAGCGTGAGCAGAAGAGTTCCAATGTGGGCACCGTCCACATCGGCATCGGTCATGATGATGATGCGGTGGTACCTTATCTTCGAGACATCGAAGTCGTTGCCCACGCCTCCGCCGATTGCCGTAACGAGATTCTTGATCTCCTCGGATTCGAGGATCTTGTCGGGTCTGACCTTCTCAACGTTGAGGATTTTACCGCGGATTGGGAGGATTGCCTGGAATTCCCTGGCGCGTCCCTGTTTCGCGGAACCTCCTGCAGAGTCTCCCTCGACGATGTACAGTTCGCACTTTGACGGATCCTTTCCTGAACAGTCGGCGAGCTTTCCCGGAAGAGAGTTCGAATCGAAGACGCTCTTCCTTCTTGCTGTCTCCTTCGCCTTGCGGGCGGCTTCCCTTGCGGTGTACGCATCCACTGCCCTCCTGACGATGATCTCTCCGATCTTGGGGTTCTCAAGGAGGTATTCGGCCAGTTTGGCGTTCATGAACGTGGAAACGGCGACCTGGGCGATGCTGTTACCCAGTTTGGATTTGGTCTGTCCTTCGAACTGCGGCTCCGGGATCTTGATGCTGACTACTGCAGTCAGACCCTCACGGATGTCCGTTCCTTCGAATGTTATGCCCTTTGCATAGTTCTTGTCCTTGGCGAAGTCGTTGAAGCACTTCGTCAGGGCTGTCCTGAATCCTGTCAGGTGAGTACCGCCCTCCGGGGTGCTGATAGTGTTGACGAACGATACGACACTCTCCGAATAATCCCCGGTCCACTGCATTGCGATCTCGATATCGATCTCGTTATCGCCGTTGGCATCGCTGTATCCGTACTTGCCGTGAACGTAGATGGGCGTGGGGTGAATGGGTGTCTTGGTCTTGTTGAGGAACTCTACGAACTCCGAGACTCCTCCGTCATAGTGGAATGTCTCCTTGTTCCCCGATCTCTTGTCCTCGAAGTTGATCGTCACTTCCTTGTTCAGGAACGCCTGGTTGCGGAACCTGTTCTGGAGAGTGTTGTAATCGAATTCGACGGTCTCGAAGATGGTTGGGTCAGGGTAGAATGTAATGGTGGTTCCGGTCCTGTCGGAATCGCCCACGATCTCGACGGGTCCGTCAGGGATACCGGTGTGGTATGTCTGGCGGAAGATCTTGCCTTCCCTCTCCACGACAGCTTCCATCTTGGTGGAAAGACCGTTCACGACGGAAACACCGACTCCGTGCAGACCTCCTGACACTTTGTAGCTGTTCTTGTTGAACTTACCACCGGCGTGCAGTTCGGTAAGTGCCAGCTCCAATGCCGACTTACCTTTCTCGTGCATTCCCGTAGGAATACCGCGTCCGTCATCCTTCACTGTACAAGAACCGTCCTCGTTGATGTACACGTAGATCTGGTCGGCATAGCCGGCCATGGCCTCATCGATACTGTTGTCCACTACCTCGTAGACAAGGTGGTGGAGACCTCTCGTATCCGTGCTGCCTATGTACATTCCGGGTCTCTTCCTTACGGCTTCGAGACCTTCGAGGACGACGATGCTGTCTGCACCGTACTCATTAGAACCATTGTTCCCATCCATCGTATCACCTATCGTTCACACGACTATCTAACTAAGAACAGTATGCGCTTTCCCTATATAAACGCGCGCGTGTACGCGCGCATACGCGTACGCGTGAGCCGGCC
>Ga0310696_10006471_pt1 | contig 13889 bp, 7 predicted proteins | sample AusTroGonzalo_MG_4_FD_203885 | JGI IMG/M metagenome (GOLD analysis project Ga0310696, IMG submission 203885) | Bovine rumen microbial communities from tropical cattle in Woodstock, Queensland, Australia - Gonzalo_02 (v2) (version 2) | ecosystem: Host-associated > Mammals > Digestive system >... | reverse complement strand
GTCTCTAAATCACCGAGTGGTAACATCTTATGTTTCCAAACGTAGTGAAGCAGTCGTTCCATGTAAGGAATTGCGTCAATCGTTGATAATCACCTTCTTGGAAGGTCCGTTAGAGTGTCGTTCAATGCAGAGGCCATGAGGTGTCTCCATTTTCCGACCATGAAGGTCGTAATAGGTGATGACATCAGGTAATTCCGTTTGTTTCTTTTCCTCGATGGCTGTTTCCACATTATCTCTTATGAATATATAGGTGTTCAGACTATAGGGCGGCATTTCAACAAGAATCTCGTCTGTTGATTCTTCGATGGTAATGGGAGCCTCTTGACAGAGATTTTCTGTCTCGTTGCCTGTTGACTTCAGGTGTGTACCACTCTTTACCTTAAACGGTAACTTGATTTTCAGGTCGAATCCTGTCTTTGTTGTGTCGATGGCCATCACAATGATAGAGTCTCCCTTGATATACGATGAGTATTCTCTGGCAGCCTCCTGACCTGAGGTTATCGTAGGGGTGGTGGCCAGACGTGTAGAGCCTGTGACATGCTTGGAGAAATGAGACATCACATAGGCACGAGGCAACAGTTTATTCTTTAGATTCTTCATTGTGCCGACATTATATTTCGTCTCGCCAGTGCCAACAAAAGACCAGTGGGCGCGCATATACCAATAGATATAGCCAGTACAGCCAGCCAACATACACTCATTCAGTTCCTCAGCAAAAAGCAATTGTTCGTGCCATGTGGGCAACTTTCCTGTATTGTCTGTCACAGAGTGCTCTGTCATCCACAGTTCCTTGCCGTATTTCGATGCTAAGGTGTTGGCACTCTTCATGTTGCCCAATGGTGGGTGACCGTAGAGGTGACCCGCGACGATGTCTACATATTTACGTGCAACAGTATCGTTTAATAGTGCATTACTGTATTTGGGATCGAAGCCCAGAGGTTCGGCGCTGATGATACGGACATTGGGATATTTCTCGCGGTCCAACATGTGAGCATAGTTTTTTACCAAGTTCACTTGCTGTTCAGGTGTATAGAGACAACCGGAGTAATTCACCCACCAGTCGGGCTCGTTCTGGATGGACACGGCATCCACCTCACATTTATTTGACTTCATATAAGCCAGGAAAGTGTTCAGCCAGGGGAAGAATTTCTCGTAGCAGTCTTCACGCAACATACCGCGTTGGTTTTGCGAGTCATTATCATTTTTGTCGTTCACCTTGCCGCCTTGGGCTGTGCCGTTGGTCTTGTATTCTCCTGGGGGGGACCAGGGTGTACCAAAAACGATGCCGCCACGCTGTTTTACAATCTTTGCAGATGGAAGCGAACCTTTCCAGTCGTAGGGCGTATCCCATCCTACGTCGGCAGCTGTTATATCGCCTTTGAAGTTGGGCGAAATTTCCATACGCATGATGTTTAGTCCAATCTTTGATGTAGGGCCATAGAGTAATCTTACTGGGGTTGTGTCATCGCCATAGGGTTGCATGGCACCATCACAACAGGCAGCTCCAAAGCCTGTGACAGTCTGAAAGCGTTTGTCCTGCACCGTTACCGTAATCGTGTATGAATAAGCATGGACAACGGTTGCGGTAGCCAGTGTGAGAATTGCTGTAGACAGACGACGGAAGGTCAGTCTCTTCTTGGTAAAATAGTGTTTCATAAACTGTAGCTATTTATAATTCTGCTGCAAAGTTACTATTTTTCTGACAATATCTTTCTTTTTCTTAATATTTTTGAGAATAACATGCGGTAACCCTATAATGCGATGACGCGCAAGGAGTACGGGGGCAACGTCGTGGGCTCGTTGGTCTCAATCTCTGTCGTTTTAGCTTTCTGGTCGTCAATAGCACCAGTGAACTGCTGACACTTTACCGTGGCAGGCAGGTTGATGCCCTCAACATGAATCTTCAGGGTAGAGGGGAGGGCATTGACCAGTTTGAGATAATGCTTGCCGGTCTTGGAGTCGCGTACCACGCTTGCACCAATGCGATGGGCTAATTGAGAATCGAGATTTGAGAACTGCGATTTTATATACCTGTCGCCACCATAAACGCTGAAGAGGCGCTGTATCTCGTAGGCAGGTGTGGTGCGGATATGTGTGTTAGAGAAATAAATCATGTCGGGGTTCCAGTTGGAATGACCGTCCTTGCTGAGCATGGGAGCATACGACGTCATCTCCACCACGTCGCCATTGCGCTCAATATCCGTGAGGTAGAGGGCTTCAGCCAGTGCCGTCTCCACGTTGGGACGTTTCACATTGGTAGAGGCTGCCCACTCACCCAGATAGACTTTCGCAGCAGTGCGGTCGTAACTATCATAGTAATCGCGGTTGTGCATAAACCATCCCGTGCTCTCGTAATAGTGCTCGTCAACCATATATTGCAGGTCAGGGTGCTTCTTGGTGAAATCCCAACCCTCGGTATAATCAGCTGAAGGACTGTGGAAAGGACCAACCGTTCCACATATTTTAATATCAGGATAACGCTCACGCACAGCCTTACAAATCATCTCATAGCGCTCCTCGAAGACCGTAGAGATGATGTCCTCGTTGCCCAGACCCAGGTATTTCAGGTTGAATGGCTTCGGATGACCGGCATCGGCACGCATCTTAGCCCATTCGTTGGTGGCTGGGTCGCCGTTGGCCCACTCAATCAGGTTGCAGATTTCCTCCACATAGGCAGGCATATCTGCCATCGGAATACCTCCCTGCTGTCCACCGATCCCCTCTGCATTATTTGCTGAGTTCTGGCAGGGTACGCCTGCTGCCAACACAGGAAGTGGTTCGGCACCGATATCCTCGCAGAACTGGAAATACTCGAAGAATCCCAACCCACGCGTCTGGTGGTAGTTCCAGATGTTGAAGTCGGGCTTACGACTCTGGAGTGGTCCCACCGTATGATTCCAATGGTAGATATTCTCCAGACCCTGACCATGACTCATACAGCCACCAGGGAAACGCACGAACTTTGGATGCAGATCGGCAATAACCTGGGCGAGGTCTTTCCGTAGGCCATTCTTACGATTCTTGAAAGTCTCCTGCGGGAATAGGGAAATCATATCGACACCTACACGAGCCATCTTTTGGGGGATAATGACCAGACGAGCCTTCTCGTCGCTGGCCTTGGCTGTGAATACCGTAGAGAACTGTTGCCAGTCGGAGGCACGGGTCTTTAACCTGCTCTGAGCCAGCACCTGACCTTTCTGACCTACCAGTTGTACAAGGAAGTCCTGCTTCTGTCCGCCAGCAAAGACAAACATGGAAAAGTCGTATTTTTTGCCCTTTTCAACGACGATTCCATCCCATCCCTCGTTCCAAAGCGTATCCATCGCCATGATGACATAGTGGGGATTGTTGGGATGCAGAGGATGCTCGCTGCTAATCTCGATAGGTTTGTTAGAGTGCCATGCGGTAGTGGCATTCCATCCGCGATGGTCCTTTGAGGTATATTCGAAGTCACGGTTCTGTATGAGTTCGGCATAGAGACCGCCATCAGCCGCATAACTGATATCCTCGAAGAAGATGCCAATGAGCTTGTCGCTGATGGTCTTTTCCTGATTAGGAGAAACGGTCAGGGTGGTATTTATCACCGATGGAATCGATAATTTTTGTGCATCGTCGTGCATTCTCTCATTGGTAGGTGCCCATTTCTCTCCTTGCAGACGGAAGTCGTCACGTACACGTTGCACTTCAGCATCTGTTATCGTGAAAATCTGGCCAATCTGCTGTTCTCCCTTAATACTAACGGTATCGCGATGCCATAGTCGGGCATCTGCCTTAACGGCTTCATCGCCGATGAAATGGCGGAAATCTGCATCTGCGCTGATGCGACGCGTGTCACCATTGGCTGTCTGATAATATACCTTGAAAGCATCTCCCTCAGCTACAACAACAGGGTTCTTGCACTTCTGACTGTTCACGCGGGGGTAGTCCTGTGGGCGCCATGTTACGAGGTCACGACTATATGAGGCGCCGAAGAGTGGAGCGATATCGTTGAGTTGGAACACCAAACGCCAAGAGCCGTCGTTAGCACGACAAAGCGAGGGGCTGTACATCTTCTTCTCAGCACCCCATGTGCCATAATCCGAAGAACACAGTCGGCCGAGGTCGTTCCAAGTGTCATTCTCGAGCACGGCCATGCGCAGACCACCATTGGGATTGGGTGAGTAGAAGAATACTTTTTTCTGGGCGTTGAGGCTTGTGGCAGCCAGCGAAACTGCTACAAACAGCAGCATACTCCTGAATTTCATACGTTTTGTCGTTTTAGTCGTTATGGAATGCAAAGGTAATCAATCCTAATCAGACTAAAGGGGGCATTTAAACAAGTTTAACATATACGTAATCCTACGTATAGAAAAAAATGCATACCTTTGCACCGATTTCTTTAATCTAATGTACACGTGTGATTATTAAATTAAGAGATATGGAAAGAATTCTGAGATATAGCATGGCTGCATTGGCAATGACCCTTTTCGTGGGTTGTTCACATGATATGGAGTATTCGCAGCCCTCCAAAGAACAAGTTCAGAAAAACGTCGCTGAGAAACTTGGCATAGAGATTGATCCCAATCAGAACTGGAACGCATCAACGGCTATCACGGCCAATGTGTCTGTGAACCTGGGACTTGATCAGGAATATACCTTGGTGATTTATGATAAGAACCCGTTGTTTGAGGATGATGTGTTCTATTATGCCAAGACCACTGTCAAGGAGGGTGAAACAGCCACATTGAAACTCGACGTTCCCTTAGCAGACAGTGTGTTCTATGCTGCCGTGTTTGACAGTAAGTACCGTCGCTTGGTGCAGAGTGCATACAGAGAGGATAGTGTCCTGACAATGAGCTTCGGAGCAGCTGTCAGTGAGGCACGTTCTGCCCGTGCTGCCGAGAATGCAAGCATCTATCCAGATTATGTAAAGACCGCTGCTGATTATCTGAATCCTACGGTTCCTTACAAAACTACGGCTGTCGTCTCTCTGGATGCGATGAAGAACTATCCTGCGATTACTAATCAGATTATTGCCAACGAGACATCTAATGGTAACCATACGTTGAGTGATAAGAGCTGGTATTATAATCCAGCAGATTTTCCTGCTCATGGTGACGGAAAACACTATCGTGTAGCTGCTGGCACAGAGATTACGGAAGTGTTTCATATCAATGGAACCTATGGCATAGTCAATGATGCTGTTATCTATATTGAAGGTAAGGTGCACCTGAAGGGAAATACGCTGAATAGTGTTACCCTCGTAGTTGCCAATGGCGGTGAACTGGTTCTTGATGCTGCCACGAGTATGAGCAACGAGGGACGTTTCGTGATTCTGCCAGGCGGAAAATTCACGGGTACCCAGAATGTGTCGTTCCTTGTGGCTAATGGTTCTGTGTGTTATAATGGCGGCACCATTGACTTGAAGGGCGAACTCAACGTGAATGGTACTGACTTCTATAATAGTGGTGCCACAAAGGTGGATAACCTTAACAACCAGTCTGGCGGTAAGATTACCAATTTCGGCAGTATCGTGGCACGTACCAATAATGGTGACTCGAATACCTATAACTGCACGATTATCAATGGCTGCTACATGCATTTTACTGAGAATGCGGGAGTTGGTACACTGACCTTGCTCGATAATAGTAGATTGGATGTTGACGGAACAGCTTCTATTGCAGGAGGTGTTTATTATGGACAGGGTGCTATCCTCTACGATAAGAGTGAAATCAATGCAGGCAAGATTTACCTCAATGGTACGAAATTCACCGGCCCCACAGCATCTGGAACGTATGCCGTGGTGAAAACCGGTGGCATGCTGATTAACCAGGGTGGTGACCTGGAGGCAACAGGAAATGTTTACTTCGATTGGAACATCGCCAATTTCTATAACCATCAGGGAGTACAGGATTATAACTCTACAGTAGATAATGGTTGGACACCGTTAAGTCTTGTGAAGAGGAAGAATCTCAACTTTGTCAACGAGTCAAATGCTCCCTTTACTATTCCCCGTGGCGACTGTACTGGTAATGGTTATCATGATACCAGTGAGGTGCCTGCGCAGACGATTCCCGGCGAGCCTGCCGTATGGACATACGCCTTCGAGGATACTCCCCTTGGCGACTACGATATGAATGATGTGGTGATAAAGGTCAGTGAGAATGCTGAGGATGCCACACGTCTGGATATCACGCTCTGTTGTACAGGTGCTGCCAATAACCTTACCGTCTATCTGGATGATATGGTCTTGTTTGCCGGTAGTGGCAAGGAGGTTCATCAGGTGTTTGGTCAGGCAGCAGGTAAGTTCATCAATACGGTGAACGATGGTATCAAGGTTGATCCTATTACGGAGACGATTCGCAAACCCGCTAATTTCTCGTTCGAGACAGCCGACTTCTGGATTAAGTCGCCTTCAGGTGATGTCCATGTGGCTAAGCAGGGTGAGGATCCTCATGGCATCGTGGTTCCGGGCAACTGGCGCTGGCCACGTGAGTTCCAGTGCATCAAGGATGCCTATCCCAACTTCATAGAGTTTGCCAAGAATGCCGCTACCACGGACGATACGGTCAAGAAATGGTATGAGACAAGCAATGGCAATCCTGTAGAGAGCTATCTCTACGTGCCGGAAAACTGATTTGAAATAACGTATATATAATAAAGGTGGTCTTCCTAACACTGGAAAGACCACCTTTTTCTTTGTTGCTTAGTAAACCTGTGCCTTCGTGGCGTTCTCGTAGAGCCACCAGTCCTTGGAAACGGTGCGGTTGCGGCCCCACTGACCAAAGGAGTGGTTGTAACGGCTATAGGCTCCAGATATCTGTCCGTCGCGGTACATACCCATCGTGATACCCTCGATAGGATAGTGGAAGGTGGCATCGGGAATCAACAGAGCCCAGGGCACACGGTCGTCCATGCCGCCAGAGCCATTGGTATAGTGCCAGATGGCCTCGTTGTATTTATAACGATAGGTATGTATCTCCACGCAAAGACCATTGTTGGATACGATGGTAAAGGGGTCAATATAAGCCAACGACTGGTAGTAGGCATTGACATTTGATTTCATGTTGATGGTATAAGTGCGCGATACCGTAGGTACGGTGGCGCATTCGTTCTCGGCCTCATATTTGCGGGTGTTGTAGTACATGCGTACTACTTGTCCCATCTCCTCCTTGGCATTCATACACCAATGGGCATCATCAAACAGGTTGATGACGGTTGAACCATCGCGTCCGCGACTGTAGATGTCGTCGTTGGATATGAAATAGCGGTTGATGCTGTAATTCTCATCAAAACGAGCCCCCTCGTCAATAGTCACACTCTTCACGTAATTATAGCTGATATTGGGCAGGCGGATGGCGGCACCAACCTGTTTGGTGGCACCTACGGCAGCCAGTGTCACAGTGAGTTTCAGGGTACTGTCGTTAACGGCATGTTGCGAGATGCGCATCACCACATCATTGAAATCAAAATCGCCAGGGAAGGGGTAGTCCTCTTCAAACAGATAGGTAAACGTCTGATAGATAGGTTGATGCAGGGTGCCGTCGTTAATGACTCGGCTACCACCAATGGTTACGTCGTTAGCTCCGTCAACAGGCACTACGTAATATCTGCCATCGCTATTGATGGCTGCTGCATAAAGGGTGGGGGGTACGTTGGGCACTTTAAATGTGGGACTTACGAAATGGCCTGTTGTACAGGGGCGCTCAGCCAGAATCTCCACACCTTCAGTGATATAGGGATTACCATTCAATACTTGTACTGTGGTGATGTTGGGGTCTGCAATCTTGACACGAACGGTTAAAGCCCTGTCTTGCAACAGGTCCCAGGTGTGCTGACTGTCGATGGAATCTACAGGATAGATATTCTGGATAATCTCTCGCCATTGGTCGTTGCTCATCTCCATGTGTCGGCAAGATGACAGCGAGAAGGTACCAGCTGCCAACAAAAGGCCACACATATACTTTATGCTTTTTCTCATGAGAATTTTGTTTTGTGGGCGAAATTACAAAAAAACAATCGTTTGGATGATATGAAAGGTGATTTTTATCGATAATCTATGTGTATTTTATACTTTTTAACGTATTTAAAATCAAAAGCATAGCTTTTTTGACTAACTTTGCAGCGACTATTTCTATGGAAATGATATTTACGTAAATATTTTGTATGATAAAGAGATTTATATTATTTGGAACAGCTGTTACTGCGATAGTAACAGGTCTTGTTAGTTGTTCGCATGACTTTGAAGGTAATAACTTGAGTCAGGCGGAGATTGCTTATCGCACAAGTTTTGTGAAGACATTCGGCGTGCCTGCTGCCGATCAGGACTGGGGCTTTGGCTCAGACGAGACAGCTGGTGCACGTATGACGCGCAAAATACAGCCCTCATATAATTTCCCCTCTGATGCTGCTGCCACTAAGTTCCTGGCAGCCGTGCCTGACGGTGTCCAGAAACTGACCCAGAATGCTGCCAGTGTCAATAACTACATTGACGAGACCTGGCAAGGTGAACTCAATATCTGGGGAAATTGGGATGGTTCGAAGACCGTTGGCGGTACCCTTTACATCAAGGGCAACTGCGATTTCTCTAATAGAAGATTCTATGTGGCTCCTAATACGGAAGTATATCTGCTCGAGGGCGCAACGCTTACGTTGAACAATGACAATGCGGGCAATCTGCAGAGTGGCTGTAATTACTACATGGCTGCCAACTCCAAGATTGTGACCAATGGTGAGCTGAAGCTGAATAATGGTCTGCATATCTACAACCACGGAACGATTGAGGCTAATAAGTTGTCTACCAACAGCAATAGTGTGCTTTATAATGTGGGTAAGGTGATTGTTGCCACGAAGATTTCGGTGGAGAACGAGCTCTCTGTTGTTGTGAATGACGGTATCATCAATGCTGCCGACCTGAATACGGCAGGTAGTGGTAAGATAGAGAACAATGACTCTGTGCGTATCACGGGTACCACCTTTGTGAATAGTAACAGTAACACATGGGTGAACAATGGTCACTATCATACCGGTAACTTTATTTATAATGCTGCCAGCGATGAGGTGATCAACAACTGTCGCCTTACTGTGGATGAGGACTTCAATATCAACTTGGGCGATAACCCTGGCAATGGTAACTTCAAGATGGATGCCGGTTCTGGTGTTGTCACTAAGAACTTCAACGGCGGTGGCGTCTGGGCAAAGAACTACTCTACAGGATGGAGTGCCTTCACTGGCGGCCCGTTCTATGTCTATATGGGTGCCAACTCTGTATTCAAGGTGACGGGTACCTGTACACTGAATGCTACCAAAGCCGACTATGGCTTCTATGGTCCTGAGACGGGTGGCTATGCTGTATTGGATGCTAAGGAGATTAAGAAGGGTGCAGATAATCAGGGTTACGAAGTGACCTATGGTAATAACCTCTATGTCTATACGGAGAGCCACTTTGGTAATGGCTATTCTGGTCAGTATCCTTATATCGATTTCAAGGGTAATGCAAAGATCTTTGCGCCTGGTTTCGAGGATGGCAAACCTGCTATCACGATTCAGCCTTCACGTTGCTGCGTAGGTTTTGCTGGTAGTGGCAGTGATGGCGAAGGTGATGGTGGTGATTCTGATATTACGCCAGAACTGACGCCTGATGTACGTATCATCGCTGAGGACCTGAGTGCTTCGGAGTCATCGGACTTCGACTTCAACGATGTGGTCTTTGACGTGACCTTCACTTCAAATACCACAGCTATCGTGACGCTTCAGGCTGCTGGTGGTACGTTGCCCCTGACTGTCGGAGGTGTGGAGGTACATGATATGTTCGGCGTAGACCGTACTACAATGGTCAACACTTTTACCGGCCGTAAGTCGGAGAAAGATCCCGTGTCTTACGAGATTACGGGTATCGACAAGTCGAAGCGCGGTCGTGATATTGAGATTCTGGTGCTGAAGGGTGATGAATGGTGTCCCCTTGAGGCGCATCAGGGTATTCCTGCAGCCAAGATTGCCGTGAAGCCCACCTTCGTATGGTGCGACGAGTATGAGGCAATCGAAAGCAGATATCCTTTGTTCAAGGACTGGGTTCAGAACAAAGATGTGATTTGGTACTAATAAATTATACCATAGAACACACAGGGAGGGCAACCGTGACAGCGGTTGCTTTTCTTTTTTCAAAAGAATTGGCAGTAATTCAATATTTATTCGTAACTTTGCAAGCTGTATGGTACTGAATTATATTTGGATAGCGTTTTTTGCCATCGCATTTATCGTGGCATTGGTGCGACTGATTTTCTGGGGCGACTTCGAAGTCTTTCCTGCTATGATGGATTCTACGTTTTCCTCATCAAAGACGGCGTTTGAGATATCCTTAGGACTGACGGGTGTGCTGTCGCTCTGGTTGGGCGTGATGAAGATTGGCGAGAAGGGTGGTGTGGTCAATGTGTTGGCTCGTCTGCTGTCACCATTGTTCGTGCGCCTGTTTCCTGATGTGCCCAAAGGGCATCCCGTCACAGGCAGTATCTTTATGAATATTGCAGCCAATATGTTGGGACTTGACAATGCTGCCACACCATTGGGACTCAAGGCAATGGAACAGTTGCAGGAGATCAACCCCAGGAAAGACACCGCCTCGAATCCCATGATTATGTTCCTGGTGCTCAACACCAGCGGACTGACGCTGATACCAGTCTCTATCCTTGTGTATCGTGCCCAGATGGGTGCTGCCCAGCCCACGGATGTGTTTATTCCCATCCTGCTGGCCACCTTCTTCTCTACCATCATGGGTGTGCTGATTACCTCCCTCTTCCAGCATATCAACCTGTTCAACCGTACCATCATCCTGACGCTGGGTGGTGCCTGCGTGCTGGTGTCTGCTGTTATCTGGGGCTTCAGTCGTTTGGATGGCGAGATGATGAATATCGTCAGCACCACCGTGGCCAATATCCTCCTGATGATGATCATCATGGCCTTTATCCTGGCTGGCGTCTTCAAGAAGGTGAATGTCTATGATGCCTTTATCGAGGGCGCGAAAGATGGTTTCACTACTGCCATCCGTATCATCCCCTATCTGGTGGCTATCCTCGTGGGTATCGGCGTGTTCCGTGCCTCTGGTGCTATGGACTACGTGATTCAGGGCATCGGTTCCCTGGTTGAGGCCTGTGGTATCGACAGCGATTTCGTGGCAGCCCTGCCTACGGCGATGATGAAACCCCTCTCTGGCAGTGGTGCCCGTGGTATGATGGTTGATGCGATGACCACCTATGGTGCCGACTCGTTCGTGGGTCGCCTGTCGTGTATCTTCCAGGGTTCTACAGATACCACCTTCTATATCCTGGCTGTCTATTTCGGCAGTGTGGGCATCCGCTATACCCGTCATGCTGTGGCCTGCGGCTTGCTGGCCGACCTGGCAGGTATCATTGCTGCGATATTTATATCCTATCTATTCTTTGCATAAAGAGAAATGGCAAATCTTAAATCACTTGTAAAAGACACGGCCATCTATGGTCTTTCCAGTATTGTAGGCAGATTCCTGAACTATCTGCTGGTGCCGCTGTACACACACTACATGCCCAAGGCATCGGGCGACTATGGTGTGAGCACGAATATCTATGCCTATACGGCACTTATCCTGGTGCTTCTCACCTTTGGCATGGAAACCACGTTGTTTCGCTTTGCCAACGATGAGCGCCATAAGCCCGACACGGTCTTCTCGACGGTGATGGCTGTGGTGGGGTCGCTGACGCTGGTGTTCCTGCTGCTCATCTTCGGCTTTATCACACCTATCAGCAACAGCCTGGGCTATGCCGAGCATCCCGACTATCTGCTGATGATGGCGGTGGTGGTGGCACTTGATGCCCTGCAGGCTATCCCTTTCAGCTACCTGCGATTCCAGAAGCGTCCTATCCGCTTCGCGTCGCTGAAGATGCTGTTTATCGTACTCAACATTGGTCTTAACGTCTTCTATTTCGTATGGTTGGACAAGACATCAGTATTCTATGTCTTCTTTATCAACCTGCTGTGTACAGGATTCATCACCTTCTTCTTCATCCCAGGACTGTTCAGCATCAAGTGGCAGTTCGACGGCAAACTGCTCAAGCAGATGCTCGGCTACTCATGGCCTATCCTTGTTCTGGGTATTGCGGGCATCCTCAACCAGGTGGCCGACAAGATTATCTTCCCCTTGGTCTATCCTGATGAGGCTGAGGCCAACGTGCAACTGGGTATCTATGGCTCGTGTGTGAAGATAGCTATGATTATGGCGATGATCACGCAGGCCTTCCGCTATGCCTACGAACCTATTGTCTTTGCCAAGAGCAAGGATGCCGACAAGACGGAATACTATGCCTCGGCCATGAAATACTTCCTCATCTTCACCCTGCTGGCCTTCCTCTGTGTGGTGGGCTGGATGCCTATCCTGCAGCATATCATTGGCGAGGAGTATCGCGAGGGACTGGGCGTTGTGCCTATCGTGATGGCCGCCGAGATTATGATGGGTGTCTATTTCAACCTGTCGTTCTGGTATAAGTTGATTGACAAGACCATCTATGGTGCCTGGTTCTCCCTGGCAGGCTGTCTGGTGCTCTTTGCCGTCAATATCATCTTCATTCCCAAGTATGGCTACTGGGCCTGTGCCTGGGGCGGCGTTGCCGGCTATGGCACGGCTATGGTGCTCAGCTATATTGTGGGACAGATCAAGAATCCTATTCCTTATCCGATGAAGGATATCGCCGTTTATGTGCTGATCACAATTGTTCTCACCGCTTTTATATATGGTCATGAAGTATGGTTCCACGATGAGATTTTCGCCCTGCCGTTTAATACGATGTGCATTGTTCTCTTTGTGGTCTATATCATCCGCAAGGATCTGCCTCTGAGCAGTCTTCCCGTTATAGGTAAAAAATTCAGGAAAACAAAATAATAATATCAACATGAAAAAGATTCTAGTATCACTTGTTGCGCTTTTTGCACTAACAAACGCTACTCATGCCGATGAGGGCATGTGGACGCTTTACAACCTGCCCAATGCTGTCTATGAGCAGATGAAGGGCTATGGTTATAGTCTGCCCTATGAAAAACTCTATCAGGCTGATGATGCCATCATGCATGCCGTAGTCAATTTCTCTGGCTATTGCTCTGGTGTCGTGGTGTCGCCCGATGGACTGGTGTTCACCAACCACCACTGTGGCTTCGAGGCTATCCGCTCTCATTCTACTGTGGAGCACGACTATATGCTCAATGGTTTCTATGCCAAGACCTTCGAGGAGGAACTGCCTAATAAGGATATGTTCGTAAGTTTCATGGTGGAACAGAAGGATATCACCGATACCCTGATGGCCCATGGCTTTGATAAGATGACGAACGAGAACAAGACCGTTTTCCTCGATTCCATCGAGAATGCGATGTCTAAGGAGGTGAAGGCCAACGACTCCACTTTGCGTCTGGAAATCAAGCCTTTCTACGAGGGCAACCGCTATTTCGCTACCACCTATCGCGACTTCACCGACCTGCGTCTGGTGTTCACCATTCCTAAGTCTATGGGTAAGTTTGGTGGCGAGACCGATAACTGGATGTGGCCCCGTCAGACCTGCGACTTCTCTGTGTTCCGCATCTATGCCGATCCTAAGACAAATGGTCCTGCTGCCTATTCAAAAGATAATGTGCCTTATCACCCTGAGCATTGGGCACGTATCTCAAATGAAGGCTATCAGGAGGGCTCGTTCGCTATGACGATGGGTTATCCTGGCAGCACCAGTCGTTACCTCTCAAGCTTTGGTATCCAGGAACGCTATGTTCAGAATGCAGTCCGTGCTCAGGTGCGTGGGGTGAAGCAGGAGGTGATGAAGCGCCATATGGATGCTTCTGAGGCTGTGCGTATTAAGTACGACTCTAAGTATGCGCAGTCGTCCAACTACTGGAAGAAC
>Ga0310696_10006470_pt1 | contig 13890 bp, 8 predicted proteins | sample AusTroGonzalo_MG_4_FD_203885 | JGI IMG/M metagenome (GOLD analysis project Ga0310696, IMG submission 203885) | Bovine rumen microbial communities from tropical cattle in Woodstock, Queensland, Australia - Gonzalo_02 (v2) (version 2) | ecosystem: Host-associated > Mammals > Digestive system >... | reverse complement strand
GGTCTTGAAGTCTGCCGAACTGATTTCCTGCCAATTGGCATCGCGGAAGGAGACGGCTTCCGAGTAATTGTTCACCAAAGTTCGGTCGTCGCCTTGCTTGCGCATCACAATACCTTGGAAATAAACGGTCTGTCCAGGACGATAGATGGCGCGATCGGTAAACAAAGTGGTGGTATAGTATTCGTTGGTGTTCCGATAGGACTCAGTGAGGCGGAAATAATCATGCGAAAGCAGATTGTCCTCTCCCTTGCGCAGGTTAATGCAGAAGGAGCTGTCGGTCTTTTTGCTCAGTTTCACTATACCGTTGCGATCGCTCTTTTGCGTTTCGATGATGATGTTCTTGTATTCGCGAGCCTTGTAGTCCCACTCGCGGCGATAGAGTTCCACAGTGACACCTTCTACAGGATTCCCCGTTTTACGGTCTACGGTGACCACAGTCATCTTGTCGTCCTTTCGGTCAGCGATGAAGCTCAGGCTGGAGACTTGGAATTTGAGCACCAGCATCTTATCTTCATTCTTGTTGCCTTTACTGATGTTGCCCATGAGGAAATAGAAGCCGCGTTCCAAGGCAGGCAGGGCAATCAAGGTCTTGTGCCGGAGGTAGTCGGTTTCTGCAGGAAGCGTTAATTCCTGTTCGAACACAGCAGATTTTTTATTCAATTCCTTCAACAAATCTTCCTTGCCCATCTCATTCAGTTTTGCAAGATCTTTCTCGCTGACTCTCACAATCTTATAATAAGGTGCGGTCACATTTCTGAATGCCAGCACGGCAGGGATGGCCTCATTGGGCAGCTGTACCGAATTTAGAGTGATATCTATACTCGGCTCCTCGATACCCTTGATAAGGTTCTGGCAGTTCTTTGCCCCTTGTGATTTTGGGAATTTCGCAATGGCTTCCTCACATAAGGCTTTGGCTTTCTTATAGTTGTCGAAATAAGCGCTGTCTTCGCCGTTGTTGTCCAACTGGCTTATCAAACTCCTCGCAATCAAAGAGGTGATTTCGGCAGAAAGCGGGTTATCCTTGTGTTGCGCCTTCAGGTCTTCCATTGCGGCTTGGTAGCGGTCATCCTTGTCCAGAATATCGTTGACGAAGCCGAAGCGCTTGTAATCATTATAGATTAGCACATCCTCTTTGCTGTTCTTAAGGTTATAGGCGATGAGGTCCTGATAGATTTTGAGGCATCGGTTGATCGGGTTGTCTGTGGAGCCCAAATCGGCCTTCACAAATTCGCTGGCAGGCAGCCACCAGGCATCGGTCTCGCCCACCACATCGTCGGCATCTGACTCCTCCTGATAGTAATGCGCCACACGGTGAAACATGAACTCGAACAACGAAGCCTCGTATTCAATGTATTTCTCATTGTCGTTCTTGTTTTCATACAACACCATGAAGTCCTCTGTCTTTGCTTTCTTCAGCGCCTCTACAGGTTTCAAGGCCTCCTGATAGTGTTGGTCAATGCGGCTCTGGAAACTCGCTTTGTCCCAATATTTCATCTCCACCTTGCTGAGGTCGCCATCGATGGCCAGGTTATCGTTAATGGTCCATTCGTTCGACTCCAGATAATCGGCGTATGCCTTGGCAATCTCCTCATGCAGCAGGGCATTGCACACCTCGTTCAGTTGTCCCGTTTTCGACTCGGCATATTGGATGAAGTGTTGGTCAGGGTCTTCCTCAATGGTGAATCGGAAAATCTGCTGCCGATAAAGATAGGTCTTCAGCAGTTGAATGTCGTTTTTGTCTTTCGATGCCTCTTTTTCGATGGCATCCAGTTCTTTTTCTGCCGATTCCGGCAGGTTTTTCTCGAGGTTTTCCTTTACTTTTTTCCACATGGTTTCATAATTGTTTTTCGGGGTTTGGGGTGTTTCCGGGTTCTTGCCTGGATTTGCGGAAGCCAGCAGTCCTATGGCCACCAATGCAACGGTGGCTATGATGGCTACGATGACGGAGATGCGTTTCATAGTTGTATTTGATATATGTTTGAATAATAACGTCGAAATAGCAAATATCGTGCCCAACCAAGAGATAGCATTATTTCAAAAAAAGACCTGAAAAATTGCATTTTCTAAAAAAAACGTATATTTGCACGTTAAATCTATTACAGCAACCCCAAATAATAATCAATAAACTTAATTAATCACTTAAATTTAAGTATCATGAAGAAACTTGCACTGTTACTCGTCTGTGGTATTACTGTCTTGTTCATGTCAAGCTGCCACACCTATCGTCACAGCATGAGAGAACCCAACGCCTATGTTGAGTATCATGCCGATGATTTCATCCTTTCCGAGCAAGTGACCGGTGAAGCCTCTGTTGTCCGTGTCCTTTGTGTTGACTGGGAGCACCTCTTCGGTACCACTGAGACTGCCAACACCCCGGCTTTCGGCACTGTGATTCCTGTTGTCGGTGTCAGACTCGACGATGGCGCCAACTACGCCCTCTACAACCTGATGCAGAAGAATCCTGGCTACGACGTTGTGATCTATCCTCAAGTGGAAGCCTATCGTCACGCCCCCATTCTCGGCACAGACCTTTACTCAAAGACCACCTATAAGGTGACTGCTCGTTTAGGTAAACTGAAGAAGTAATCAGATTTAACCTATTGAACAAATGGGGTAAACAGGACTGTCCGACACTCGGGCAGTCCTTGTTTTAAAACATCACCAATGCAACATCTTTAATCATTCAACAACCAAATTCATATCAATCATGAAAAAACTAGCTATCATTGCAGTACTGTTCACAACTTTTACCTTCAGCGCAAAAGCACAGTGGTTCGACTTCAGCGAAAATTACAACGATTTCACCATTGGCTTCAATGGAGGCGTTGTAGGATATGATTTCAACGGCACACTTGACAAAAACATCGCCGATGCAGGCTTTGGCATCAGCGTCTCCCTTTTGGGCGTCTACGTTGACTTCATTTACCAACAACCCGAGCACAAATTTGGCAACAAGATTACTCCTATGGTATATTACGACCATTCAGCCCTCACCATCAATGCAGGTTACAAAATTCCTGTCACCAATTGGTTGAACATCACCCCGTTATTGGGTTACAGCAACGAGACTTACGGTGAAACCGACTGCAGCACCATCAACGTGGAATTCGAGAGCAATTCCGTCTACCACGACTACAATGTCACTGAAAGATTCAATCATTTCAACTACGGTCTTGGCCTTTCCTTCAAGCCTACGGATTGGATTGAACTTGGCGGCGTTTGCACCGCCCACGCTGTTTATGGCAATATCTCTCTGAACCTCTTGGGGCTCAGGAAGGACTAATTCGGAATAATAAATGACAAGCAGAATTTTTCGAAGAAACGTTTGGGTGCTACTGACCTTGCTAATGCTGGGCAGTAGTACCTATGCCCAAAAGTCGCTCGACCTTCATGCGGGCGCGGGAATGGGCAGCATCAACAACTACGATGCCGGCACCTCCCCTTTCCACCTCAAAGGCAATACGATTGTCCTCAACTGGGGAGCCAGTTATGCTTGGAACCGCTATCAGATTGAGACTGACGGGCGCTTCTTCAACAGCACGCTGAAGAACCTGTCGGGAAACGATGAGGCGCTGGACTTCAACCTGGAGTTTCTCTACCGCTACCTCGACACCAAGAGCAACCGTTTTCACTTCTATGCCGGAGGCGCATTGGAAGGATGCGGCGACTTTAAGTCGGTGCCCGCCCTGCAAAACGCGGCAAGTTCCATCAACATTTTCGGAAATGTCTGCATTATTAATATGGCCCAGTGGGACTTCGCATTCAACAGAACAAAAACCCACAATTGGCTGACGGCCTACGCCAAACTGAGCCTCCCCATCACAGGTACAGCCTATCGACCGGGCTTTGCCTACGTATACGACCCACAGGGACTGGATGAGATGGAGGGAATCTTTGCAGGCTATGAAGGCTTCACACAATTCTTCCCGGGATGTAACACTAACGTTGGCCTGTGGCTCAATCTGAAGAATCACAACCGCATCGGGCTCAACTACCGTTGGGACTACATCCGTACAGGCAAGAACGACATCTGGCACTTCGACAACACCTTTCATTCAGTCAACCTCACCTTTATGTTTAACATCCTGTCACTATAGCCATGAAGAACATCCGCACCTTAATGATCGTCTTTCTGGCTCTTATCGCTTTCTCCTGCCAACGAGCCGATGAACCATCCAACCCGGTTAATGTGTTCGATTACCTTTGGACTAAAGTGGACCAGCAATACACTTTCTTCGATGTGAAGCAGGTGGATTGGGACGCTGTATACGAGGAATATCGCCCTAAGGTTAATGACCAGATGAGCAACGACAGCCTGTTTCGCGTTTGTGCCGCCATGCTCAACACCCTGCAAGATGGCCACACCAACCTGATTTCATCCTTCGACATTTCGCGACCCGATTCTCTGATGTACCAAATGACCGCCGAAAGCCAATTCGACGAAAACCTGGTCCAGCTGAACTATCTGACCATAAACGCATACACCACAGGCGGATTCAGGCACAACGCCATCCGCAATGGCGAGGTAGCCTACATCCGCTACGCCTCATTCTCAAACAATATCTCTGACAGAGACCTCCTTTATATCGTCGACCGTTACAAGGACTGCAAAGGGATGATCATTGACCTGCGTCAAAACGGGGGCGGCTCAACCACCAACATCGAAAAGCTGCTCAGCATCTTCGACAACCACGGACAAGTGCTGCAATACAACCAGACGAAAACGGGGCCTGAGCATGATGCCTTCACCGAACCCCGTCCCGTACACGCCGCCGACAGCAGTCTGTTAGGCGCCGACCATTACAGCAAACCTGTAGCCGTACTCATCGACCGCGGCTCGTTCAGCGCCACATCCTACTTCTCGCTCGCCACTATGGCCTACGACAACATCAAACTCTTCGGCGACTATACCGGTGGCGGTCTGGGCTTACCCAACGGAGGCGCACTTCCCAACGGCTGGATCTACCGTTTCAGCGTCACCCGTACCCTCACCAAAGACTGCGACCATCCTGAATATGAAAACGGAGTGCCTCCCGACGTTCATGTGCTACTTGACCCTTCACAAACCATACAAGGTATCGACAATATCATCGAAACCGCTGCTGATTGGATTACAGAATAACTCTTAAAACACCTCATCATGAAAAGAATACTTCTACTCTTCTTTCTCTTGTCAGCAGGCCTCCTGCTGAATGCCCAAAACGAAACCATCCGTCCTCCCCGACTCAAAGTTGGCGTGGTACTGGGAGGCGGAGGCGCTAAAGGCGCGGCACACATCGGCGTACTGAAATACATGGAAGAAATGGGCATTCCCGTCGACTACGTGGCCGGCACCAGCATGGGATCCATCATCGGCGGCTTATACGCAATGGGGTATTCTCCCGATGAACTCGCCGAACTTATCGCCAACATCAACTGGTCGGAATACATCGGCAATAGCATCGACCGTCCCTTGATGTCAGAAGAAGCCCGACAACGTAACAGCACCCTAATGCTCCAGGTTCCTTTCAGCCTCGAGAGCCTTTTCGACTCTGAATCCAACTCCTCCTTCATCAGCCAGCTGCCAAGTGCTTACGTCAACAACTCCTCATTGGTCAACCTGTTCAACGAGTTGTGTGTGGGTTATCAGGAAGAGATGGATTTCAACGATATGCCTATTCCTTTTGCCTGCGTAGCCACCGACTTGGTTTCGGGTGACGAGATAGTGTTGCGTAGCGGCAGCGTGCCAACCGCAATGAGAGCCAGTATGGCTATTCCCGGGGTCTTCTCGCCTGTCACCATCGACGACAAGGTACTTGTTGACGGCGGACTGGTGAATAACTTCCCTGCCGACGTACTGTACGAGATGGGAGCCGATATCATCATCGGTATTGAGATTGTCTCCACCAAGGATATCACCATGGACGATTTGCAGTCCTTGCCCCAATTGCTCGGCCAACTGGTTACCAACAGCACCAGCTCCAAACGCAAAGAAAACCGGGAAATGTGCGACATCTACATTACCCCTGACATCTCCGGATACGGTATGCTCAGCTTCACCCCTGAAGCCATAGACACTTTGGTAAACAGAGGCTACAAGAAAGCCAAAGAATACAACGGACAGCTGCAGGCCCTCAAAAACGCCATCGACGCTTCGGCTGGACAACCCGTCAACAAAGCCCTGCGGGCACCCAGAGCCCAAAACCTGGCCAACGAACCCGTACTTATCCAGTCCATCACCATTAACAACGTCAGCGACAAAGAAAGCCAATGGCTCATCCGCAAGGGCCGGCTGAATGTGGGCGAACGCCATGACCAAAACGATATCGAACGCGCCATAAAGGTCTATCGCGGCACAGGTTGCTTTGATGAAGTCACCTATCAAATAAAGGAAACCGACTCTATCCATTTGACCAACCAGCTCTCTGACTCATACACCCTGAACATCAACATGAAGCCTGCCCAACCCCATGTAATAGGTCTAGGGGTGCGCTACGACACCGAGGATGGTGCGGCTTTGCTCTTTCATCTCGGCATGAACGAGAAGAAGTTTGGTGGCCTCAAGTTCAACACCAATATCAAATTGAGCTATAGCCCAAAGGTCAACTTCACCCTAACCTACGCTGCGCCTTCCTTAGCCAACTTCAGTGCCGCCTACGACTACAGAAACGAGCATTTCAGAATTCTGACCGACTATCACAGAGCCAGCAATTTGCAATACCATCAGTATAAAGCAAGCGGCTATATCTCGCAGTTCCATTTGCTGAATCTGAGCACCAAAGTCGGCCTTTCGTACACCCAAACCCGATTTGACCTTACCTCGTTTGCAGGCGAAGGCACTTATGACACCATCATGTTTGTTCCCAACACGTTAATTACGCCTTTTGTCAACGTGGAATATGACAACCTGGATGATGCCTATTTCGCCAAACGGGGCATCAAAGCCAACCTGACCGGCCGCTACCATCTGGACAAGCAAAACGATTTCAAGCAAAACTACCTTGATGTCACCTATGCCTTCCAATCCTATCTCACCCCAGGCAACGGAAGATTCACCATCATCCCTCAAGTGTATGGACGCTTTACGACAGGATACCCCGATTATTTCAACCTCTTTGTGTTTTGCGGCGGCGACTACCCGGAACGTCATTTTGAGTCACAGATGCCCTTTGTCGGCCTGACTTCGGTGGAGTATTTGGGTGAAGAAGCTTGCGTGTTGCGGTGCGATTTGCGCTATAACATGTTCAAGAATCATTACCTGACCGCCATGTACAATTGCGTTGCAGAGTGGCAAATGTGGTTCCTTATGGGTGAGTTCAACGAAATGTTTTATCGTCACATACACGGTGCGGGCTTAAAGTATTCTTACAATAGCCCCGTTGGTCCCGTCTCGCTTACAACGCATTGGGCAAGATTATACGACGAAAATATCTTCGGAGCCTATTTCTCATTCGGCTACACATTCTGACACACCGTTCTGCTTCATAAACCGACGGATTTGACTCGCATGTCGTCCGCGTAGGATGACGTGGTGGTTGCCGATGGAATGCTTGAGCAAATAAGGTTTCAGGTTCACGTCAAGCGTGATTTGCGTACGGCAGAAATGATTGCTGTAAGGCATCTCGACAGCTTTGGCTTCAGCGACGAAATAACGATCCAGCTGCGGGCCGCCCCATTTAAACAAGGTGTAATCGGTCAGAGGCAACAGGCCCTGTATAGCCACACCTAATCCCGACTCGAAATGCGAGCGGATAATTGTCTCGTTGCACATCGTGAACGGAATGGTGCAATGCGCCAGCATCGAGGACTCGTCGGTAAGCTGTGAGGGATTGGCCATAAAAGCCGCTTCGCCACAAATCCGCTGAGCAAGCAACATGCTGAGCAAGGTCTGCATATCGCCTTCGCAGCCTGCTACGATGCCTTCGTCATTGAGCAGAGCCAAAGCCAAACAACTTGTCGTGCCGCAAGCTTTCACAATATCAAAACAACGAATGGTGAGCGCATCCAAGCGTTCATCCTGGCAGATTTGCTTGATGACGAGATAGGCTTTGGCGGCTTCCACCATATCGGCACACGAAGGCTCGCCGACCGACTTGGAACGTTTCACGATGTCTTGCGCCACCTTCACGGCTTCGGCTTGAGGCACCGCCTTGATGCCCTTAATGAGGCGTTGTAGGTCTATATCAATAGTCTCAATGCCATAATGTTGAAGGAGGAATTCGCGATCCACGCTGCTGGCGATGAGCCAGTCTGAAGGCTGGCCAAACAATCCGATTCGTCCCCGTAGAGACGTTTCCTGAAACGTCTCTATAAGAGCCGCAACGATTTCATCATTCGTCCCATGCACAATCGTTCCCTCCATTCCGTTGTTGCCCAGCCAGGTCAATATCTCCAATGAGGCGGCCAAAGAATTGTTACGCCCATCGGCAATCATCGTTACAGTTTTTGGGCTTGACGGTACACATATCATTTCCACGTCGATAGCCGACCATATACGTTTGAACAAGTTCTCCACACCACCGGTGGCCACCATCACGGCATCGGGTAACGTTTGTAGAGACGGTGTGTACACCGTCTCTACAGATTCGTCACCAATGATGTTTATTTCAGCATGACATTCATTTTCCAACTTTTGAATCAGTTCGGCATATTCCGTCCTGACGAATTCATCCGTTTGGAATGAGGAACGAAGGATTATTATTTTCATGGATTTGTTTTTGTATTTCGAACAAATCAATGTTTTACCACAAATTTCATCGTCTGTCCCTCAGTCTTAACGAAATACACACCGTTCTCGTATCTCGTCGTGTTGATACGGAGCTCGCTACCGTTGGCTTCAAGCTCTTCCACCATCTGGCCAAGAGCGTTATAGACACGCACCGTGCCGAGATTCTCACCGCTGAGGGTCACAAAGCCGTTGGCGGGATTGGGATAGAGCATAAGATCCTGATGCTCTGTTTCGGCCATGCCTTCTTCGCATTCGTATTGGTTATAGCCTTCGCCATTCATTGCATCAACAATATAATCAATGGTAGGCGGATAAATGTCGCGGTTGGCGAAGGTGTGGTCGGGACGGATGAGCATGATGGTAGGATAGTAGCCCACGGGAATGGCTTGAACGATGTCGTTGCCGCCACCGTCGCGGCTGATGGTGGGATATTTCACACCAAACCGTTCGGCCCAAGCTTGGCATTGGTCGTCATGACCGTTGGGCGAAATTTCCATGAAGAACACATCGTGTTCGTTGCAGCCGTATTGATGATAGGCTTCAACCATATCGCGCATAACGCCTTCGCTGAATTCATCGCCATAGAGGAAGAAATTGATCATTACAGCCTGGCCGTTGTCGAGGATGCTGTAGAGGTTGATATCGTTGCCCTCAATGTCTGTGGCAAGAAAATCGGGCATAATCTCAGAGCCTCCGCCAGGCGTGGTGGTGACAGCCTCTTGAACCACTTCACCAAGATTGCCGTCAATGTCGGCGGGCACGGCGAAGATGACATATTCCGTGTCGGGAGTTAAGTCACTGAAGGTGTTGGAAATGATATCCGAGCCAGGGATACCATAAGTCCAGAGGTATTCGGGAAGATCGAGACCCGCCGCTGCCATCCATTCCTGAATCTCAGCATCAGTGGCGATGGTGTAGGCATACGAAATGCAGTCTTCATTAGGAGTAAAGGTGGCTGTGACCTCGGTCTCCAGCACTTGGTCGATTGTGATGCTCACCTGCGGATCGTATGTGATGGCATTACACTCATGTTGTTGGACGCCTTGGGCCTCCAAAGCCGTGATGATAGCCTGCACATTGGGGATAGGATAAAGGTCTTGGATCACGATGGAGTGGTCGGGGGCAATGAGGATGACTGTCGGGAAAGCACTGATGTGATACTGGTTGACAATGCTATTGCCACCATTTGCCCCAGCGATAGTGGGGTATTCCACACCATAGTTGTTCACCCAGTTGAGGCAGGCAGCCTGACTGTCGCCATAGTCTACTTCCATATAGAACACGTCGTGCTGGTTACAACCGAAGTTGGAGTAGGATTGCACCATATAAGGAATGGATTGGATACAATACGTGCAAGTGGTATAGAAGAAATCGATGAGCACATATTGTCCACCGTCAAGGATGTCGAACAGATGGACTTCGGTGCCATGTACATCAGTAGCCGTAAAATCGACGGCTTGCGTGAGGTTGGTCTGCGCTTTCAAGCCAACACCAAAGGCCAGCGCGAGGATAAGAGTAAACAGTTTTTTCATAATGTAAAGGTATTAATGAATGATTGGTATTTCTCTGCAAAGTTATTAAATAATTCTGAATCCCGCACTCAGCTTTCAGCATTAATTATCGCGGAAGTCTTTCTTCTTCTCATATTTGAGGTCTTTCAATGCCTGTGCTTTCACGTTGATGGTGAAGTTCCAGCTCTTGTAGGTGCCTATAGGAATCCAGTTGAAGCGCATCTCCCAGCAATGGAGGTCGCGGTAGACGCTGATGTTGGTGTAGGTGATGTCGTTTTTCACAAAGTCCCAACCCGTCGAGAAAGTAACTTTCCACTTGGGAGCGAAGCTGATGTCACCATTGAGACCCAAGGTGTGCACGTAGGTGTTGGTGGCGATGCCCATAAAGGCGGCGTAGGCTATCGAGGTGGTGTAAGTCAGATTATAGCTGAGCGACAGCGACCAGGGTGTGGTCCAGTCGATATAGGCATTGGGGTTGCCCAATATCTCGTTCAGCTCGTCGGGGTCGAATATTCCCGAGTTCTTGGCGTTCTCGTTGATTTCGTCTCTCAATTCCTGGCTACCTTTCTTGCCTTGCAGCTTCTTGAAGTCGTTTTGGTTGAAGCTGTAGCTCATGCTGAATCGCCACGAAGAGCCGGTCTTGCGGAACAAGCGGCCGTTATCGACAATTTCGAAACGGTTGATGCGTCGGCCCAAGGAGTCTGCTGCGTACGGGTCCCAAGAGCTGCTGTAGTTGATGCCCAACTTCTTGAACAAGGTGGTGCGCCCGCTTACCGAGATAGGCGAGAAGTTGACCGAGTCCTTAGTCACGTCGTAATTGCCCGAGATGTTGAACGACTCCAGAATTGGGATTTTCGCCACCCCGGTAATAGTATCGCTGCTCGACGGCACCTTGATTTCCAAGTTGTTGATAAAGTTGTAGGTCAGCAGACCTTGCTGGGTTTGCGATGGGGTGCCATAGAGGGCGCGGGCGAATTTGTTGTAGGTCTGCAATTTGCCGTCGCCATCGATATATGAACCATAGACGCCCCATTTCGGGTCGCCGAAGTTGGGCCGGTAGGTGAAGCCAATCTCAGGAGTGAAGACATGCCTGATGGCTCGGATGGGACCCCCGCTAAAGTACTTCATGCCGTAGATCTTGGTGGTGATTTTGGTGGTCGCGTTGAAGTCCACCAAATTATTGAAGCAGAGGAGGGTGTCGATCTGCAAATGCCCTGTCGAGTCGGTGTCGTGAATCCATTGCTGCTCGGTGCGTTGGAAATACATATAGTCGTTCAATCCTACGCTATTGGTCCACGAGAAGTGCTTCAGCAGCTTGATAGTCGCACTGATGGGCATGGTATGCTTGACGCCCATCTGTGCACGGTCGCGGATAAAGCTGCGTGCCCAGCCGCCAAAATCTTCGGTGAAACCCTTGAACAGCACCGTGTCGACATCGTTCACGTATACCTTTCCGTTCATCGTATAGCCCATGCTCAGGCTCTGGTACCAGCGCTTCTTGCCCGCCTTGCCTACATTTTTCAAAGGATAGAACGTGTTGACCGAAAGGGTGAGCTCAGGCAGCGAGGCGGTCATCTGACGCGTCAGCGTGTTTTGGCTGTGACTGGCGTTGAGGGTGAGGTAGACTTTGCTGGCGAAGTTAGTCTGATAGCTGATACTCGACTGGAAGGTGTTGCTCAGCTGGTCGGTGACTGTGGTAGCATTGTACTTGTTGTAGTTGGAACTGACGATGTTGACGTTGGCCGAGAAGTTGCGCCTCGGATGGGCTTTGGTGTCCTGCTTGTGGGTCCAATGTATCTTGAAGTCGTTGCTCTCCTGATAGTCGGCTGCACCTTTAGTACCTATCTTGTTGACGGCAAAGCTCAAAGCCATCGAACCATTGTGTTTATAACGCGTGTTGTAGCGAAAAGTCGGCTTGATGCCCCAGGAGCCTCGGGTGTAGATATCGCCCAACACCTGAAGGTCGTAGTTGTCGTTGATGGCCCAGTAGTAACCGCCGTTTTCCAGATAGAAACCTCGGTTGGCCGATTCGCCGTAGGTGGGGATAATCAGGCCCGACTTCTTGCCTTTCGTGTTGGGAATGATGGAAAAAGGCAAGGCTAGCGGAAGGGGAATGTCGGAAACGGTCAAGTAGATGGGACCGGTGACGATTTTGTCATCAGGGATGACTTTAGCCTTGGTGAACTTGAACTGATAGTGCGGATGGTCCTTGAGGTCGCAGGTGGTGAAGCCGCCTGTGCGGATGTTGATGGTGTTGTCGTCCATACGCTTGATGCGCTCACCATGCAGGAATCCCCCACTCTCTTCGGTCCACACCTTGGTGATGATGCCCTTTTTCGTCTTGAAGTTATACAGCATCTCCGCCGCTTCAAAGGTCGACTCGCCCTGCTTGAAAACAGGCCGCCCCTGAATCTTGCCCAACGTATCGGCCATACCATATGCACGACAGGTGCTGGTCTCAAGGTCGAATTCGAGGCAGTCCGCTGTCAAGATGATGTCGTCGTATTTGGCCTCCGCCTGACCGTAGTAGTAGATCTTCTTCTGGTTCATATCGCGATACGACGAATCGGCAGCCGAGCAGATTACCTTGGTCTCGATGGCCGACTCCGAGCGACGCGACTCAATACGGCGCGTTGTGGGTTTCAGGGTATCGCGGCGCAATGAATCGACCTGAAGACTATCTGTGGAGAGCATTAAACTATCAGAAAAAGCGATGGTGTCTAAGGAAACACCTAGAGAATCAAGGGCAAAAGAAGTTATCGAATCGGGTTGAATAGTATCTGGAGCCAAAGTGATTGTATCCACAATGCGTTCCCTGGGTTCCACAATGCTGTCCACGGCCTTTGGCTCAAAATCATAGCTATTCTTCTCAGTATGAGATAATTGCTTACACCCATAGAACAGCGCAACCATAGCGGCGATCAAAGAAAAGGCCACCGATTGAAAATAATATTTATGTATTTTGCGTTCTGTCAAGTGAAAAACAATTATTTTTGTACGCTAGAAATTCGCTGCAAAGATAGTTTTTCTTCGCGCATTAATAAACGAACTCAGTATGATAGAACGAAAGATTTCCCGATTTGGTGTTTTTTTCCTGATTTTTCTGCTCCCTCTCTGCGCATTGGCCCAGAAGGGCGAAAAGATTCAGACCATCGTGATTGACGCAGGTCACGGGGGCAAGGACAGCGGCGCTTTGGGCAAAATCAGCAAGGAGAAAGACCTCAACCTGGCCGTTGCACTCAAGTTTGGCGCCTATATCAAAGAGAACCTCCCCGACGTGAACGTGGTCTACACTAGAGACAAAGACGTTTTTGTGGAACTGAGCGAACGTGCTGCCATCGCCAACCGCAACAACGCCGATGTGTTTGTCTCCATCCACTGCAACTCCACCGGGACCCCCAACTCGGCTTCTGGCGCCGAGACCTTCGTAATGGGTGAGTCGAAAAACGAGAAAAACCTTGAGGTGGCAAAGAACGAAAACGCCGCCATCCTGCTTGAAGACAACACCGAGGCTTACGACAACTTCGACCCCAACAGCACCGAAGCCTACATCCTCTTCTCCCTATCGCAGAGCCTCGACCAGAGTCAGAGCCTCGATTTGGCTGACAAAGTGCAGAAGCAGTTTGCCAACAGGGGCCGCCACAACCGAGGGGTGCAACAGGCGGGATTCCT
>Ga0310696_10006469_pt1 | contig 13891 bp, 5 predicted proteins | sample AusTroGonzalo_MG_4_FD_203885 | JGI IMG/M metagenome (GOLD analysis project Ga0310696, IMG submission 203885) | Bovine rumen microbial communities from tropical cattle in Woodstock, Queensland, Australia - Gonzalo_02 (v2) (version 2) | ecosystem: Host-associated > Mammals > Digestive system >... | reverse complement strand
CAGCCGAAGTACGTCGTTGAGGTCGAGGCGCACCGCGGCGGCATGGGCCTGTATCCCGAGGAGACGCTCCCGGCCATGCTCAATGCGGTGAAGATGAACGTGAACACGCTGGAAATGGACCTGTGCGTCACCCAGGACAAAAAGGTGGTGCTTTCCCATGACCGGTATTTCCATCCGCGCTATTCCTCCCATCCGGACGGGACGCCCGTTCTCGCCGGGGAGCCCAGGACGTGGCTCTACCAGATGCCGTACAGCGAGGTTGTCAAGTGGGATGTGGGCAACCGCTTCAATCCTTCCTGGCCCGAGAAGCACTGCATGCCGCTGTGCAAGCCCCTCGCCGCGGACGTGATTTCCGCCGTGGAGGCCTATACGGCCGGTACGGGTCACTATCCCATGAACTACGACATCGAAATCAAGAGCGACCCCGACTATGAAGGCGGGATCGAAGGCGTGAACTGGCCGGAGTATCATGAGTTTACGGACCTGTGCATGGCGGTGCTGGATTCCCTGGGACTGGGGGACCGCCTCATGATCCAGTGCTTTGACGAGCGCGTCCTGAACTACATCAACGAGCAGTATCCCGGTCATACGCTGGCTTACCTCGTGGAAGGATATGAGACCGATTTCGACGAGTACATGTCCAAACTGGACTTCACGCCCGAGTGGCTCAGCGCCCCGCATGAGAACGTGGACGCCGACCTGGTCGCCAAGGCCCGTGCCCGCGGGATGAAGGTGAATACCTGGACGGTGGACGATCCCGCCGAGATGCGCCGCCTCATCGACCTTGGGGTGGACGCCATCATCTCCAACTATCCGGACCGCCTCCTGGAGGTGGTTGCCGACTATTGATCCCGGGAATATGAAAAAGCTTTGTATGTTGATCCTGCTGGGGCTTCTCCCCGGCAGGACTTTCTTGTCTGAGGCCTGCACGAACATCATCGTGGGGAAGGCCGCCTCGGCCGACGGTGCGGTGATGTGTTCCTACAACTGCGACACCTTCGGCGATACCGGCTGGCTGACCTTCTCGCCGGCCGGGGCCCATGCGGCGGGGGAGAAGATTGCAATCCGGAGTTTCTGGCATCCTGGGGAGATCCGGGGCTATGTGGACCAGGTCCCCTATACCTACAAGGTGGTCGGTTACATGAACGAGCGGCAGCTCACCATCCTGGAAACGACCTTTGGCGGGCGCGAGGAACTCACGGATCCGGAGGGAATCCTGGACTATGACAATGTGATGCAACTGGCTCTGCAGCGCTGTACCACGGCCCGGGAAGCCATTGTGGAAATGGGTCGCCTGATGGCGGAATACGGCTACTGCTCCAGCGGGGAAACCTTCTCGGTCTGTGATCCTTCCGAGGCCTGGATGATGGAGGTGATCGGCAAGGGACCGGGACGCAGGGGCGCCGTCTGGGTGGCCGTCCGGATTCCCGATGACTGTCTGACCGCCCATGCCAACCAGAGCCGCATCCGCACTTTCCCGCAGGCCCGGAAGCCGGATAAGAAGAAAGGGATTTATGAAGTGCCTGGGGTGTGCATGTACAGCGCCGATGTCATCTCCTTTGCCCGCGAAAGAGGCTATTTCGAGGGCCCGGCTGAGGCTTTCAGCTTCCGCGATGCCTACTGCCCGTTCGATTTCGAGCACATGCGCCTCTGCGAGCCCCGGGTCTGGAGCATTTTTCGTCATCACACGGATCCGGCGTACATGGACAGTTTTATGCCGTACCTGAACGGGGACTTCGATGTTTGCGACGAGCTCCCGCTCTGGATCAAGCCTGATAAGCCAGTGACCCTGCAGGAGGTGATGGCCGATATGCGCGACCATTATGAGGGAACCCCGCTGGATATGACTGTCGACGTGAGCGCCGGCCCCTGGAGCTCCCCTTACCGCCCGCGGGCGAAGGGTTTCACCTCCGGCGGGAAGCAGTATTTCCGCGAGCGTCCCATCTCCACCCAGCAGGCCGGTTTTTCGGTCGTCGCGCAGATGCGCTCCTGGCTCCCGGACGAAGTGGGCGGCGTGTACTGGTTCAACTGCGACGAGCCCTCGGCGATTGCCTATGTTCCCGTGTACTGCGGCATCGGTTCCGTTCCGGATGCCTTCCAGGCCCGCTACAACCGCAACGGCGTCTTTGATGAACGCGGGGCTTTCTGGCTGTGCAACTGGGTGGCGAACATGGTCTATCCTCGCTGGAGCGCCCTTTCCGGCGACATGATCGCAGCCCGGGAGGAGTTGGAAAACGCGTTCCAGGCGCAGCAGCCCGACGTGGAAAAAACCGCCTCCGCCCTTACGCCCGAGGAGCGCATTGCTTTCCTGGAAGGCAAAACCTTCGACTATACGGAAACCATGATGGCCCGCTGGAAAACCCTGGCGCACCATCTGATCGTCAAGTACAACGACCAGCCCGGCTCCTGGGACCAGCCTTTCTACGATGCCATCGTCCGCGATACGGGGACCCGTTACCTGAAATAAAGATACGATACAGTTTTATCAGTATTTGTAGCATATTTGGTTGTTTTTTTAAGAATCGTGAGCCATTTTTACATAAAATTGCTATCTTTGAATCATATTTAACCGCAAATGACTTAAAACTAAGATTGACTAATCTCTAAATATCTATACCAAAACTTATTACTCTTTTTTTTAACCAACCATTATGCTTTCCAAAAAACTGTTCGGATTGCTGGCAGGGCTGATGTGCCTTGCGGCAACGTTCGGGGCCAGCGCCCAGAACCTGACAGTGCGCGGTACGGTCGCTGATGCGACGGGCCCCATCGTGGGCGCGGTCGTCCTCAGCGGCAATGCCAACGCCGTCACGGACATGGATGGTGCCTTTACCATCAATGTCCCGTCCAATGCAGTCCTCGAGGTTTCGTGCCTGGGCTATATCACCCGGCAGGTGCCTGTGGACGGACGTACTACCGTCAATGTCATCCTCGAAGAGGACGCTGAAGTCCTGCAGGAGGCCGTCGCCCTCGGTTACGGTACCCAGACCAAGAAGAAGGACCTGTCCGCTTCCGTGGGTATCGTGAACAATGCCGATGAATTGGCTGCCCGTCCGGTGACTTCCACCGAGGGGATGCTCCAGGGCCAGATCCCGGGTGTGACCATTACGGCTGATGGCGGTTCTCCTACGACCGGCATGAGCGTGATTATCCGTGGCCAGGGCTCCCGGAATGGCGACTCCGTGCTGTGGGTCGTTGACGGTGTTCCCGGCGCTCCGATTACTTCCATGAACGACATTGAGAGCATCGTCGTCCTGAAGGATGCGGCTTCCGCCGCTATCTACGGTGCTACCTCCGGCGCCGGCGGTGTCATCCTCGTGACCACCAAGAAGGCCAACAAGGGCGTGCATGTGGAGTACGACCTGGTCGCCGGTGTGCGCCAGGCCTACAATCTCCCTCAGCCCCTGAATGCCCAGGAGCAGATCGAGATGCGCAAGACTTCCTATGCGAACGCCGACCTTACCCTGCCGATGGGTTGGGATACTACCCGGAACCCCTGGGTGGCCACCCAGCGCACCAACTGGATGGACGAAATCTTCCGCACTGCCCCTTACCAGCGTCACACGGTCACCCTGAACTATGGCGGTGACAAGGTCAAGAGCCGCCTGTCCTTCTCCTACCAGGATAACGAGGGTGTCCTGATCAACACCTTTAACAAGAATCTGGGTATCCGCTACACGGGCGAGTACAATCTGAACAACTGGCTCAAGATTACCGAGACGATGTCCTATTCCGACAACTCCAACCGCGGTACCAACACCAGCTCCGCCTACACGGGAACCGTCCTCTCCGCCATCTATATGCCGCAGAGCGCCGAGGCCTATGCCACGGCCGGTCCTTACGCCGGTTCCTACGGCGGTGTCACCACGGAGGATCCCGAATACATCGCCAAGTATGGCAGCAACTTCGCCGATATCCACGGTGATGCCGTGAACCCGCTGCGTCTGCTGCTGGCCGATACCCAGAACAAGCACGACAACAGTTTCTGGAGCACCACGGGCCTGCATATCAATCCCGTCAAGGGCCTCACCTTCACCAGCCTGTACACGATCCGCGTGGACTCCCGCTTCTACAAGACCTTCACGCCCAAGCGTCCCGAGGTCGGTAAGCCCGATGGTAACAACACGCTGTCTTATGAGACCTACCGCAACGTGGGTTGGCGGAGTGAGAACATGCTCAACTTCGACCGCACCTTCGGCAAGCACTCCGTGGGCGTCCTGGCCGCCGTTACCTTCAATAAGGACGAAAACCGGAAGCTGACTGCGACGGGCAAGGGCTTCGACATGGAGCTGGAAAGTCTCCAGTATATGAAATTCGCCGGCAACAAGGACGCCGCTGATGAGTACGGAATCGACTCCAACATCGCTTTCGTGGCCCGGGCTTCCTACAGCTTCGACGACCGCTACTTTGTGACCGCCTCCTGGCGCCGGGACTATGCCGGCCGTCTGCCCGCTGCGCACAATTATGGCGACTTCCCGGCCGTGACCGGTGCATGGAAGGTCTCCAGCGAGCCTTTCTTCCCCCAGAACGATGTCGTGAACCTGTTCAAGGTTCGTGCTTCCTGGGGCCGCGTCGGTAACCTGGGTTCCATCGGCTGGACGTACAAGAACGCCGACCTGAGCTCCTCCACCTGGAACGAAGGCGCCATCTACGGTATCGCCAACGATGCCATGTGGGGCACCTTCTGGTTCCCGAAAAAGTCCGTCAACCAGAACCTGACCTGGGAGACTTCCGAGCAGTTTGACGCCGGTCTGGACTTCGACCTCTTCAAGGACCGCCTGTCCCTGAGCGTCGACTACTATTCCAAGCGCACCTTCAACCTCATCCAGGAGCAGACCATGGGCTGGCCGCAGACCATCGGCCTCGATGCCATGTATGTGAACCAGGGTGAGATCGCCAACAAGGGTGTTGAGTTCGTGGCCTCCTGGAAGGACAACATCGGCAAGGACTTCAGCTATCACATCGGCGGCAACTTCGCCTACAACCAGAACAAGGTGATTTCCACCGGCGTCCTGGACAATGAAGGCAATGCCGGCAAGTGGACCGGTGGCGGCGACTTCCGTATGATTGACTGGATTTACCAGTCCGAGGCCGGACAGCCCCTGAACTCTTTCTATGTGATCAAGACCGACGGTATCTTCCAGAGCGACGCCGAGGCGGCCGCCTATACCAAGGACGGAAACATGATCCAGCCCAGCGCCAAGGCCGGTGACCTCAAGTTCGTGGACTTCAACAATGACGGCAAGATCGACACCAACGACCGCCAGTATGTGGGCAGCGCCATGCCCAAGTACACCTTCGCCCTGAACGCGGGTTTCAACTGGAAGAGCTTCTACATGGATGTCCTGTTCCAGGGCGTGGCCGGCAACAAGATTGCCTATGTGGGTAAGTCTATGACCCTGTGCGACGTGGAAGGCAACTTCAACCGCGACCGCGAGATCCTGAATGCCTGGAGCCCCTCCAACACCGGTTCCACGATTCCCCGTCTGTCGAAGAACGACCCCAACCACAACTTCTCCACGGCCTCCGATTACTTTATCGAGGACGGTTCCTACCTTCGCCTGAAGAACCTCACCATCGGCTATGACCTCACCCAGGCTCTCCGCCGGGTTCCTCATTTCGCCGAGCGTGCCAGCAGCTGCTCCGTTTATTTCAGCGCTGAGAATCTGTTCACCATCACCAAGTACACCGGCATGGATCCGGAAGTGGGCGGCTACGATACCATCAAGTATCCGGTTTCCCGCGTCTTTGCCCTCGGTGTCAAGATTAACTATTAATACGTAGATGATTATGAAAAAGTATATTTCTGTTGCGATTGTCGCCATCTGCGCCTTCTGCTTTGCTTCCTGCGAGAAATTCCTGGATGTGAATTCCCAGGGGTCCCCGACCCAGAACCAGTTCTTCCAGAACGACCAGCAGGCCCTGGATGCCATTGATGGCTGCTATGCCCGTCTTCCCCAGGAAGGCGTGATGGGCCGTGAACTCTATTGGGAACAGGGCTGCGCCAACGATATTGTCTGGGGCCGTACCCGTAGCTACCCTACGCTCGCGACCTTCTCCTACACGGGAGACGAGAGCCCGCTTCGCGGTGTGTTTGAAAAGGCCTACAAGGAAGGCATGAACCGGTGCAACTGGGTGATTCAGCAGCTCCTGATCAAGCAGGAGGGGACCACGCTCACCGCTATCGAGAAGCGCTCCCTGGGTGAGGCCTACTTCATGCGTGCTTACTGGCACTTCCTCATCGCCTACCGCTACGGCACCAAGGATCTGGGTGTTCCCTTCGTGGCCTATGAGACCGTGGAAGGCGGCTATAACAATACCATTCCTGAGCAGCAGCCTTCCGTCATGAAGGACTATGAGCTGATCATCTCCGACCTCCAGAAGGCCGAGGACATTCTCCCCGCCTTCGATGAGTATGCGGTCGCCGACCAGGGCCGCGCCTGCAAGCAGAGTGCCGTCGCCGTCATGGCCAAGACCTATGCCTACTGGGCAACCTGGGACAAGAGCCAGTGGCCCAAGGTGATCGACTGCGTGAACAAGCTCGAGACTACGTACGGCCGTGACCTGCATCCGGTTTTCACCGACCTCTTCGCTCCGGACAAGTCCAAGTTCTTCACCAAGGAGTACTGCTGGGCCTTCCCGTCCAATGGCGCCAAGGATGGTGCCGGCGGCGGTTCCATTGAGTTCCCCGGCGTTTCCCTGGAGAACAAGGGTTGGGGCAAGTTCAACGGTTGGGGCCAGTTCAAGCCCTCCTACGACATCTATGACGAAATGGCCAAGGATAACGTGGATGGCGTGAAGAACGAGCGTCTGGCCGCCTCCATCCTGGAATATGGGGACGTGTTCCCTTACTTCGGTGAGGATCGCGTGTTCTGGTCCACTTCCGATGTGGAATCCGGCTTCGCCATCAAGAAGTTCCTGCAGGCCTTCGCGCCCGCCGATCCGCATGAGGCCGGCTATGTCCTGAATAACCCCGACTGGCCGTGCACCCTGATCAACTGGCCGATCATCCGCTTCGCGGACTGCCTGCTGCTCCGTGCCGAGGCGTACCTGGTGGCCGGTGACGGCGCTTCCGCCGCGAGTGATATCAACCGGATCCGCAACCGTTCCCATCTGAAGCCGCTGCCCGGTAACGCCACCTGGAGCGACCTGTATCACGAGCGCCGCTGCGAGCTGGCCTTCGAAATGGCGGCCGACCATGCGGCCGACTGCAAGCGCTGGGCGATCGGTGGTGACGCCGCCATCAAGGCCCTGGCCGTTGCCGAGCTGAATGCGCATCCGCGCGTGCGTCACTATGCGGACCGTTCCGATCCCAATTCTTCCTTCGTTGTGGGTGAATATGAGGATTACAAGACTCCCGTCAAGGTTTGGAGCGACAAGTTCATGACGTTCCCTTATCCTTCCGAGCAGATCAACAAGTCCGCCGGCGCCCTGAAGAACCCGCCGACCTGGAACTAGTTCCGGCATTCGGCGAAAGCCCTTTTCGGGGGCGGAGCTTGCAGGCTTCGCCCCCGATGGTTTTTCCCAAAAGATTTATGTACATTTGTGAATAACCCATCCGTCGATGAACAAGTTCCGTTTAGTGTGCCTGGCAGTGTTAGCCTCTCTGCCGCTCCTTCTTTCCGCCCAGGAAATCCGCGTGAACGAGGCAAGGTTCAACCCGGGGGACAACCCGGACTGGCTGGCCTCTGCTTTTGACGACAGTGCCTGGGGCACCCTCACTCTGGACAAGGAGTGGGACTACCAGGGTGTTTCGCATGCAAACGGCTTCGCCTGGTACCGGATCCGCGCGGTCATTCCGTCGTCCATCCGGAAGCACCTTTCTTTCCCGGGAAGGGTGCTCATCGACCTGGGCTGCATCGACGACTGTGACGAGTCCTTTCTCAACGGCCACCGGATCGGGAAGACGGGCACTTTCCCTTCCGACCCGGCGGGCTACAAGACGAAATATGACATTCCGCGCCGGTACATGGTGCCCGTGGACCTGATCAGATGGGATCAGGAGAACGTGATCGCCGTCCGCGTGTACAACGGGGACGACCCCGGCGGGTTTTACGGGGGACCGGTGCGCATCGGGGCGCCCGCCCTGTCCGACCTGGCCGCGTTCACCGTGACCGAGGAAGGAGACCGGTGCAAGGTCCGCTTTACTGCCGATGTGAAAACCCGCGGGACGCTCCGGGTGGAGGGTTCGGACATCTATACGGACAAGGCCGATCCCCCCGTCGTGCTCAAGGTGAAGCTCTCCCCGGGAGAACCCATGGAAGTGTCCTTTCCGGTCACTCCCGCCAAACACCTCGTCATCACCTATGTGGACAAGACCTCCGGCCAAAAGCTCCAGGCGGTCCATAACACCCGTTACATCCTGACGCCTCCTGCCCCCGCCACGCCGCGCTATAACGGCCCTGCCGTATTCGGCGTCCGCCCCGGTTCCCCAGTTATCTTCCGCCTGGCCTTCTCGGGCGACAAGCCCATGCAGTATGCCGTGGAGGGCCTTCCTGAGGGTGTTGTGCTGGATCCGGAGAAGGGGGTCTTGAGCGGCAGCTGCGCCGTGGCAGGGGAGTATCCGCTCGTGTTCACGGCCACCAATGAGAAGGGTAGCGCCCAGGCGGCGTTCACCCTTTTTGTCGGGGAAGACAAGATCGGTCTTACCCCGCCCATGGGCTGGAACAGCTGGAACTGCTGGGGCCTTTCCGTCTCGCAGGAAAAGGTGATGTCCTCGGCCGCCGCCCTCATCAACCGGGGGCTCGCCGATTACGGCTACGCCTACATGAACCTGGACGACGGCTGGGAGTCCGAAGAGCGGATGCCGGACGGCCGTATCGCGGGCAATGAGAAGTTCCCGGACATGAAGGGCCTCGGCGACTGGCTGCACGGCAACGGACTCAAATTCGGCATCTATTCCGGCCCCGGCGACCGCACCTGCGGCGGTTATCCGGCCTCGCTGGACCACGAAAAGCAGGATGCGGAAGTCTGGAACGAGTGGGGCGTGGATTACCTCAAATACGACTGGTGCAGCTACCGGAATGTTTTCCAGGCGGGCCGCGACAAGTCCGAGGCAGCCTACATGCGCCCCTATCTGAAAATGCAGCAGTTCCTGCGGGAGCAGCCGCGGGATATCTTCTACAGCCTGTGCCAGTTCGGCTGGGGCAATGCCATTGAATGGGGAATCTTCGTCGATGCCAATTCCTGGCGCTCCGCGCATGACATCGAAGATACCTGGGAGTCCCTGTATGAAACGGGTTTCGAGCGGCAGAAGGGGCTGCATCCCTATTCCGGCCCCGGTCACTGGAACGATCCCGACATGCTGGTGGTGGGGAAGGTGGGCTGGAGCGACAACCTGCGCGATAGCCGGCTCACCCCGGACGAGCAGTATACGCATATCTCTCTGTGGTCGCTGCTGGCCTCCAACATGCTCATCGGTTGCGATATCGCCCAGATCGACGACTTCACCTTCAACCTCCTGTGCAACAACGAAGTGAATGCCGTGAACCAGGATGTTCTGGGCCACCAGGCGCATCAGGATGTCGTGGAGGACGGCATGCAGATTTGGAGCCGGGATCTTGCCGACGGCTCGTATGCCGTGGGCATCTTCAACCTCAATGACGCCCCCGTCCCGGTACGGCTGGATGGCGCGCTGGCCAAGATCGGCCTGAAAGCCGGCTCCGTCCGCGACCTCTGGCGCCAGAAAGACATCGCTGCGGATGCGGAGTATATCATTCCGGTCCACGGGGTTTTGTATGTGAAAGTGCGGAAAATGACGGGGCCGGGGAGTATCATTCCCGCTCCGGCGGAGTATTCCGAGCTCTCAGGAAGCGTCCGGACCGATGGATTGACACAATCGCCGAAGGTCTGGATATCGGAAAGCGCACTCCGGAAGCGCCTGGAAGGCCGGGAACTGGCTCCCTGGCAGCTTAAATCGGCCTATTGGATGGAAGTAGGGAAGGACGGTGTGAAGATCGAGGCGGCTGACCCGGAAGGCGTGTTCTATGCCCGGCAGTCCTTGAAGATGCTGGCCTCCCTGGACAGCGTCGTGACCTGTTGCACCATCTTGGACTGGCCGCGTTTCCACCACCGGGGACTCATGTTGGACGAGAGCCGGAATTTCCAAGGGAAGGAGTTTGTCCTGAAGCAGCTCGAAATGATGGCGCTCCTGAAGATGAACCGCTTCCATTTCCACCTGGTGGACAATCCCGGCTGGCGGCTCCAGATCGACGCCTATCCGCGTCTGACGCAGCTCACCGCCTGGCGGCCCGAGCCCGATTTCTGGGATTGGGAAAAGGACGAGATAGGGGGAGATTTCCTGGAAGAAGGAACGCCGGGGGCCTACGGAGGCTATTACACCAAGCAGGATATCGCGGAGATCCTGGCGTTTGCGGCCGAGAGGCACATCGAGGTCATCCCCGAAATTGAGATGCCCGGTCATAATTACGAGACGCGCGCTGCCTATCCGGAGCTGGCCTGTTCCCTCCCGGCGACCGAAATGCACGACAAGTGGGAGCTTTGTCCCGGCAAGGAAAGCACCTTCGAGTTTCTGGAAAAAGTGCTGCTGGAAGTTTTCGCACTGTTTCCCAGCGAGTATGTCCATATCGGCGGCGATGAAGCCGGCAAGCGGAACTGGGCGCGCTGTCCCGACTGCCAGGCCCGGATGAAGGCGGAAGGGCTGGAGAGCGTGGAGCAGCTCCAGAGCTATCTGATCAAGCGCATCGAGCGTTTTGCCCATGAACACGGCAAGCGCATCATCGGTTGGGACGAGATCCTGGAGGGCGGCCTGGCGCCGGATGCCACCGTGATGTCCTGGCGGGGGACCGCGGGCGGCCTACGGGCCGTTTCCGAAGGCCACGATGTCATTTTCACGCCCACGACGTACTGTTACCTGGATTATCACCAGGATCCGAACCAATACCGGGCCGTCGGACGGTATCTGCCCCTGGAGAAGGTCTATGCCTTCGATCCGATGCTGGAAGGCATCTCCAAGGCCAACGCGCACCATGTCCTGGGCGTGCAGGGCAATCTGTGGACCGAGTGGGTCCATGAGGCCTGGCACGCGGAGATGATGCTCTATCCCCGCGCCTTCGCCCTCGCCGAGACAGGCTGGAGCCCGGCCGCCCGGAAGGATTATCCGGACTTCGAGCGCCGCGTCTCGGCCTTTGCGGCGGTCGCGCGGGCAATGGGCTACAACGTCTATGGTCAACAAAACACGGAATAGGATGGGTAAACGCATTGTTTTCTTCCTGCTGTCGTTCCTGTCCATGGCCGCGGCAGCTGCGCCGGTTTGGACGTTGGCGCCGGACGGGGGCATCCTGCTGAATCCTGCAGAAACTGAGCTGCCTTACCGCGACCATATCGAGATGAGCGGGCAGATGATGTCCGCCGTCATCCGCTGGGGTGTGGAGGCCGACGGACGATTCACGGAGGAGCGGTCGCTGGTGTTCCCTATGCTCCGCACGGTTCCGAACAATACGCACGCGAGCCTCATGCACCGGATCGGAACGGATATTCCTTCGCTTCTGAGTGTCAATGGTTTATCGCTCAAGCTCGAGCAGCTCCAGGAGGTGGAGATCAACGGGTTCATCCGGGTGGTGAGCTCCTTCGCCATCGGCAAGGCCAATATTGGCCTGGGCACCGGGACGGCGCCGAAACCGTCGGTGGAATTGACCCGGACCATCTTCCCGTCCGTCGATAATCCGTTCCTGGGGGAGACCTACACGCTGGTCAATGTCTCCGATCGGGCGATGACGGTGTATGTGCCTGCGTATTCGCAGGTTTTCAGGACGCCGGCCGGGAAGGGCGTGGACGGCGTGTATGTCGTCCGCGCCGATTTGACAGGCACGGGGACCTTTGTCATCGAGCCGGGGGATTCGGTTTGTTTCGGGGCCTGTTTCCAGGCGTATCGGGAGGCGGAGAAGCCGCTGGAGCCCGATCTGGACGCTGAGTTTACGAGGCGTGCGGCGCTGGTTGCGGGATGGGACGCGAGTCTCGTGCTGGACACGCCGGACGAGGTGATTGACAGAGAGTTCCGTTTCGCGAAGATCCGCGCCAGCGAGAGCATCTACAAGACCAAAGGCGGCTTCATGCACGGCCCCGGCGGGGAGTCCTACTACGCCGCCATCTGGGCGAACGACCAGGCGGAATATGTCAATCCGTTCTTCCCGTATCTGGGCTACGGTGTGGGCAATGAATCGGCCCTGAACGCCTACCGGCATTTCGCCCGCTTCATGAACGAGGAATACAGGCCCATCCCGAGTTCCATCATCGCCGAGGGCATCGACATCTGGGACGGAGCGGGGGACCGCGGCGACGCCGCCATGATCGCCCACGGCGCTGCGCGATACGCGCTCGCCCGGGGCGACCGGGCCGAGGCGGAGACGCTTTGGCCGCTCATCGCCTGGTGCCTGGAATACTGCGACCGGCAGCTCAACGATGCCGGCGTGGTCCGCTCCGACAGCGACGAGCTGGAAGGACGTTTTTCGTCCGGTGACGCGAATCTGTGCACATCGACCTTGTACTACGACGCCCTGCTCTCGGCCGCGATGCTGGCGAAGAATCTGGGCAAAGGAAGCTCTGTTTCAGTTGGTTATCGGAAGAAGGCCGCGGCATTGGCGAAGGCTATAGATGCGTATTTCGGAGCCGATGTCCAAGGCTTCCACACCTACCGCTACTTTGACGGCAACACCGTCCTCCGCTCGTGGATCTGCATGCCGCTCATCGTCGGCCTCCGCGGCCGCGAGGCAGGCACAATCGCTGCGCTCACGTCGCCGCTCCTCCTCACCGACGACGGCGTCCTCACCGAGCAGGGGAGCGAGACCTTCTGGGACCGCTCCACCCTCTACACCCTTCGCGGCATTTACATCGCCGGGGAAATCGACACGGCCAACCGCCTGATGCATAGTTACTCCGAGCGCCGGCTGCTGGGTACGCACGTCCCGTATCCCATCGAAGCCTGGCCGGAGGGCTCGCAGCGGCACCTCTCCGCGGAAAGCGGCCTCTACTGCCGCGCCGTCATCGAGGGCATGTTTGGCCTGCGGCCGACGGGTCTTCGCAGTTTCACCCTCACCCCGCGCCTCGTCGCTGGCTGGGACCGCATGGCCCTCCGCCACGTCAAGGCGTTCGGCGCCGACTTCGACATCGAAGCGGAACGCACCCCGAAAGGCCTGACGGTCCGCATCACCGACCATGCCGCCGGCACGGTCAAGACCTGCCGGGCGGCCGAAGGCGAATCCATGGAAATCAAACTGTAACCCGAGAACTGCAGGGAATCGCTCCCACTTCCCGTCGCCAAATAGCCGCACATCAATATGCCTTCCAGGCCCCTAAACTTGGTTAGTCCGTGAACCAAGGTCAGATTACGGGGGGCCGTTCACCATGACCCTCAGTGTAGGGCATACAACAGGTATCGATGTGCGGCTATTTGGCAGCGTGCATGGCTTATGACAAGATAGCTAAGCATTCCCTTCCCCCGATGGCTTTTACAAAAGAATTTTGTAAATTTGTGGATATCATACCGCATAATTGAACCTAAAGATAACCAAACTGACGATGAAACGTTTCTTCCTTTTGGGAGCTTTGGCGCTGGTCTCCTGCAAAAAGGGGGGCAATGACCCCCGTCTGGTCATCATCACCTTCGACGGCCTGCGCTGGCAGGAGCTCTACGGCGGGGCCGACGAGGCGCTCGTCAACAACCCCCAGTTCGTCAGGGACGTGGACGCCCTGAAGGCGAAGTACTGGCGGGAAACCCCTGAGGAGCGTCGGGAGGCCCTGATGCCGTTCGTGTGGAGCTATGCCCCCGGGCATGGCTATATGCTGGGCAACCGCAACAAGAACAGCCGGATGCAGGTGGACAACACGATGAACTTCTCCTATCCGGGCTACAGCGAGATGTTCTGTGGCTGGG
>Ga0310696_10006467_pt1 | contig 13895 bp, 6 predicted proteins | sample AusTroGonzalo_MG_4_FD_203885 | JGI IMG/M metagenome (GOLD analysis project Ga0310696, IMG submission 203885) | Bovine rumen microbial communities from tropical cattle in Woodstock, Queensland, Australia - Gonzalo_02 (v2) (version 2) | ecosystem: Host-associated > Mammals > Digestive system >... | reverse complement strand
GTTGTAATGACGACACCCCTTTCCAGATTAACTTTTGCATCGGCAGCATTCGGGACATTCTCCATTTTACCAAGTTCTTCGTTAGGAATGTAGCCGCCCAGGTTTTCCTCCGCCGAAGCATAGGTCTCATCGCGCTTCCAGTTGATGGGGTTGATGCTGATAGCACCTGGCAGAACAACAATATTATTTTCGTTTCCTGGTCCTTCGGTATTATACGAAATAATCACACCGGTATCGTCAGCTCCCTCTGCAAATTTCAGATGTGGGTTGGCTTTGAGATAATCCTCGGTGATTGAATAGCCAATCACATAAGCTGCGATCATGCGCTTCAGATACTCAGGATGCGCCTTCATATATTCTTCGAGCACATAACTCAACATGATCGAGCCCTGAGAATGTCCTGCGAGAATAAAAGGACGCCCGTCATTCAGGTTCTCAAAAAAGTAGTCGATGGCATCAAAGATATCTTTTTTGGGGAAGCTGGTGAGAGCTGCGTTACGTTCAGCGACGGGTAATGTACTCATATAGTGCATGTTGACCTGCCTATACATAGGAGCAAAGACATTGGCATCTTCCTCAAAAGCCCCTGCCTGCAAGCGATAGGTATTTTCTATCTTTAATCTCGTACCCGTATCATTAATGTCGGCAAAGATCGGCGCCCCCTTGGAATCATCTTCATATTCCGTAGGATAGACATAAAAGCAATCGACAGCCTTTGTTGCATCGGGCAGATTCAACCAGTTGTCCTTGTCGCTGTAATCAACAGCCTTGCTTTTCTCACTATCAGAACTAGCCGAGTTGTCATCGTTACTGCATGAAGTGAGCACTGTTGTAACACCGCAGATCAGGATGGCGGCAAGCATCCACATTTTCTTTGTCATAATACACTATTTTGGGTTAATAAATTCTATAGCGTTTATTTTAGTTCGTTTTTGCAAAGATAAGCAAAATCCCCCAAAACAGCCTACCCTTGAGTGCCTGACGAATCAAGTTTTGACGATTTTGGGACAATTTTTTACTATTCCAAAAGCCGTTATGCCAAAAAGCTACTCCGCAAGGTTACGCATCCATTCCGTCGTGTTCATACCCATCGCCTTCTTAAAGGCAGCACCGAATGTATTGTAATTGCGGAAACCGCTCTTCTGGGCCAACTGCTGGGCAGTAAAGGGATGTTGGGCAGCTACAGCCTCGTGATAGAGACTGACGAAATGTTTGATGCGCAAATCGTTGATATAGGCATTATAAGTCGTACCCTGACAGGAGAAATATTGGCTGAGATAGGAACGGTTGGTACCAATAGCCTTGGCAAGTTGGAGAAGGGTGAGGTCATGCTGTAGGTAGAGCTGTTCGTCGATGCAATGCTGCTGTAGCAATAATCTAATCTTGTTGCGAATGGCTAATGGGAAGTCGTTGTCTTCCACATCCCCCGTGAGGCCCGTTTCTTCTTCCGCATCATTAACAGGGAGACTCAGGTCGCTTAACGTTTCTACCCGCCACAGGAGATAGCAGATAAGTACAACGAGGATGACCTCCATAGCATATTCGTATATCAGTTCACCGACATCAAGCAAATAGACAACGTACACCAGCAAAAAGAAACCCAGCACCACGAAGCTCTGCCACACCTCTTTGTGCTCCAGGTCGGCATAGTTGTCGCACAGCCAGCGGCGGTATTGCCTGATTGCGCGTATCATGTAAATAATGAAACCAAAGCACATCAGCAGGAAATAGACAAATAGCACCTGCAGAAGGTCTTCGCTACGACTAGCTATGCACCACGCAAATCCTGCAACGAGCGGTGCTACCATCACGGCAACAGGCCACAGCGGTCGGCGACGGTCTTGCAGCATGGTGAGCAATACAACAATCATCAGGGGAATAATCGTCATGCAGTCGAGCAATCCGGCTATAAGATTGCCCTGCATCACATCATCGCTTGAAGTAAGAAAGTACGTCGGCAGATACCAGAAGTGGCACAAAACAATGCTGGCAAAGAAGATAGCAGTCCAATGGCGCAAGCGTGCGGGCGGCGTGACGTCAGGCGCAATGGCGTTACCCCGACGGAACAGCAGATAACAGCTTGACATCATGGCCATAACCATCACTCCCGCATAAACCATCATATAGAGCGTATCTTCCCGAAGCTGATCGTACATGTCTGAATTTAGATTAATACGACTGCAAAGATAATAAAAGTTTCCGACTAATAAAGAAATCCGTCACTTTTCTTACAATTTTTCTTTCACAGTTCAATATTTCATCGCATCTTTGAAAACATCATATCTCCAATTCATCTCCAATTCTAATAATTGGAATTATATTGGAATTAAATTAGAGACAAATAGGAATTAAATATAAGTAAAATGAGGGCAAATTATAAGTACAAGACTAAAAGAAAGGGCTTCCCGCTGGGGAAGCCCTTCATGTATAAGAGAGAATGTGTTGATTAACGCTTCAGGGTGTTGATGGGAGCCTGAGGCTTCATCACATCGTTGCACTTTGTCTGCTGGGCAGCAATAGCACCAGAGAGTGTAGCCTTGATGTCCTGAGAAGAAGCACCTACGAGGAACTGATATTCGCCCTCGGCAACCACCCATGCAGAGGTTGCTTCGTCGAACGAGGCGAGGTCGGCAGTCTTCACACTGAGGGTGACTGTCTCACTCTCACCGGGCTTCAGGTTCTTAGTCTTGGCAAAAGCCTTCAGTTCCTTAACGGGCTTGTTGGCAGCCTTGCTATCGGGAGCAGCAGCATAGAGCTCTACCACTTCCTTACCTTCACGTTCGCCCTTGTTGGTGATCTTCACCTTCACTGTAACATTACCATCCTTGACGTCACAGGTAGCATCGCTGTACTCGAAGGTGGTGTAGCTCAGACCGAAGCCGAAAGGATAGCTCACGGGAACGTTGAAACTGTCGAAATAACGATAACCTACATAGATATCCTCCTCATAGTTGGTATAGTCAACGTTCTTCACATTACCCTTCTGACCCTGATTCAGCATGTCGATGCGAGGATCCTCGTCGATGGGGAAGTTCTTGGAAGAGTAAGCATCGGTGAACTTCACGGGCCAAGTCATCGTGAACTTTCCGCTTGGTGACTGTTTGCCACTCAACACGTCAACCACGCTGTTACCACCTTCCTGACCTGCCTGCCAAGCGCAGAGGATGGCATCAGGCAGTTTGTTCCAAGAAGCGGTCTCGATGACACCACCAATGTTCAACAGCACCACTACTTGCTTGCTAGCCTTGTGGTAAACCTCGCACACCTGCTCGATGAGCTTGCGCTCTGAGTCGCTGAGGTTGAAGTCGGCTACGTTACGATCGAGGAACTCACCAGAGAGGCGACCGAGGGTGATGACAGCCACATCGGCATTGGCAGCCTGAGCGGTCAGCTCCTCAGCAGAGAAGAGCTTCTCAGCGGGCAGTGGCTGCGGGAGGAAGCGAGCCAACATGGCGTTCTTCGGATCCTGCTTAGCCTTGGCCTCCAGCTCTGCCTCAGCCTTCTTCTTGGCATCGGCAATATAGGTCTCGTAGGTCTGCTTCAGTTCATCGGATACGGTGTAGCCACCATTCTTCAGACCGTCGAGCAGAGACACCACATAGGCGTGGTTCACATTACCAGAACCAGTACCACCTGCGATGAAGTCGTAAGAGGTATTACCATAGAGGGCCACGTTCTTCACGCTCTCAGCGAAAGGCAGTGCCTTCTCGTTCTTCATCAGCACCATACCCTCGGCAGCAGACTGACGTGTCACTTCGGCATGAGCCTTCAGGTCGGGCTTGTTAGAATACTGATAACCCTGATAGCGCGGGCTCTTCTCAATGAGGTTGAGGATGCGGCTCACATTGCGGTCGAGGTCGGCCTCAGCGAGCTTACCACTCTTCACTCCAGCCACGATCGAGTCGAACTGCTCGTTCTTACCAGGCTGCAGCATATCGTTACCAGCCCACATCTGAGCGGCACCGTCCTTACCACCAAACCAGTCGGTCATCACGGTTCCCTCATAGCCCCACTCATCGCGGAGGATGGTCTGCACGAGATCCTTGCTCTCTGAGGTGTAAGTACCGTTGATGTAGTTGTAAGAGGTCATCACCGTCCAAGGCTTGCTCTCCTTGATGGCAATCTCGAAGCCCTTCAGATAAATCTCACGAAGGGCACGCTGAGAAATACGTGCATCGGTGTTCATACGGTTGGTCTCCTGATTGTTGGCAGCAAAGTGCTTGATGCTTGTACCCACATCATTCTTCTGCACACCAGTGATATAGGCACCAGCGGTCTTACCAGCTACCACGGGATCCTCTGAGTAATACTCGAAGTTACGACCGCAGAGGGGGTTACGCATGATGTTCAGGGCAGGTGCCAGCAGCACGTCGGCACCATATTCCTTCACCTCCTCACCAATGGCCTGTCCTACCTCTTCAATCAGCTGGGTGTTCCAGGTAGAGGCGAGCAGCGTTCCAATGGGGAAATGGGTGCAGTAGTAGGTGGCAGAGTCACCCTCGCGGGTGGCATCGATACGCAGTCCGGCAGGACCGTCAGCCAGTACAATAGCTGGGATACCCAGTGAGTCGAGGGGATAGGTCGTGCCAGCAGCACCAGGCACGAGACTCTGGGTGGCACCAATCACGGCGTTGTCACCGCTGAAGCCAGCCATACCTACACCAATCACAAAGTGAGCCTTGTCCTCGAGCGAGAGCTTGGTCATCACCTCTTCCTGATTGATGGAGTTCTTTGTCACTTTGTCGGCAGAGTTGCAACCCATCACGAGGGCAGCCATGCCTAAGGCGAGAAACATAGTTTTTTTCATACGCTATTATTTGAAAAGTAATGGAGTAAATTCTGTGAGATAGATACGCCAGTTGCGCCAGATGTGACCACCCTCTGTCTCGAGGTAGGTGTGCTTGTGGTTCTTGCTATCCAGATAAGCACGCAGGTCGTTGTTGTTCTTGATGAGGAAGTCGCTCTTACCGCAACCAATCCAGAACAACTTGGGGTTCTTGCTGAAGAGCTGGTCGAGCTTCGCATTGCGGTCAGCATAGATGTTGGGGAAGCCCTTCGGATCTGGCTGCTGCTGATCGACAGCTGCAGAGAACAGACCTACATAACCGAACATATCAGGATTGTTGATTGAGATGAAGAGGCTGTGGAAGCCACCCATCGACAGACCAGCGATGGCGCGATGAGCCTTGTCCTTTTTCACACGATAGGTCTTCTCGATAAACTTCACCACATCGGGGAAGGCGGTCTCGAAAGATCCCTCCATCGTCTTGGGGAGCATCATCGTGGGCACCTTGAAACCCTCTGAGGTCTCACCAGGACAAGCCTCCTGAGAGATGTTGCCATTGGTCATCACCAGAATCATGGGTTCTGCCTTACCTTGGGCAATGAGGTTGTCAAGGATCTGAGCGGCACGACCGAGCTCACTCCAGGCATTCTCGTCACCACCGATGCCATGTAACAGATAGAATACGGGATAATCCTTACCGCTGGTCTCGTAGCCGGCAGGGGTATAAACGGTGAGACGACGTGTCAGACCGGCAGTGGGACTTTCGTACCACACCTTGCTAACAGTGCCATGAGGCACCTTATTGACCTTATAGAGATCGGTGCGGGCATCGCCACCAATCAGCAGCACGCTGAACAGATTGTTGATATCGCGGATGTTATAGACATTCAGCGGGTCGATGATCTTCACGCCATCCACAATCATATTATAGGTATAGAGTTCTGGCTTCAAAGCCTCAGTGGTGAGACTCCAGATACCCTGTTCGTTCTTCACGAGGTCTGCCACACCTGGCATATCGTAGGTGTTACCACCGAACTCGACCTTCTTCGGGGGGAGGAAGTCGCCAGTAATCTGCACTTGCTGAGCCTCAGGGGCAATCAGATTGAATGTCACGGTATTGTCGGCATGCACATCAGGTGAAGCCACCTGTGGGCCCTGTCCCCAGCTCAGGTTCTGCTGGGCCTGTGCTGCTGTGCCCATCAGGCAGAGAGCAGCGATTACAAAAAATCTTGTTACTTTCATTTGCTTTATAGTTTAATAGGTCGGTGCAAAGATACAAAAAACTTTTGAACCTTTGCACCATTCCCTATATTTTTTTACCAACCGGGGTTCTGTTCCATATTGGGATTCAGCTCTAGCTCCTTGAGAGGAATAGGCAGGAGCACGTTTCTATCCTGGAAACCATACTTTGTATTGTGCCAGTTCCACTGTACTTCAGTGCCAGTATAGGCAGGTACATCCTTGCCCTGGTTAGCCATAGCAGTCTTGGCATCGCCCCAGCGAACGAGGTCCTGATAGCGTACACCCTCGTTACAGAGCTCCAGACGCTTCTCGGTCTTGATGTCATTCAGTGTCACAATTGTCAGCGGAGTTTCCTGTGCGCGAGTACGTACCATATTCATATACTCTGTAGCCTTGGCAGCGTTGCCAGCCTGAAGATGAGCCTCAGCAGCCAGCAGCAGCACCTCTGCATAGCGCATCAACTTGAGGTCGATGAACTGTCCTATCTGGAAGTAAGACATATCTACTGAACAATCCTCCCTGTATGCCTGGTTCTTCCAGAAGAAAGAGCCTTCATTGCCATATACGCTGGCACCAGGCTGGATCTCCACACCAAAGGCCTTGAGCTGGTCGTAGCTCCAGAGAGTCTTGTTCTTACGATAACCGTCCTCACCTTCCCACGCTACGAAAGCATCATAGAGCGACTTACGGGGATTGAAGAAACCGTAGTTACCAACAGCGAGTTTCATGAGGGCAGTAGGACTATAATTGAGTGAACTGGTACGCCAGCCCTGCATGATGTACACCATGTCAAAGGTGTTCCACACCTGCTCAGGGTCGTTACGCTTCTGGAATTCGAAGAGTGACTCGCAGTTATTGTTGGCTGCAGCATGGAACTGGTCGTCGTATTCACCAGGGAAGAGAGCATACTTGCTGGAGTTGATCACATTGTCGAGCATCTTAGCAGCCTCGTTGTTCTTGCCCTGGAAGAGATAAGCCTTACCCAGCAGTGCCTGTGCGAATTCCTTGGTCACGCGGATGCCAGTCTCAGTGTCGTTGACATCATTCTTTGAGGGGAGTGCGCCAGAGCTGATAGCCTCTGTGAGATCCTCTTCCACTGCAGCCCAGAGCTCTGCGGGAGTGCTGTTAGGCTGTTGATACTCACCGGGAGTCAGAAGATGATCCACTACAGGTGCAGTACCAAAAAGGGTCACAAGCTCAAAGTGTGAGAGTGCACGGAACACCTTGGCCTCGTTAATGGCGCGCTGCATCACAGGTGTATCACCCTGTGTCTTGTCAGTGAGGAGGCAAGCCTTGTAAATGATGGCGTAGAAACCCTTATAAAGGCTCTCAATCATATTGTGGTTGGAGTCGAAGCTGTATTCGTTGAGCTTCTCCATTTCACCGTTATCACTACGCTGACCACCACCGCACCATACATCATCGGAGAGGAGGTTCTTTACAAAGAGCCAGTTATAGTATGCCGACTTCGCCTCAAGATAGAGAGAAGCTGTACCTGTGTTCACATTCTCATCGGTGTTGTAGTATGTATCCATGCTACCCATATTGCCGTGCTTCTCGATGTCAAGCTCACTAGAACAGCTGACAGTCATCAGCGACAAGCCAGTAGTGAGTACCAGCTGACCAACCAGCAACGCTATATATAATATATTCTTTTTCATTGTCGTAAAGTAAATAATTAGAATTCGATATTAAAACCAAGTACAACCTTCTTAGATGTAGGATAAGAACCCTTATCTACACCCATACCTGTGGTAGAGTTGGCAGAAGCCTCAGGATCGAAACCAGGATACTTAGTGATGGTGAAGAAGTCGTCGAGTGACACATAGAGACGGGTGTGGCTGATGCCAGCCTTCTTGAGCAGGTTCTGAGGCAGCGTGTAACCCAGCTGGATCTGCTTGAACTTGAAATAGCTGCCATCATAGATCATGGCACTTGAATCTACGTACTTATCCATATCGTTAGCGCCTGCACGGGGTTTTGTACCTGTTGTATTTTCCGTCGTCCAACGATCGTCGAACATCACTTCCTTCATCTTGTTAGAGGTTGCATAGTCAGGACGGTTGATACAGTTGAAGATCTTATTGCCGTATGAACCAGTACCGAAGACTGTCAGATCGAAGCCCTTATAGGCAGCGGTAAGCGTGAGACCGTAGGTGAACTTGGGGATGGCATTACCGATATCGGTGAGGTCATCGTTGTTTACCAAGCCATCGTTGTTGATATCCTTGAACATGGGGTCACCAGTCTCAGGATTAATCTTATCGAACTCGAAGCCACGGTAGTAATAAACAGGATAGCCCTTCTCGAAATAAGTGATGGTGTAAGTGTGGAAGGTGCTACCAGCCAGACGGGTAAGTGAGGGGTCAAGGTAGGTCACCTCATTAGACAATGTAGAGATGTTACCACGAATGCCATAGCTGAAGTCGCCGATATGGTCGCGCCAGCCGAGATCGATTTCAACACCCTTGTTCTCTACGTTACCTGCATTGATAGGTGATGTGCTACCACCGATGATCAGTGAGGGAGTGGTGTTCCATACCAGCAAGTCCTTGGTCTTCTTGATGAAGTAGTCGAAACCGAAGGTCAGACGTCCACCCAACAGGATACCATCGAGACCGAAGTCCCACTGTTCTGAGGTCTCCCACTTCAGATCATCGTTACCCATGGAGGTAGGAGCAGCACCATCGGTATAAACGTTACCCGGTACGAAAGCATAGATACCGCTCAGTGCGATGTCAGTACTGTAGCTATAGCCGCTCAATGCAGAGAGGCTACCGTTCTGACCCCAAGATGCACGGAACTTCAAACTGTCGAACCAACTCTTGATCGGGCTGAAGAACTTCTCCTCGCTGATAGTCCAACCTGCAGATACTGCGGGGAAGTAACCCCAACGGGTCTTCTTAGAAAGCTTTGAGAGGTCGGCGGCATCAGCACGGAGTGAACCCTGCAGCATGTAACGGCCAAGGTAGTCGTAACCCAAACGTCCAAAATAAGAGTACTTGGTGTTACTGGTGGTCTCACCACTTACACTCTTCGTAGCCGAAGCGTTGGCATAGTTCAGATAGTAGAACAGAGGATCGTTCTTCTTCACAGCATTCTCACCGTTGGCATCAAGACCGCCAGTCACAAAGTCATAACTGTTCTTCTGGAACGAAATACCAACCATGGCGTTAACGGTGTGAGCTTCAGCAAAGGTCTTCATGTAGTTGGCGAAGTTCTCCCACTGGTAGTAGATCGTCGTAGAAGAAGTGTTGCTCTGGTTCACATAGTCGCGGCTCTGTACGGCATTGCCGTAGAAAGGCAGACTGGTGCTCGATGTGCGTAAACCGTTCAGACGATAGCCGAAACGTGAGGTAATCGTCAGGTTAGGAATCAGCGTGAAATCACCATAGATAGATCCTGTCACGTTATAGCCCTCGTTCTTGTTTATACCGTTGTCACGCATAATCAGCGGGTTATACTGCTCACCGCTATAGAATTTGCTGGTGCCGTAGTAGTTGCCGTTTTCGTCCTGCAAGAAGGTCTTACCCATTGCCTGTAAAGCCTGCAGGTCAGCAGGAAGTGTAGAACCATAAGTAGCAGGAGTAAGAGGATCCATCATCAACACGGAAGTCAGCATAGAGCCATATTCGTTATTCGTAGATACCTGTTGCACATCATACTTCTCAATCTGGTTGGTCGTACCTACTTTCAGCCAGTCCTTAATCTTGTACTCACCGTTGATTGTAGCTGTATAACGCTTATAGACATCAGCGTCACCCTTGACGATACCATTATTCTTCAGGTAAGAGAGTGCCAGGAAATAGTTACCACGCTCGTTACCACCTGTAAAAGAGAGGTTGTGCTTCATCATGTGACCATGGGTGAAGGCGACGTCCGTCCACTTCGTGTCGGTCTTGCCGTCCCAGTTGGCATTGATGAAGTCTTGTGTGAAGAGGCTACCCTCCAACATGTACTGCTGGTATTCCTTGGCATTGAGCATTTGAGGAACTTTTGCGATAGTCTCGTCAGTCCACTGGAAGTCGTAGGAAATCTTGCCCATGCCAGCCTTACCCTTCTTTGTGGTGATCAGCACAACACCGTTACCAGCCTCAGCACCATAGATAGCGGCAGAAGCAGCATCTTTCAGGATTTCCATAGAAGCGATTACATTGGGATCGAGACCACTGATGTCATTCAAACGAACACCATCTACTACGTAAAGGGGCTCAGAGCTTACATTAGAGGAATAACCGCGCACACGTACGGTAGGTGATGAACCAGGAGCGGCAGAGGTGGAGATCACCTGCACACCTGAGGTCTTACCCTGCAGGGCTTGCTGGGCGTTAGAGATGGTACGGTTCTCAATATCCTCAGGCTTTACCTGGGAGATGGCACCCGTCACAGAACTCTTCTTCTGAATACCATAACCTACAACCACCACTTCATCGAGCACCTTGTTATCAGGCTGCATCTTGATGGTCATACCGTTCTTTGCGACTACTTCCTGACTCTGGTAACCAATATAAGAGACCACAATAGTCTGTCCTGGGTTTACCTTCATCACAAAATTTCCATCGAAGTCAGTGATCGTTGCGTTCGAGGTGTTAACCTTATCAACGATCGTTGCACCGATCACGGGCTCGCCGTTCTCGTCAACCACAGAGCCCTTAAGGCTTTGGGCAAATGATGTCAGCGACATGAATAATGCCATCAACATCGTCAAGAAAATGCTCTTTTTCATTTGCAATTGTTAGAGTTAAATGTTAGATACTAAAATTGATGTTAGAATTTTCGGCTGCAAAAGTATAAATAAAATAAAAAGGTGGCATTTCATTGCGTTCTTTTGATTTTTCCAAGTGTTCAAAAGTGTTACTAGACATTCCGATTTGTTCAAAACTTGTTCTATTCGTTCAAAAGTCAACGCCATCTTATACACTTTTTACATTTCATACTTCACTTTTTACTTAATTTTCCTTATCTTTGCACCATCATCAAAAACTATAAAGGTATGGCAAAGATATTAGGGCGCAGCATCCTTGGAGCGGTATGCCTGATAGCCGTAGTGCTAACGGGCTGTCAGAAGAAGGAGCGTCTGGAACAGCTTGATAAGGACGAGGAGCATAGCTTGGTGATATCCCGTGAGCTGTCAAACAGCAGGGTACAAGCCATCGAAGAGGATGTGACCGGTCAACTTTGGATCGCTACGTTCCGAGGACTGAACCGTTATGACGGACATGCATATCACCAGTATTTCAGTACGGAAGACTCATTGGGACTACCCGACAACAACGTGCAGAGCCTGCTCTGTGATAAGCGCGGGCGATTGTGGGTGGCCACGGTCAACGGTGTGTGTCGCTACACACGACAGGATAACTTTGAGCACATACCCATGCAGACTAACAACCAGAATGCCCGTGAGCTGTTGATGGACTCTAAAGGGCGCATCTTTGCCTATAATGGTACGGAGTTGCTCATGTACGACGAGAAGCAAAATATCTTCCTGCCATGTATCAACAGACAGATGGCCAACCAGGCGTGGGGTGACTGCTTCATCGATGGTGTTGACGATATCCTGATGGTAGGACCTGAGAACCTATTGATCTACAGCGGTACCGATTTTAAACTTCGCATGGACATCAAGCATCTCAATGACAGGGGCTTCTATTATTTCGAGTTGTTGAAAAACGGTCTGTTGTTATCATCGGGTAATGGAACCCTGCTGATTTTTGACACCAAGGCACGCCAACCGATACCTTTGAGCCCAGAGATGGAAGCGCGACTATTGGCACATGGCAGTGTGGTGCAGGCTGCTTGTCTCTTGGATAACAACACCATCTTGCTGAGTACTTCGAAAAATGGGCTCTTTGAACTAAACCTGCTGGCTCACACCCTTTATGGTGAGGGCGACGCAGGGTTTACCATCCCTGTCTCTGATGCTTTTGTCACCAAGATATTCCAGGACTCCAGAAAGAACATCTGGCTGGGCACCTACGACAAAGGTCTTATTGCCGACTACTACTATAAAGAGAAGTTCGGTGGTAGTGACAGTTATCTGAACCGCATCATTGAAAACTCTTCCGTCTTTGCCGTAGCGGTAGATCAACAGGATAACCTCTGGATATCAACACTCTTAAAAGGTGTGTTCGTCTATCATACGGCTACCCAGGAAGCAGAGCAGATAGCCATTGAGGGCTTGCCCGCTGGTGAAACGAAGAATGCCGTGAACCACATCTTCTGTGATCGTGACGGACTATTATGGTTATCGACGAACAACATTGTGATGAAATGTCGCTATGACGGCACCAGACTGAACATACTGGGCCAATGGCCCGTGCCGATGGCAATGGACTTTGAACAGACAGAAGACGGCACCGTATGGGTGGCATCAAGCACCACCTACGTCTTTGGCTTCCATCCCAACAGTAATGAGCCTGAGGTCAAGCAGGCTTTCAACGTGGACTACACCTTTATCCCTTCGATGCAAAGACTGAGCGATGGTCAGATGCTGATATCAGCCTTTTATCAGAACATCCTGCGAATGGAGCCCAACACGGGTAAACTGACACAGCTGGAGATTCCTGATATGCAGAAATGCATACGCAAGAGTGTGTTCATACCCACCGACATGCATCAGGACAAGAAAGGCGATGTATGGATAGGTACTGTGAGCAACGGACTGCTGCGCTATGATCCTAAGACCAATTCTATGAGTCGTATCGCAGGCCTTTCGTGCTCGGATGTAGCCAGTATTGAGGAAGATAGTCAGGAGAATCTTTGGATCAGTACAATGAAAGGCTTGAACCGATGGGACCGTAAGACAGGACGTATCACCTCGCTTTATAAGGCCGATGGTATCGGTGGTGATGAATTTGTGGATCGTGCCTCATGCCAGTTACCTAACGGAAGTCTGGTGTTTGGCAGTACGGATGGTATCACGATGTTCAATCCTGCTGATATCGACACGCTGAGAAACATACCCCTGATGTTCAGCGACCTGAGAATCCACAACCAGCTGATACGACCTTCTGCCGACGGACCTATCAATGCTGTACTCGACAGCTGCGAGGAGGTACGTCTGGACTACAATGAGAACAGTTTCAGCATCTCGTACACGGCCCTCGACTTTGGTGAATATGAACGTGTGCATTATTATTATAAGCTCGAAGGATTTGACAAGGATTGGATTGACGCGGGTAACGACCATTGGGCCAGTTATGCCAATTTGTCCTCAGGTCATTACACCCTGCGGGTGAGGACTACTGGCAGTGCCAGCGATGAGGCAAGTAGTGACGAGCGTACCTTACGTATTACGGTGGCATCAGCTCCCGCCAACTCCTGGTGGGCATGGCTCATCTACCTCACACTCGCGGCAGCTCTGGCCTATTATCTCTATCGCAATGCACGTCGCGTGGTTCACGCACGTCGCGCTGCACGTCAGGCTCAGATGGAGAAAGAGCAGGAGAAACGGGTGAATGCCATGAACATGAGCTTCTTTGCCAATATCGCCCATGAGTTCCGCACACCACTGACGATGATTGCAGGCCCTGTAGGGCAGTTGGTCAAGAGCAGCTCGCTGGATGACGAGGAACGGAGTCTGCTCAGTATCGCCCAACGCAGCATACAGAGAATGTTCAAACTCGTGAATCAGTTGATGGACTTCAATAAACTGGAAAACGACACCCTGCGTTTAGGTGTGGAACAAATTGATGTAGTGAAGGTTGTCAACGATATTTGTGACACCTTTGTCTTCAATGCCAAGGAAAAAGGTATCACCATCAACCGGTTCGGCATGGAGGACTCGCTGATGGGATGGACGGATGGCGACAAGCTTGAGAAGATTCTGTCCAACCTGCTCTCAAATGCCCTCAAGTTTACACCACAG
>Ga0310696_10006465_pt1 | contig 13902 bp, 20 predicted proteins | sample AusTroGonzalo_MG_4_FD_203885 | JGI IMG/M metagenome (GOLD analysis project Ga0310696, IMG submission 203885) | Bovine rumen microbial communities from tropical cattle in Woodstock, Queensland, Australia - Gonzalo_02 (v2) (version 2) | ecosystem: Host-associated > Mammals > Digestive system >... | reverse complement strand
GGACAGGCTTACGTCTGCCTCGCTGCCAAGACTGCGGATGACTCTCACTACGCAAAAATCAAAATCAAAACTCAAAATCAGGAGGAATAAACTATGGGTGTAATTAAAGGCCAGAACCTTCGTGTCTTTGTAAAAGTCGGCTCGGGTACATCAAAGTGCATAGCTATGGCGACCAACTGCACGCTGCACGTATCGGCTGCTCTTGAAAGCGCGAGCACTAAAGACGATGCCGATTGGGACGTTCAGGAAGTTGTTGGGCTTTCCTGGGACGCTTCAACCGATTCCCTCGTGACGCTTGTGGATAACGGTTCCAACGGAGAACTGCCACAAGACCTCATGTCTCTAATTCTCAACAAGACAAAGGTGACGCTCGAGTTCGACCAAACTGCCGGAACCAACAACCGAACTGCTCAGAACTCCGCTATCAAGCGCAGCGGCGAAGCCTATCTGTCTGACTTTTCCTTGACCGCCCAAAATCGAGCTAATAGCACTATCAGCTGCCAATTCACGGGAGCCGGACCTCTTAGCTGATTTAGTGGCCATGTATAACCATTAAGCCCTGCTCCTTCGGGGCGGGGCTTATTTAATAAAGGAGGAAAAATATGGGTGTAATAAAAGGACAGAACCTTCGCGTAATGGTAGGTGACCCAGCAAGCTCATACCAGAACGTGCAAACGCCAACTTGCATTGCCGCGAGCCGTTCATGCACGCTGCATCTTGCGCTTGACGTTGAGGACGTTTCAACAAAGGACAGCGAGGGCGATTTTGCCAAGCAAGAACCCGTCGGCATAAACTGGGATGTATCGGTTGAGTCGCTTGTTACAGACGACACCGAAACAAATGCCAAGAAAACCGAAGAACTCGAAGTCGGCAAGACTTACGTTCTGTTGTTCTCGCGCACATCGGATGCGACAGGTGGTCAGAACCGAGGCGGTATTGACTCGCAAATCAATCTTGCAGGATATGCCGTGCTCAACGATTTGAGCATCCAGGCACAGAACCGCCAAGCGTCGGTTGCAAATGCGCAATTCCAAGGTGTAGGCGACTTGTTCCAAGCTCCGCCATCAATCAAAGACTGGGTGAACTCAAAGAACTACGGATCGTACGTCGGCATCGCAAAAGTCGCCACTACGGGACCAAGTTACACAGTTGCAGTAGCCGAACATGAAACCTACGGCACTACGCTGTTCTTGATTGCGCACGACGGCATCTGCACCACGCCATCGGCAGAAAGTGGACATGTGACGGGCATCACCGACCTTGGCAGTTCATATACAGCCGCAAACGATTATGACAGCTTGAAGAGCTGGGTGGCAAATATGGGGTATAACATGCCAGATGTGCAAACTGACGGAACATACGACTACCAATTCCTGCCAGCAACGGCAATAATTGGTGCGACCTACCTTGGCGAACTTGAATCAATCTAAACTCTCAGAACTATGACCAACGAGAAAACAATCCAACTTTGCGGCAAAGAAGTGCGCTTGCGCTATTGTGCCGCAACCGAGACGGGCTTCGAGCAGCTGGCAGGCAAGAGCATCGGCGACATTGACTTTCAATCTCAAGAAGACTTGATTCGCCTTGCTGTTTCTGCCATACTCGCTTCCTACATGCGAACAGGAGAAGAGGCACCCGTCAAGACTGAAGACTTGCTCTACGAAGCTAAGCCTGCTGAAATTGTCGAACTCTTCAAGACAACCATCGAACTGCGACTTGCATGGTACGACATTCCTGCGGTAGTGGCAGAAGAGCTGAAGAAGGAACAAGCAGAAGTTGAAGAAGAGGATGCCCCAAAAAACGCCTGACCGCTCACGACCGCTACTCGAAGCTCGTGGGCGAAATAGGCTATGACAGAAAGGAATACCTCTACGAACTCAGTTATTGCGACATTCTGTGCATTGAGCGAGGCTACTATGCACGCTATCATCAAAGCTGGGAACAAGCGCGACTGATTGCATATTGCGTGCATTATTGCATGGGTGCCCCGAAAGGACAAACTGCAAAGACAGTCACAGAGTGGCTTCCATTTCGCTGGGAAAAGGACAAGGAGCCATCGGCACCAATCAGCCAACAGACAGCGGAAGACCTGCGCCGGCAAATGATGGAATGGAACGCAAACATCGAAAACGAAAAGAGCGACAAATAGTGCCGCTCTTTTTTATTGTGGACCTTTCCACTTGCCTTCGTCTTGCATCTTGTTGAGGTCATACACGCCACACTCTTCAGGCTCGTCGCACTTTTCCTCGACTTGCTCAGGCTGTTTGCTGCAAGACATCACCATCACCATAGCGGCGAAGAAATACACCAGTCGTCTCATATATTTATTTTTTTTCTTTAGGTACTTTTAGTTTTTTCTTTAGGTACTTTTAGTTTTTTCTTTAGGTACTTTTAGTTTTTTCTTTAGGTACTTTTAGTTTTTTTTCAATCATGTCGAAGTCTTCATGCACGCTCTCAGCCAGAACCTTCGCATAGCGTTGCGTTTGCTTTATATTTGTATGACCGAGCATTTTGGCAAGGTTTTCAATCTTTACACCGTTGCGAAGCATATAGGTAGCGAAAGTATGGCGGGCAAGATGTGAGTGCAACGGGAACGTAATGCCGGCAGCCTTGCCGACGAGCTTCAGCTCTCTGTTATAGACTTGGTTGGTCATCTTCGGCACCTTCATGTCGTAACGCTCCAGAACTTCGACGGCTGGAGGTAGCAACTGATTCACAAAAGGCTGCCCCGTCTTTATGCGCGAACCAATGATGCGCCACTTGCCATCGATCTTCTTGTATGCGCTTATGTCGAATGCCTGCATATCAGCATACGCCAAGCCAGTGAACATTTGGAAGATGAAAAGGTCGCGTGCTTTCTCCATAAATGAGCCAGGAGCTGGCGCAAAGTTCATTATGAGTTGCATTTCGTCCTCCGTCAAGTATTCCGTATTCTCACGGTCGCCTTTTGAGAACACGCCACGCATACGGCTGTATGGGTTGAACGGAATCAACTCCTCGCGCTCGGCACGACTCAGAAGCGCACGGATGCACTTGTGATAATTATATACACCGCCACCCGATATTCGAGAACAACGCCCAGGAAGGCGACGGAGCCACGCATCCAACTTGTATATATTGTTGACGGTGACATCGCCCCAGGACTGAATCTCGCCATACTCACGCAAACGCTTCAGGACTGACTTATAATGCTTATAGGTGCCAATACCAACGCCGAGCTTCAGAAGCTCACCATCCATCCAGTCAAGCACCGTCTGCGACTGAACAGTTGACCATATATTCTTTTTTATTTGTGCAATGTCAATGTCGTGCCCGCTCTCGAGCGATTCATTGACTGCAGCCATCAGTTTGTCAACAATTATGCTGAGCCGCTTGTTCAGCGCATCAGCATGGATGTGGTTCACAACTTTGTCGAATGCCCACTGATGAGCATATACGCGCACGCCCGTAGGTATATAATATGAACGGCGGTTAATAGTCACTCGAGCCTCAAGTGGCCCTTCTTTGTCTTTCGGAGTTCTTTTCCGAAAGTCATAAACAATAGCAGCTGTAATCATAGTTTTTTCGTTTTGTGTTTTACCACCCATTTTTGAGTGGTAAAACAATGGTAAAACATTTTTGCGATTTTCTACGTTTTTCTGCTATTTTCAACCTTTTCCGTTTTACCGCTAAGTGCTTGTTTTTCAGTATTTTCCGCTTATTTTCAGCGATTTGCATACACCCACAAAGTGATCCGGATGGGGTTTGATAATAGCTTATTTGTTACGAGGTTAGGTGTTGGATGGTAAAACTGAGTCGGTATTTTCGGCGGTTGCAAGGGTTTTTGAAGGTGACAAAATGTACTCGCTTCCTTTCTGATGGCGAATGGCTTGGTCGAGCTTTTCTGTAAGCAAATCAACCTTTTCAAGCGTTGCTTTGAGCATCCGACGAAGCTCCTCCATTTCTTTCTCTTGTTCTGTCTGCCTGAAGAGCATTGCATCTGCTTGTTCTTGACTGATTGACTTTTTCGTTTGTTTTTTTTCAAGAATCATGCTGACTGGCTTCATCTTGAAATAGTTAATATCGAAAACGTTTGGGAATTTTTCGATAAGTTTGCGTATTGTCTTGTCTGATACGCCCTTCCTGTTTTGTCTTACATTTGAGATTGTTGCCTCCATAATGCCCGTATATTCGGACAGCTCTTTTTGGCTCTCAAAGACGTGCGTCTCGATGAGATAATCCACTGCATCAATAAAACGACGATTTCTTTCGATTTTTTCTTCCAAATTAGCCATAATTAGCCCCTATTATCTTAAAATATGTTAATAATTACGCCAAATTATTCCATTTTATTCTGAATTATCCTATATTTGCACTCGAAAACCAAAAATACGGAATCGGGTACAAAAATAGCCTTACGACACAGAGTGCCGATTTGCGTGTTAGGGAAAGCAAAGTTAAGGCTATTTCCCCGAAACCGTATAAAAATGAATAAAGATTTATAAACTTTTAACAATGGACGAAAGGACGAGACGCGAGATTATTGACACGGTGAGTGAGGCAATGAGCCGAGCTATGTCGGAATATGAGGAGCGATGGCTGACTGCAAAGCAGCTATGCGAGCAGTTCCAGATGTTCACAATGTCGTGGCTCAAAGAAAATGGCGACTGCCTTGGCAGGAAACGTGCAAGCATTGTTGAAACCGACGGAACCCGTCACTCTACAAGCTGGGCATATCCACGCAACCACATCCAACGCATGGTGATTGAAGGTCGCCTGGACTTTATGAGGAAGGATAAATGCCAATATCGTCCGAGTAAGAAGGACAACAAAATAAAAACCAATAAATAATAAAACTATGAAAAAAGAGACTTTGAAGAGATGGTTGATACTGAAGCGATTCATTTGCCTCACCTTTCCGCAACTCTACAAGCGGATGGAGACTTTGAAGAGCTGGGCAAGACTGGCGGTGATTATTGTTTGTAGCATTGTTGCACTTGTGCTTTTGATGGCTGAACCAAACGAAGACGGCAGCATGTTGAAGTGGTTCGGTGTGTTTGTATGCTCGAAGTTCGGAGCCATTGCGTGCGGCTGGCTTGCATACCAACAACTGAAAGAGCTGACAAAAGAAATCAAAACCAATAAATAAAGATAAATGGAATTTATAGGAACATTGAAAGGGTGTGTAGCCACCAGGAGTGGTGAAACCGCAAACGGGAAATGGGAGCGTAGGCAATACCTTGTTGAAGAGGTGGCAACGTGGCCGAGGAAGATGGTGTTCGAGATTGCAGACGGTGAGATGGGTAGGTACAAGGAATGGGATTCACTCATCGGCAAGAATGTATGCGTACGATTTGGCATCGACGCAAGAGAATACAACGGCAAGTGGTTCAACGATATTGCTGCCTGGAGCATCCGTGGCTGCGATCCAGAACCACCCAAGAACGAACAATAAACGGGACAAGAAAAGGCACGCCACAGCGGTGGCAGTTGCTTCCCGAATTTATCCACATTATGTGTTTGCAAGCTCCCGCAATGCGGGAGCAAAACGGAAGGTTGGCCGAGCGGAAAGGCAAAAATAATAATCGTGTGTACTTTGCAAAATAAGGCGGGTTCGACTCCCGCACCTTCCACGACTAAATAGCATGTCGTAAAGCCCTGCCAGAAATGGCGAACGTTAATGAATAGAGACTGGGTGACTCTGCTGCTCACTGCTATTGCAAAGCTCTTTGACTTACTGAACAAGAAAGCATGACACCAGAAAGTAGCGCATAGTTGGGAAACCATGAGACTGCGTGAAGGGCTGGTGTGTAATAGTATAACGTGCTCGGAGCAATCGGGGCGCGTAAAAATGGAAGCCGCGTAGAAGCAAATGGTAAAATCGCTTGGTGCAGAAATGACACTCAGGTACGCAGGTTCGAATCCTGCCGCGGCTACAAAAAATTTAATATAAGGAATTATGAACCATGAACGAGAACAAAGTACCACAAATTGACCAGGGCGAGCAGGTGCCAACGTTCCTTGCGGCGGACAACTGGTTCGGTGTTGACGTGACAACATATCGGCTTGACTTCAGCAAGCAATACAGCGCACCGAAATTCACGCTCTCGTGGAACGGCATCGGCTTTGCTCCGCTGGGCGGCATTCACGCTGTGACAGGTCAGGCGGGCAACGGAAAGACGATGACGCTGGCGCAATTCATTTCGGCAATACTTTGCGGCGAGTTCGGCAATCTGAAGTACGAACTCGAGGAAGAAATACCAGAGCCGCGAGTGCTCTACATTGATACCGAGATGGAGGAGGCAAACACCATTGCAATGAAGAACCGCGTGCTGACAATGTGCGGGCGACCAATAGAGCGCAATTATGACGATTTTATTGTGCTGATGCTTCGAGAGGTTGTGAGCGACGAAAAGAAAGTCAGCAGTGCCGTGATGCGCTGGAGAATGACCTTGAAAGCAATCTACGAATACAAGCCTACGGTTTGCTTCATTGACGGATTGCTCGACGTTGTGAACGACTTCAACAACAACACAGAGTGTCAGGAAATCATCTACAAGTGTATGCAAGCTGCCACTCACTACGGCATAAGCCTGTGGTGCCTCGTGCATCAAAATCCAGGAGCCGACAAGTTGGTCGGGCACCTTGGTTCGATGCTCGAAAGAAAGGTTACCGACATCTTCAGGACGAGCAAAGAGAAGAACGAGACAACAGGCTTGGCAACATTCACAGTGAAGCAACTCAAAGCTCGCGGAAGGGACGTGCCGGATTGGAAGTTTAGAGTGTTGCCAATAACTGGTTGGGGTGTTCCAGAGCAACTGAACAGCGCACCATCGCAGAACGACGAGCCAGACAACATAAAGCAATGGCTCAGCGAAGGACGCGACGACATACAATGGCCAGCCACGAAGGAACAAATAAAGAGCATCTTCAAGAACCGAGGCGGTGTGAAGAACAATCCTGCCCTGAATGACAACATGAAGGTGGCACTCAATAGTCGCTACGTTGTTATTCAACCACAAGACACGATGGTGAAGGGGCAAACACATCCGAAGTTCATCTTGAACCCGCTCATATTCCCTCCAGTTGAAGAACTACCATTTGAGCCTCCAACAGATGAGCAAACAGAGCTCGATTTTGAGTAACTTGCCCAACTTGCCCAATATACCCCTTATAAGGGTATATTGGAGGTAACTTGCCCAAAGCGCAACTTCTACACGCCGCAACAAGCCCACTGCCCTGCGCTGATATGGGCGCGGGCAGAGAGGGCTGGTTACAGCGTTTCGCAGTGTCTCGCGCACGCGAACATCATTGAAAAATTAAAAAGCATACAGATATGCCGCGTTGCGGCATGAAAACAACTTACGACATGATAGACAAACTAACCGAGCAGAAAATTAAGGACGCGGCGAACATCGTCGAGGTCATGAGCGACTTCATTACGTTGAAGCGCATCGGTGCCAGGTACACTTGCCTTTGCCCTTTCCACGACGACCACAATCTGGGCAGCTTCTCAGTATATCCACGCGGCAACGTCTATAAGTGCTTCAGCTGCAATGCTGGCGGTGACAGCATCAAGTTCCTGATGGACTACGAGAAACTATCCTATCCTGACGCACTGCGATACCTTGCCACGAAATACGGCATCTACATAGATGAGGACTACGACAAGGAAAAATTCAAGAACATAAAGCCTGCCAAGCCGCGCGAGATGTTTGTCAACCCTAATGACTTGCCAAAGCGAACATGGCCTGTTGAATACATCGGCTACTACAAATACCTTGCACACGACAACCTCGTGAGCTGGCTTCGTGAGCAGAAATGGGATGGATGCCAACGTGCTCGGCTTGAGGAGGCACTTCAGGACTATCATGTCGGACACCAATACTACGACTACTTCGGTCAGCACCACGAATACACAATATGGTGGCAGCTGGACGAGAACAACGTCTTGCATAATGCTCACCTGATGGAATATCTAAGCGACGGACACAGGGACAAATACAGAAGGTACACGCAGACATGGCTCCACGCCATTATGAAGCGAGCCAACAAGAACCCGTTCGACGAGAACAAAGAGCGAGCAAGTTATTGCCTGTTCGGTCAGCACCTCTTGAACAAATGGCCGAACGCGCCAATCAATATCGTTGAAAGCGAAAAGACGGCAATCATCATGGCTGCTGCTTACGGTAACAATGCGGCAGGAATATGGATGGCGTGCGCTGGAATGCAAAACCTGACCGTCGAACGGCTCGCACCACTCATGGCGACAGGCAGACCGATAGTCTTGTGGCCAGATCGTGACGGCATTGAGCGATGGAGCGAGAAGGCTCAGGAACTTGACTATATCAACATGAACATAAACACCCAGCTTGTGAAAGGATGCTGGATAGAAGCCGACGGTCCGAAAGCCGACTGCGGCGATGTGATACTACGAATAATAAACACTTGAGCGAGAAATGAAACAAGATGATGAAGGAAAATATGTAAGCGTTGCCGGTAAAATTAGCCTGTGGTGCTACGGACGGCTGATGCGCATACTGAAGAAGCGAGGCATCACAATCTACCAAATGCTTCAGAACGTGTGCGACAGCTTTGTGCGATATATGGATGACCGCCACAACCTCACGCCAGAAAGCGAGAAGGTGATGTCAATCTTCGAGCACGCCATAGGTTGGGAAAAGAACTTCAACCTTGGCGACCCAAACGTAAAGCCAGAAGTGAGCGAGGCGACCTACTACCTAACAGACGAAGGCGGTAAGAAAGGCGTGCGAGTGATGCACGTCGAGAAACCATTCTTCGGACAATGGACGCAGAACTTCAACATTCAGCAGATACTCGAAAGGTTTATGTGTCTGACATTCCCTCAACTCTACAAACGGCTCCGCTTCATTGCCGTGTGCCGCGAGTGTGCGAGCATACTGGAACTGCTGACTGAAGTGGTGGCAGAGCTGGAAGACGAGGAAAAGAAGCGCGAACTGCTGGAGGACTTCGAGGATGCCGGACGTGGCGACTTCGGTCAACACTTCCACGACACACCGCCAAAGCGAACACACGAGGCAACCGACGACACACTATTCAAAGACGAACTAATATAATACAATATGACAGACGCAAAACGAATGTACCTTCAAGAGTTGGCTCTGCTGAGCCTTGTCCATCGTGGCGAGGCACACAAGAAGGTAACGGGAATAGGTACTACAATCTACAAACTCGACTGCCCAGATCCCTGGACTCCAACTCCACCGTCTGAGCAGCGCAAAGTGATACCGCAAGTCGAACTACACACAGGATTCCAATAATGAGTTACTACGTTAAGCCAACCTTTTGCAAGAACTACGAGGACAACCAACACTACGGATATGTGTCGTGTATGTTGAAGACTTGGCCAGATATGTGGCCAGAGGAGATGGCAGCAGAGGGTGCGTTATACCGAGAGCGCAAGCGGATGCAAGAGCAGATGTTCTTCATGGCACGCGACGATGTGCATCGAGTCCTTCATCACTTCCGTGTGAAGTGCAAGAAGCCAAGCGACATCGTGAAGGTTGCGCTTGTATCATTGGCAGACGAACAAGGTTGGGAAGTGAAGAACCCTGACAGCATCAAATACTTTGGTGTGTCAACAATCTGGAAGACATCCGATGACTAAGCGACTACCTTGGCGATGTAAGAACGCGAAGCAAGCGAAGGACAAAGCCATCATCTACAACTCGAAGCAATGGCAGGAGCTTCGCATCCAGAAGCTGCGAGCCAATCCACTTTGCCAGGAATGCGAGAAGCAAGGCATCGTGCGAAGTGCTCACTGCGTGCATCACATCGTACCAATCGAAACGGCAACCTCGATGGACGAGATGCGAAGGCTTGCGTTCTGCGGGATGGATGGGCTGCTCAGCCTTTGCGATGAATGCCATGCACGCATCCACAAGGAGGAAGGCTCGCACACAAAGCAAGCCGTCCAGCAACGACAAACTGAGCGACATGAACGATGGAAGGATCGAATGATGCAACGATTCGCGTCGAGCGACGGCGACAGTCAGCATCCCGACCCCGAAACCCCGGCGGCATCGTTTTAGTTCGGGGGCTTCGAAAATTCCCAAATCTACTTGCCCTTTCATACATAGATATTTTTATCTTCTAAAATGTTAGGGTAAAAGGATACATAATACAAACTAATTGGGGAACACATCGAACGGACATTATGAAATGTCACGCAAAACCGATTTTCCCACGAAGATGAATTTTTATTTTTCAACGACAAGCGTATGAGTAACGTACAGAAGATACCACTGCCGGAAACGAAGCCGGACTGCTGCCGCGATTGCAAACTGCTTGGACTGATACCGAAGGGCTACCCAGCCCCGAAGTATTCAAAGAAAACACACTTGTGCATCGGTGTGCCAAAGGCGATGACTGAAGATAAGACGTTCAAGCGGGAGAGTCTGTCAAACGACCCGAAGCATCCGTTGAAGCGTCCGTGCGATGAACACTGGGAGCGATGGGCGAGCAACCCAAACCGCATCATTTGTGTGAATAAACAATTCTACCGTGACAGCCGCGACCTCTATTTGAGTCGCATCTATCCGACTATTGATTTTGGAGATTAGCGTATGAAACAAGAAGACTTTGAAAAGCAAGCACGCGAAGCGGCAAAGGCTATGTTGAAAAAGAAAGCACCCACCAAGCCAGACACGCAATTCTTCAAAGGTGCTGTGTGGGCATGGGAACTGCTTATGGCCTTACATGAATACATATACTACGAAGACATACTCCGTAAGAATTTAGAGGACCGCGAAGGAGAGGTGAAGCCTTGGAAAGAATTGCTCATTACAGAAACGGCAAAAATGATGGTTGACCGCGACGGCATGGAGCAGGACATACGCGACACTGGGCGACTTATTGAAAAGCGTGACAAGAACATGGTACCATATAAGGAGAGCAACCCGCTGTATGTGCACCTGAAGGAGTTGCAACGCTCAATCGGTATGCAACGCGAACACCTTGGACTGACCAACAAGGCCAACCCTGAACGCATGAAGGAAAGCCCAAAGAAAAACGAAATCGAAAAAGACGATGGCATGAGGCAATTCTACGAACAAGCAAAAATATAATTATGGCAAAGAAGGCGGGCTGGAGCCGTAATCGGCAGACATCGCAATCGACATCGAGAGACATCCGAAAGGGTGCCTCTCGTTTTCTTTTTGAACACGAATTGAACGAATTTCACGAATATGGCAAAAGAAAAAGAACAAATGACGATGGAAGAGTACCTTCTGTCACAACTGGAAACGCCCGTCAAGCTGAAGGACGGGACGGTGGCAACCAAAGAGGATGGGTCGGTAATGACCAAGCAGGAGGCCATCGCAACGAACATCCTGAATCAGGCGATGAAGGGCGACGTAAAGGCGGCTGCCTACATTCAGAACCTTCAGATGAGGGCAAAAATAATGAAGAAAAAGTAACGTATGGAACAGGAGAAACAGATCCACACCGAGGTGGTTGACATCGACGACCTCATTCAGGACGACCACAACTTCAACAAGGGCACCGAGGCTGGTGCCGAGTTGATGGATCGTAGTTTGAAGGAATTGGGCGCAGGTCGTTCAATCCTTATTGACAAGCACGGCAACATCATTGCTGGTAACAAAACGCAGTTAGCCGCTATCAAGGCAGGCATCAAGAAAGTGCGTATCATCGAAACCACAGGCGATGAACTTGTGGCAGTTAAACGTACCGATGTTGACCTCGATAGCGAGAAAGGCCGCAAGATGGCTTTGGCTGATAATGCCACAAACCAAGTCAATCTCGAATGGGATGAGATGGAACTGGCAAACGCAGCCAAAGACTTCGACATCGACATGAACGAATGGGACATGGCTCTGCCTGACATTGCCGACCCTGACGAACAACCTACGACTGAGGCAAAGGACGTGAAGGAACTGAAACTTGTGTTCACTCCCGAACAATACTCTTTTGTGCTTTCGGCTTTGCGAAAGTATGGCGACGACTTCACACATTCACTACTTCAAATACTGAACATCAATGAGTGACACAATAAACATCGAAGACCTCAAGCAAGACAGCAAGAACTTCAACAAAGGCACATACGAAGGTGAAACACTTGTCCGCAAATCCATTGAACGACTGAAAGCAGGTCGCTCAATCCTGATTGATAAGGACAATAACATCATCGCAGGTAACAAGACCGCAGCAGCCGCAGGCTCTCTCGGACTGAAAGTGAAAGTCATCGAAACCGATGGCACGGAACTGATAGCAGTCAAACGAACCGACCTTGACATCAACAGCAAGGAAGGCAGAGAGATGGCACTCGCTGACAACCGCACGGCACAAGTCAACCTCGCATGGGACGAGCAGAACTTAGAAGAAGCAGCTTTGCAATTCGACATCGACCCTTCACAATGGGGTGTGAACTTTGAGAACAATGCACCGACCGCCATCAGCAAAGGTGAGATTGACGTTGGCACATTCGACACCAATCAGACACTCGTTGTCAAACTCACCAGCTTGCAATATGAGGCAGTCATCGACAAACTGAAAGTCGTCAATCCTGACCTTCAAGAAGCACTACTCGAAATACTCGGATATTATGCCTAAATACGACCCGCACCGCTTTCCGTTTCGATGGAACATCGCAGACGGCTATCCAGCCAAAGGGATAGAGGCGCACAACTCAACAGTCTTTGGCACATTCATCTGTGGCGGTGGCTCATCTATGGGCTACAAGTTAGCAGGATTCCATCACCTCGGAGGCGTGGAACTTGACCCAAAGGTGGCAGAAACCTACAAACTCAACCACCATCCCGAACTGCTCTACAACGAGGACATCCGCGACTTCAACAAGCGCGAAGACCTACCGCCAGAACTCTACACTCTCGACTTGCTCGATGGCTCACCACCATGCAGCACATTCTCTACGGCTGGCAGTCGTGAAAAAGCATGGGGCAAGGAGAAGCACTTTGCAGAAGGTCAGAAACTCCAAACTCTCGACGACCTCGTTTTCATCTACTGCGACACCATCCTGAAACTGAAGCCAAAGACATTCCTTTTGGAGAACGTCAGCGGCATCATCAAGGGCAACGCAAAAAGTTACTCACGGCGCATCGTGGAGTACATGACTGAAAACGGCTACGATGTGCAAGTCTTCTGCCTGAACGCTGCCACAATGGGAGTACCACAAGCCCGTGAGCGTGTTTTCTTCATCGGTCACAAAAAGGAGTACCATCTGCCAAAGCTCGTGTTGAACTTCAACGAGCAGCCGATACCATTTGGCGAGTGCAAAGACAAAGAAGGCGAACACCCCACACTCGGAGAACGTGAAACCAAGTTGTTCAACGCTCGCAAGTATGGTGACAGCGACATGGGCGATACTAACCTGCGCCTCGTTGGTAAGCAGTCGTGCTTCAACTCCATTTGGCTCTATGGTAACAAGGTATGTCCTACCCTACCATCTACCAGCGCAGAAAATCGGCAGTTCTATCACTTTGAAGAACCAATACGCATCAACGAAACGGAGATACGCAACGTTTCCACATTCCCACAAGACTACCAATCGCCATACAAGGACATCGGTTGGCTCTGCGGAATGAGTGTGCCACCAGTTATGACGGCACAAATAGCATATCAGATTTATAAACAATGGTTATCCAAAATAAACAAGTAAGACAATGTTTGAAAAAGTGAACCCAGGCCATCCCGATAAGATGGCCGACCGACTGGCGGGAGCGGTCGTTGATTTAGTGTATGAACGTGCCGGAGGGCTAACGAAGGCGAACCCCCGTGTGGCTTGCGAGGTGATGGCCGGACACGGACGGGTGGACGTGCAGATAGAGACGAGCCTTGGCCGACTGGACTTGCGGGCTGACGACCTCGACCCGCTGATTCACCGGCTGTTCGGTGAGCGCGTGG
>Ga0310696_10006464_pt1 | contig 13904 bp, 16 predicted proteins | sample AusTroGonzalo_MG_4_FD_203885 | JGI IMG/M metagenome (GOLD analysis project Ga0310696, IMG submission 203885) | Bovine rumen microbial communities from tropical cattle in Woodstock, Queensland, Australia - Gonzalo_02 (v2) (version 2) | ecosystem: Host-associated > Mammals > Digestive system >... | reverse complement strand
GAGGAAGAGGTTACCAGTCATTTGGTCAACTATGATATTGTGTTGTTGCCTACGCAGTATTATACGGAGGGTTTACCTGGAACGGTGCTGGATGCCTATATTGCAGGGCTCCCAGTGATAGCCACGGAATGGAAACACTCACACGAGTTTATTGAAGATAAGAAAAGTGGTTTTATCGTTCCTTTTGATGATTGCCAGAAAGATTTTAATGATAAGATATTGACGTTATATAACGATAGACAAATGCTTTCAGAGATGAAAAAGCAGGCTTTTCAGAAAAGATTGCTTTATTCGTCTGAATATGCATGGTCTATTCTTTCAAAATATTTGTAATGATTTATGGAACAAAAGATTGAAACTATTTCAATTTCATTTAAAGAGTTGCGTGAAGGGAAACTTGCGCTACCTGACGACAAATATGGTATTGCCGCCTATATCCAGACTCCTTCGAGGGTAAAGTCGTTGCTTGAATGTCCTTTCGTTACCGACGACGATGCTACCTGTGCCATGTATTTTGTAGTCGTTGACGGTGTAGTTGCCGGGAGGGAGTCGTACTTTACAACAAGAATAAAAGCAAATGGAGAGGTGCTTGATGTGGAATCGGCATCGGCTTTCGAGGTGGAGGAACCTTACCGTCATTTGGGCATAGGTGCCGACATCATCATGGCATCATTTGTACGTTCAAAGTTGTTGATTGGGGGCGGTGTTTCACCTATGGCTTTGCCTTTAGACAGGAAGTTAAAGTTCCATGTGTTGGAATTTCCAAGGCTCATGTTGCTGAAAAACTCACGCAGCGTGCTTGAAACCAAACATTTTGGTTGGCTTTCAGGTTTGGTGAACCTGCCTTTACGACTGTATAACAAACGAACCATAAGAATGGCAAACAAGCTTGCCAAGAAATATGAGATAAAGAAAGTGGACACCGTTCCGGATTGGGTGGACGACATTGTGTTGAACGATGGCCATAAATATGCCGAATATCACAACCACCGGTGGTTGCAATGGAATCTTGATAACAATTTCCGTGGATTGCCACAAGACAACCAGTCGTTTTATTGTGTTTACAAAGAAGGTGAACCGTTAGGCTTCTATATGATTAAAGAGCGTTTCCGCAAACAGGCTGGGGGTGTACTGAACAATGTATTGATAGGCTCGCTTGTGGAATGGGGTTCAAAAGACGAGAAGGAATTGAGCGAGGCAGATATTCTGCTGCTTTCGTTACGTAACTATACGCCCACTATAGATATTATTGAAACAGCCACCAGTGACGAGAGTTTGGCTGCGAAAGTTCGCAAGTATGGTTTTATCGAGCATGGAAAGGCAAATATTGTCTTTAAGGACAGGACGAAAAAATACAGCGATGCCTCTGACATTAACAACTGGAGAGTGCGATATGGCTATGCTGATGTGATTTTAACCTGATAAGCTTACAATTTACAAAAAACGAAGAAACAGAATCAGAATAATTAAAATGAGAAATATTATGAAAATCAATCTTATTGAATGCTTTGTTGAAACGGTAGGCCGTTTCGGTGAGAGAACAGCAGTGGTGGATGGTGAACGTCGTGTTACCTTCAATGAACTTGATGTGCAAGCCCGTAAGCTGGCACAAACTATTATCGATACTTGCCAGTGCAAGAATCACCCGGTGGCTATGTTTATGCCAAAATGTGCGGAGGCTGCGGTGACTGATTTGGCCATCACATATAGCGGCAACGCTTACATGAACCTCGATGTGAAGAACCCGGCCGAGCGTTTGGGTAATATCTTCGCGCTTATTCAGCCCGCTGCGGTTATCACCAACAGCAAGTTTAAGGCTATTATCGAGCCTATTGCTGCTGCCAACAATGCTGCGGTAATCAATGTTGAAGAGGTCAATACTGAAGCCCCAACACAAGAGGCTTTGCTGGCTCGCATCAGCAACCTTATCGACACCGACCCCTACTGCATCATCAACACCAGCGGTAGCACAGGCACTCCGAAGGGGGTGGTGCTTAACCACAAGAGTTTTATCGACTTCATGGCACAGACCTTCGATGAGTATCGCTTCTCGGAGAACGACATCATCGGTTCGCTTTCGCCTGTGGTGTTCGACATCTGGAGCTATGAGATGTGCCTCTTGATGGGTAAGGGTGCCAGCATTGTGGTCATCCCTGACACTTGGTCGGCCTTCCCGGTGAAAATTCTGCAGCTGATGCAGGAGCAAAAGGTGAGCTACATTTTCTGGGTGCCCACCATCATGGTGAACATCGCCAACATGGGCTTGCTGCAACAGGTGCCGCTGCCCACGTTGCGCCTCTGCTGGTTTGCGGGCGAGGTGTTCCCCACCAAGCAGTTCAACATCTGGTGTCACAGCTTGCCACAGACCACCTTCGCCAACTTCTATGGCCCCATCGAGATTACGCTCGATTGCGTGTACTATACCGTTGAGCGCGAGATTGCCGACGACGAGCCTATCCCGATTGGCAAGCCGTTCCGCAACACCGACATCCTGATTCTTGACGAGAACAACCAGAACGTCACCGAGGCGAATAAGGAGGGTGAACTTTGCATCCGTGGCACCTCGCTGGCTATGGGTTACTACAATAACCCCGAAAAGACCGCTGCCGCTTTTGTGCAGAACCCGCTGAACCACAGCTACCCTGAGATTATCTATCGCACGGGCGACTTGGTGTTCATCAACTCACGTGGCGAGATTGTGTTTAAAGGCCGCAAGGACAGTCTCATCAAGCACATGGGCTACCGCATAGAGCTGGGCGAGATTGAGCATGTGATTATCAATACCCAGAAGCTGGTGAAGAACGGCTGCGTGGTATATAACCACCAACGCAAGGAAATCACCCTCTACTATGAGGCCGAGCAAGAACTCACCGCTGCCGACTTCCGTAAGTCGATTGGCAACACCCTGCCGAAGTATATGATTCCTGTGGTCTATCACCATCTGCCCGAACTGAAGCGCAACACCAACGGCAAGATTGATAGATTATATTATAGTAAATTGGTTGAAGAATAAATTCTTTAACCCTTAACCTTTAACCTTTATGCAAAAGGTCCAGTCAATAGAGCAGTTGCAACAGCTGTCTGCTGAAATCCGTTCGTTGCGACGTGGGTTTATCACCAATTTCTTTCTAGACCCAGTGAAGCATGGGCTGTGGATTGCCAAAGGTGATTGCCACGTTGAGCGTAAAGAGAGCACGCTGTTCATCATCAAGCAGTCGCCCACGTTTTGGAACGTATTCTATTGCTCCACCACACTCGACGACTTTAGCCATGATCTGTCGGAGTTTATGGCTGAGCATCCTGATGTGACCATGATGTTCGACATTGTGGGGCGCGACGTGCAGTGCCAGCCTATGGTGGAGCTGTTCCGAGGCAAAGGCTGCAAGGAGGCCACCTCGCTGGTGCGTATGACCAGGATGACCACCCCGATGGAATACACCCCTGACGGTAGTATTCGCAAGGCAACAGAGAACGACATCCCTGAAGTGAGCCAGTTGTTGCACACCTATTTTGATGAACAAACCGAGCAGATACCCTACGATGAGGAATTGTTGGACTATGCCCGTCAAGGCCATGTGCTGGTATGCGAAGAGGAGGGTAAGATGGCTGGCTTCTTGATTTATGAGCTGAATGCCACCACGCTCTATCTGCGCTATTGGTTTACGCATCCCGACTATCGTGACCGTAAAGTGGGTTCGCGCCTGTTGAGACGTTTCTTTGAGGAAGGCAAGGCCACCAAGCGTCAGCTGTTTTGGGTGATTCGCACCAACGAGAACGCCATTGTGCGCTACCGTCACTACGGCTTTGCCGAGGAGAATATGTTCGACTACGTGATGCAGTACAAATAATTGTTAGAGTTAGTCGGTTTTTGACTATCTTCGCTCTTTTATAAAATAGTAACAAAATTTAATATAGTAAAAAATATGAAAGAACAGATTATCAAGATTTTGACGGAACTCCGTCCGGAGTTCGACTTCACCCAGGAAGGCGTGAATTTTATAGAAGAAGGTATGTTGGATTCTTTCGACATGGTGAACCTTGTCAGCGAATTGGATTCCACTTATGGCATCTCAATTGATGGCGTTGACATCCTGCCAGAGAACTTCTCGACAGTGGATGCCATTGTGGCACTTTTGGTTAAAAACGGAGCAAAATAAACGCCCATGGATTTCTTATTCAAACACAAACGAATTAGCGGCATCCTCACTATATTGCCACAGAAGGCGGTGAAGTTTGAGGACGAGATGGCTAATTATAACTTTTCGCCAGCCAAGAGCATGAAGTTGAAGTTGGCCATGGGTTATAACGAGCACCGCATTGCCGCACCTGGGCAGACCTCTTACGACTTTTGTCAGTTTGGTCTTCAATACCTCTTCGACAACAATCTGCTCAAGCCCGAGGAGATTGACGCTTTGTTGTTTGTCTCCCAGTCGCCCGACTATTTTATGCCTCCTACCAGCAACCTGCTTCACGGTCATTTCGGCTTGCGTCAGGACTGCCTCTGTATGGACATCAACCAAGGCTGTGCCGGTTTTGAATTGGGTATGATTCAGGCCTGCTTGCTGCTTGACCAACCTGCCGTGAAGAAAGTGGTGCTGCTGAATGCCGATGTGCTCAGCCCCAAGGTGAGCCCTCGCGACCGCAACAGCAAACCTCTGATTGGCGATGCCGCAGCTATAACGGTGGTGGAGCAGTGCGAAGCGGAGAACCCAATCTATGCCAACATAAAGACGGATGGCACTGGAGCTTTGGTGCTCAACATTCCTGCCGGTGGATTCCGCCTGCCTTGCTCGCCCGAAACGGCTGTGATGGAGGAGGATGCCGCTGGCAACTTCCGCAGCAAAGATAATCTGGTGATGCAGGGCGACGATGTGTTCAACTTCGTGCAACGTGAAGTGCCACCTATGATTGAGCATCTTTACGAGCAGAGCGGTGTTGACCGCAACGAGGTGGACTGGTACATGTTCCACCAGCCCAACAAGTTTATGTTGAACAAATTGGCTGACAAGTTGGGTGTGCCTCGCGAGAAGATGCCCGCCAACATTGTGGAGAACTTCGGCAACGCCAGTGGTGTTACGGTGCCCACCTGCATCAGCTTCAACCTTGGCGACCAATTGGTCAATGGCGAAATGCAGCTCTGCATGGCCGGCTTCGGTGTGGGTCTCACCTGGAGTTCAATCATGATGAAAGTTGGAAATCTGAATTTCAATAAAATCATAGAATATTAACAATTAAAAAATTACAGAAATGGAAGAATTATTAAAAAAATTAGCAGAAATCCTTGAAGTTGATGAAATTGATGTCAACAAGAAATTCACTGATTACGAGGTGTGGGACAGCCTTTGTGGTCTGTCGGTCATTGCCATGCTTGATTCAGACTATGGCATGGCGATGAAGAACAAGGAAATCCTTGAATTCGCATCTATCGGTGATTTCTGTAAAGCTGTTATCAAGTAAGATGAGAGATTTGCTTCAAGTAAAGGACCGTTGCTTTATGGTGACGGGTGCCGCCTCAGGGATAGGCAGGGCTACGGCTCTGCTTCTCTCTGAGATGGGCGCAAAAGTGTTGTTGGCCGACATCAACGCTGAAAATCTCGAAAAAGTTAAAGCCGAGTGCAAAAGCGAGGCTGATACTTTGGTGATTGACCTGATGGATGCCGACAATATCAAGAATCTGGTAAAAGAAAAAGTGGCTACTTTCGGCAAGTTGCATGGTTTTGTACATTGCGCAGGCTTGCCCTACATCGCCCCACTTAAGGTGGTCAATGTCGAAAAGACCGAACGAATCTATAAACTGAATACCTACGCAGCCATTGAATTGGCCAAGGTATGCTCCAACAAACAGATTTATGCAGGTGAGCATGGCTCGTTCGTGCTTATTTCATCAGTATATGGTTTGGTGGGTTCTGCTGCCAATGTGGGTTATGCCATGAGCAAGGGTGCCATTGTGGCCATTACCAAGTCGTTGGCAATGGAATTGGTAAGCAATGGAATCCGTGTGAACTGTATTGCCCCAGGTTTTATTAAGACCCCGATGGCCGACAAAGTAGATGGCATGATGGACACATCATACAATGACCGCCTCAACGCCCTGCATCCCATGGGAATGGGAGAGGCTGAAGATGTGGCCAAAGGCATCCTGTTCCTGCTGTCTGACATGAGCAGTTGGATGACTGGTGCAGTCCTTAATGTGGACGGCGGATTTACAGCACAATAAAAACAGAGTGATTATGGAAACTATACTGATAACAGGAGCCTCATCAGGAATGGGGCGCGAAATGGCTATTCGGTTTTCCGAACAATACAGGGTGATTGTCAATGGCAGAAACCTTGAGCGTTTGCAGGAAACCATTTCAATGTGCCAAAATGCCGAGCAGCAATTGATTTGGCAATACGATTTGAGCAATATTGATGGTTTGGAAGAATCCCTTACTTTATTCCTTAAGGCTGAAGGCATAACGGTGAATTACTATGTGCATTGTGCCGGAATGATGAAGAACTATCCCATCAAGATGGTCAATGTAGAGTTGCTTCAACAAACGTTCAATACGAATGTGTTTTCTGCTGAATTGATTACCAAACTGCTTGTTAATAAAAAGCTGAACAACAATTCGCTGAAGAGCATAGTATATATTTCGAGCAACATCAGCGGCTTTGGTGCCAAGGCTCATTCTGTTTATGGCGCTTCAAAGGGTGCTTTGGATGCTATGATGAAGTCGCTGGCTATGGAACTGGCTCCTAATATAAGGGTAAATTCAGTCTTGCCAGGGGCCGTGAGAACAGCCTTGACAGAGCATGTTTTCGAGGATGAAGAGCTTATCAATCGCATGAAAGAGACCTATCCTTTGGGTTTGGGTAATACTTCTGATATTTACGAGGCCGTTAGATTTCTGTTATCAGAAGAGGCTCGTTGGATAACGGGGCAGCAGCTTATGGTTGATGGTGGTAGAACAGTCAATATTACTGGATGACGAATAAGATAGATTTATTGACGATAGAGAACAAGCCTATTAATTCGAATTGCCACGTGTTTTTTGATTCGGGTTCAAAGCATTGCATCATCGTTGACCCAGGGTCAGAAGACGGTGGTTATATAGATGGTTTTCTCACTCAAAGAGAATTGAAACCAGATTTTATAATTCTGACACATGAACATTTCGATCATATATGGGCGTGTGGTTATTTTGTGGAGAAATATAATCTGCCGATAGTATGTTCGCAAAAATGTGCGGAAGCAATTGTGGATGGTAGAACAAACTTGTCGTTGTTTTTCGACAATCAAAAAGCATTCGCTTGCCCTCCTGCTTCGATTATTGTAGAAGATATTGATTATACACTAAATTGGGGCTCGCATTGTTTGCGATTTTATCCTGCGCTTGGTCATTCAATTGGTGGAATACTATTTACTTTGGATAATTATTTAGTCACTGGAGATACCTTGATAAAAGACTTGAAAACAGTGACAAAATTAAAGTGTGGTTCAAAGGAAAAACTAAAAGAATCCATTACTATGATTGAGAGTTTAAAAGGGCAACAGCTGTTAGTATGTGCGGGGCATGGGGATAATTTCGACCTCGATAGTTATGATTTAAATAAAGCATTAGCATAATATGGGTTATACATTAATTACGGGTGCCACTTCCGATATTGGCATCCAGATTTGCAAGACTTTGGAATCATCGGGACATTGTCTTTTAATGACCGACTTGAAACAAGAGGCTTTAGAGGAAGCAAAAAATAGTCTACAAAATCCGAGTCAGCATCAAGTGTTGGCATTGGATTTATCAAATGTAGAACAAAGCAAGGAAGTGTTAATTTCATTCATGAAAGAAAATGAGATTAGTGTTTCATGTGCTGTGTTTGCCGCTGGCATTTTCGCAGTCAAACCGCTCAGAATGATTGATTACAATTTTCTGAAGTTGAGCTACGACATTGCCGTGTTTTCAATCTTTTCTATTATGCAAGTCCTTGCCTCGAAAAAAACGAATGGAGATTCATTAGAAAGCGTAGTGGTTATTTCGAGCGTGAATTCCAAGATGGGTGTGAAAGGCTACTCCGTTTACGGTTCATTAAAAGCTTCCATGCTTGGTCTTGTTAAATCGTTGGCAGTGGAACTGGCACCGAGGGTTCGAGTCAATGCCGTTCTGCCAGGAGGAATCAGGACACGTACTACACAATTTTTGTATAATTCAGAGAGTGAGGTTAACCCAAGATATGTTTTGGGAGAGGGGAAATGTGAAAACATATCCAATATGATAGACTTCCTGTTGTCTAGCAAAGCAGAATGGATTACAGGCCAGGAGTTTGTCGTGGATGGTGGATTGACGATAAATTAATATTCTGATATGAGCGTAGTTTTAATGTACCACGACATTGTCACTTCCGATGACAAATCGAGTGGTTTCCAAAATGACAGTGCTTTTCAATACAAGGTAGAGGAACAGGCTTTTGAAGAGCAGGTGAAAGCCTTGCAGGGTAAGGATGTGGTATTTACCTTCGATGATGGCGGCGAATCGTTTTACGTGAAAGCGGCTCCCATATTGGAGAAGTACGGCTTCAAGGGTGTTTTCTTTATCAGCACAAACTATATTGGCACCAAAGGTTTCCTTACGGCTGAACAATTGAAGGCTTTGGCTGAAAGAGGTCACATTATCGGCTCACATTCCCATACACATCCTCATAACTTTACCACGCTGACACGCGAGGAGATGAGGAAGGAGTGGCAGCAATCGTTTGACATTTTGAAAGACCTTTTAGGAAGCAATCAAATATCGGTTTCCATCCCTAACGGTTATTCATCAAAAATGGTGCTGGAAGAAGCTGTGAAGTGTGGTTACACGGAAATCTATACTTCCCAACCCACCACTAAAATAAAAATGTTCCAGAAGCACAAGGTGATTGGCCGCTATGTGGTACACGATAATATGACCACAGAGGATGTGCTACGCATTGCGACTAGCAAGAGTTGCCGGATGAAGCTTGCGTTGAAATGGCATCTGCTGAATGTGATTAAAGCTGTGCTGGGTTCATCATACGATACAGTAAAAGCAAAAGTGTTACGTCATTAACCTATGCTTACAATTGTTGCCTCCATCTACAATGCTGATAATTGGTAAATGTTTTTTTGGGAGTAAAAGAAAAAGTTGTACTTTTGCAAATTACAACGCATCGGTTGCAGATGTATAACCTACTTCATTCATATTCAATAAAAGGTCTTTAATATATGTCAGATTAGTAGTGATGCGTTAATTTTTGAAATTTGATTGTAACTTATTGTAATTTAATATATTATGTGTACTTTTCGATTTTTTGATTTGAAATTGTTTTTGAAACAGATTCGGAGTTTTCACTTTTTTATTGGGTTTGATAATGTTCATAATCAAGCATATAACAAAATAAAGATTGTTCAATTAATGGACTTATAATAATAACGCAACAGTAGTAATATGCCATGACAAAAAGAATTTATTTGTGTCTGGCGCACATGAGCGAAGCAGGCATAGAGCAGCAATATATCAAAGAAGCTTTTGAAAGCAATTGGGTGGTGCCGCTTGGGCCGAATGTGGATGGCTTTGAGGCGGATTTGGAAGCCTTTGTCGGACAGAGGAGAAAAGTGGTTGCCTTGTCGTCGTGTACTGGAGCTCTGCATCTTGCTTTATTGTTGCTTGGGGTCGGGCAGGGCGATGAGGTGCTGTGCCAGTCGCTCTCTTTCTGTGCTTCTTCCAATCCTGTCACGTATTGCGGTGCTACGCCTGTCTTCATTGACAGCGAAAAAGATACTTGGAATATGGATCCCGTCCTTTTGGAGAAAGCCATCCAAGACCGCATCGCCAAAACGGGAAAGAAGCCGAAAGCCGTTATCGCCGTCGACCTTTACGGAATGCCTGCCAATTGGGAGGCTTTGGAAGTGATTAGTAGGCAATATGACATTCCTATCATTGAGGATGCTGCCAATGCGTTGGGGTCACTCTATAATGGCAAACCCTGTGGTGTTTTTGGCAAATTGGCGACGTTTTCCTTCAACGGCAACAAAATCATTACTACCAGCGGAGGTGGTGCGCTTCTCTGCGACGATGAGGAAACGAAAAAGCACACCATCTTTTTGGCCACCCAAGCCCGTGAGAATGCACCTTATTACCAGCATGAGACCATTGGTTTCAATTACCGTTTGAGCAACATCTGTGCAGGCATCGGTCGAGGACAGATGACCATTCTTGATGACCATATCCGTCACCACAAGCATCTTCATCAACTGTACAAGGATTTGTTGGGAACGATGGAAGGCTTTTCGGTTCACGACAATCCTTCAGAGGAATATGACAGCAACTTCTGGCTGACTACCATCACTATTGACCCGTCAGTCAAAGTAATAGGTCAAAATGGTCATCGTCCTATCTATTCCGACTGCGAGCCCAACGCAAATGTGGAGGCTTTACGGGTTTTCTTAGACCAAGCTGGCATCGAGGCAAGACCTCTTTGGAAACCTATGCACAAGCAACCCGTGTATAAAGATGCACCAGCCTACATAAATGGTGTTTCTGAAGCAGTCTTCAAGGTGGGCATGTGCTTGCCCAGTGGGCCGTATGTATCGGATGAGGATGTGAAGTATATTGTGGAGTGCATTAAGAAAGCGATAAAGTAAGAATCAGTATAATTCTATTTGAAAGTGAAGGACGGATTCAAGGTTTTCTTGGATTCGTCCTTTTATTTTTCCTATTTTTGCACCACGATAAACACAAAACTATGCCACAAGCCCCTCTTTATCCCGTCATTAGGCTCAATCCCGGCAAGGAGGATGCCTTGCGCCGTTTCCATCCTTGGGTGTTTTCGGGTGCCATCCATGATGCCGCCAAAGGTCTGCAAGCCGGCGATACTGTCACCGTTACCGATTATGATGGCAACATCCTCGGTACGGGCTTTTGCGAGTCGGAAAGCATTGCCGTGAAGATGCTCAGTTTTGAGAACACCAAAATCGACGAATGGTTTTTCTTGGAACGTCTCAACAGAGCTTACGAGGTGCGCAAAATCATGGAACTGACCGACAATCCCCACACCAACTGCTTCCGCCTCGTGCATTCCGAAGGCGATGGCTTGGCGGGACTCATTGTTGATATTTATGGCCACACCGCCGTGGTGCAAGCCCAGACCGAAGGCATGGCACTGCACCTGAAGGAAATCGTTCGTGCCCTCAAGCTCATGCCTGACCTCGGCGTACAGGCCATCTACAACAAAAGTGCCGAAGCCATGCAACGCATGGGCAAGGAAGACGCCATCATAGAGGATGGTTATCTGCTTGGCGGTCAGCTTGATGAGGTGATTTTGGAAAACGACAGCCGTTTCCATCCTAATTGGGAGGAAGGACAGAAGACTGGCTTTTTCTTGGACCAGCGCGAGAGCCGCGAGTTGGTGCGTCGTTTTGCGCAAGGCAAGACCGTGCTTAATGCTTTTGGCTATACAGGAGGCTTCTCCGTCACGGCACTGAAAGGTGGGGCCAAACGCGCCATCACCGTCGATGCTTCTAAGAAAGCCATTACTGCCGCTGAGGCCAATCTGGAACTAAACGGCTTTTCGAAAGAGGAGAACCCCTGCTATGTGGCTGACATGAAAGACTATGTGACCGACATGCGCGAAGGTGCTTTCGACCTCATCATCCTCGACCCGCCAGCGTTTGCCAAACGGCATCATGACCGCCATCGCGGCTTGGGTGGTTACAAATTCATCAACGCGGAGGCCATCAAGCGGATCGCTAAGGGTGGTTTGCTGTTCACCTTTAGCTGCTCCCAAGCCGTTGACAAGGCCACCTTCCAAGGTATCGTCACCGCTGCCGCCATCGAGGCCAAACGCAACGTCCGTATCATCGACCAGCTTTCACAACCCGCCGACCATCCCATCAATATCTTCCACCCTGAGGGGGCTTATCTAAAAGGCTTGGTTTTGTTAGTGGAATAAAAACATTGCCGTGCATGTCATTCCGATGGGAATCTATGCACGGCAATGTTTTTTATCTGTTGTAGTATTTTATCTGTCGCTGAATAATGAACCTTCTCTACGAGGGCGTGAGGATTGGCCACTTCTGTTGGCCGACTTCGAAGTCGAATTGGAGAGACGTTTCATATAAGCCTTCTCCACATAATCCTTCCAGTATTCATTTTCATAGACGAACGAATCCTTGCCCATATTGAGAATATTCATCTTATAGGTACGGACAACAGGGTATGTGAGATTCATGTAGAGAATGGATGCGCGTCCATCAACCGAATAGGTGAATTTGGTCACCAAAGTGGTGTCGGGACAAACGATAATCGTCTCGTAAGTATCCGTTTCCTCATCATAGTCAAGTTTGATAGTGTCTTGACTACGGTCACGCATCTCACCTGTCATGTCTTCTCTGAAAATCAAATCGATACCGCTCTGCTGGTCACCAGGAACCATGACGAAAGTACTCATGGAACCTGAAATCGGGTTGCCTGCATAGTCAACGTTGTAATACTCAATTTTTTCCACACCCCAAGTGCCGACAAACGATTTTTCATCAAGCTTTGCACATGAGGTAAACATCATCGCTGCAATCGCGCATAATGCAAATACTGTAATCTTTTTCATTTTTGTAGTAATTTATTGTTAATCAATTCGTTTCAAGAAAAACCTTTCAAAGAAAGGCGTGGGTTCCGAGAAATAATTGGTCCACGAAGCCCTAATGCTGTTATCGGTTATTTCCTCAATGACCATATCAGCACTGGTCGCATCAGAAAACATCGAAATAATCCAATTGGTATTGTAAATGGTAAGCACTTGATTTTTTGAATCATAATCGTAATTACAATTGAATTTCTTAATCAAGGCAGGACTGTCGTTCAACAGCAATCTGCCTGAACCATCGGCATAAAAATACACCTCATAACCATGCCCTACTCCCACTTCATAATACAAGGTATCCCACTTTTCGTAGCCTGTACTGTCCGTACGACAACTGATGTAATGCTCACAGCCCCAATGACCTACGATGGGCGAGCCCTCATATTTCTCGTGTTTGCGGCAAGAAGTCACCGCCAACAAAAGCAAGGCGACCAAAGCAAAATAACCGATAATTCTCTTTTTTTCCATAGCTAATTTCGTTGCAAAAATAGGATTTATTCAAATATCGCGTCAATTTTTCTAATTTTGCTGCTAAATTCTCATAAAATGAAACGCAAAATACACCTTATTATTATATTGTTGTGGATCGTTTTGCCGTCCAATGCTCAGGATACCCTCTCCGTGATGCAGTACAACCTCTTGGAATATGGTAACTACAACAGCGGTTTTGCCGACTGCTACGAGACCAACAACAACACGCAACGCAAGGACGAATGCATCCGTATCATCATGGATTATGTGAAACCCGACATCCTGACCGTGTGCGAGTTTGGTGCCACACAAGCCCTCCTAAATGCGTTCATCAACCACAACCTCAACATCAACGGAGCAAATTATTGGCAATCAGATAATATCATCAATTATGCGGGAAGCAACATCATCAACCATATCTTTTTTGACTCGCGCAAGTTGGGTTTGAAGAAACACGTGGCTTTACGTACCAACCCACGCGACACCGATGTCTATGAACTTTATCTAAAGACTCCAAGCTTGGCCGCTGGCGACACTATTAAATTGGTTTGCATCGTGGCGCATCTCAAGGCGGGACAAGGTTATGAAGCTTCGCGCCGTGCCCAGATACAGAAGGCTATGGACTATGTCAACCAAAACTATTCTACTGACAATGTGCTGATTATGGGTGATTTCAATATGTATGGTGCCAGCGAGTCCGGTTATCGCCTGCTTACCCAGACCTACAACAACCCGAGCATTTGTTTCATGGATCCTCTTGGCAGTAGTGGCGTTGGTGAATGGAACAACAATAGCCT
>Ga0310696_10006463_pt1 | contig 13904 bp, 12 predicted proteins | sample AusTroGonzalo_MG_4_FD_203885 | JGI IMG/M metagenome (GOLD analysis project Ga0310696, IMG submission 203885) | Bovine rumen microbial communities from tropical cattle in Woodstock, Queensland, Australia - Gonzalo_02 (v2) (version 2) | ecosystem: Host-associated > Mammals > Digestive system >... | reverse complement strand
TTTCGCCGATGCCTTGGACAAGTTAGCGCAGAAGATTTATCATAGTGACCAGCCCGAACGCGAAGTGGTGGCATTCGTCATGATTCCGTATCTGGACCGTGCCCCGAGTCGCAAAGGCAAGGTGAGCGCCGTGTTCGTTCCATATTACCTGGACGGCTATGACCCGCTGTTCCAAAAGACATACTACGACCTGCTCATCGGTTTGGACATCACTGTCTTCCCTTCGTACTACGAGCCTTGGGGCTATACGCCGTTAGAGTCATGTGCGTTCCACGTGCCGACAATCACGACGTCGTTGGCGGGCTTTGGCGAATGGGCCGCAAGGCAGAAAGAGAAAGGCGGCGTGTTTGTAATCGAACGGAACGACTCGAACTTCGACGAAGTGTCGGAACGGATAGCCGATACGCTGCTGTGGTTCGACCGCTTGCATAAAGAAGAGAAAGCCGAGGCACGCAAGCAGGCTGCGGCGGTAGCCAAGCGCGCAGACTGGAAACATTTCTTCAAATATTACAGAAAAGCGTATGATATAGCGTTGAAGAAAAAGGATGAACGAATGAAAGAATGAAAGAGTTAACGAATTAACGAATTAGCGAATTAACGAATGAACGAATGATATGAAAAATTTACGATTTTTGGGAACATTAGTGTTCTTACTCCTTATTCCTTACTCCCTCGTCTATGCTTGTACCAATTTCCTGGTAGGTAGAGAGGCATCCGCCGATGGCGGCACGATGATTTCGTATGCGGCAGACTCATACGGCATGTTCGGTTTTCTCCATTATTCGCCTGCGGCAGATTATCCGGAAGGTGCGATGCGCGAGGTCAAAGATTGGGATACCGGCCGTCCTCAGGGTCAGATTCCGCAAGTAGCACACACCTACACCGTAGTGGGTAACATGAACGAGAACCAGGTGACTATCGGCGAGACCACATGGGGCGGTCGCGAAGCCCTGTGGGACACGGTTGGCGTGGACTACGGCTCGTTGATTTATATCGCATTGGAGCGCTCCAAGACTGCGCGCGAGGCCATCGAATGGTTCATCACCCTCATCAATGAATACGGTTATGCATCCGAGGGTGAGTCCTTCTCTTTCGGCGACCCCAACGAAGTATGGATCATGGACCTCATCGGCAAAGGTCCAGGTCAGAAAGGCGCCAACTGGGTGGCTGTACGCATACCGGACAACGCCATTGCCGCGCATGCCAATCAGGCACGTATAACCACGCTGCCTCTTCAGATGAAAAGCCAAAAGACCAAAGAGCAGAAGCGCTTGGAGAAGAAACTGAACTGCGTATGCAAAGGCGACTGGATGTGGGACAAGAACGTGATTGCTTTTGCCCGCGAGAAGGGTTATTTCACCGGCGCCGACAAGGACTTCTCTTTCCAGGCTGCCTACAATCCCTTCGATTTCAGCGGACTGTATGTATGCGAAGCGCGCGTATGGTCGTTCTTCCGTCATTTCTCCGATGAAATGGACCAATATTTCGATTACGCTACCGGCAAGACGTTCCTCGCTACGGGCGGTAAAGATGCGGGTGAGCATATGCCGCTGTGGATTATCCCGAACCGCAAAGTGAGCGCGCAGGATATGAAAGAATGTATGCGAGACGAATACAAAGGCACCCCGCTTGATATCACGCAGGGCACAGACGCCGGCCCATGGAACAGCAAACTGCGTTACGGCAGTCTTACGTTCCAATTGGACTCCGTGCCATACTGGTACGAACGTCCGACGGCTACGCAGCAGACCGCATGGTCTTATGTGGCACAGATGCGCCCCGGCAAACGCGGTATCTTCTGGTTCGGCGTGGACGACGCAGCATGTTCCTGCTACGCACCGATGTATTGCTGCATCAACCATGTACCCGAGTGTTTTGCCGAGAATAACGGAGACAGTTATACCTTCTCGCCGACCAGCGCATGGTGGACGTTTAACATGGTAGCCAACTGGGCGTACACCAAGTACAGCCGCATGTACCCGCACATCCGCGAGACCCAGCAGACATGGGACGACAAGTTCAATACCCAGATAGCCGGCGTAGATGAACAGGCGGCACAATTAAGCGAAGAAGAGGCACGCGCCTTCCTGACCAATTACTCCTGCGCGCAAGCGGAGAACATGGTGGCAGACTGGCAGCGTCTCTATATCTACCTCATCACCAAATTTATTGACGGCCAGGAGCGCAAAGAAGAGAACGGCATGTTCAAGCGCAACCCGTACGGCAACTCGACGGGACCGAACCGCCTTAACTTCCCGGAGGATTTCCTGCGCAAGATAGCGCCGGAAGTAGCACACGAATAAAAATTATTAATCATTAAATATCTAATCATTATGGCAAAAAAAGCATTAAACAAGTGGACCGCGCCGAAGAGCGTCGCTCCCGAGAAAATCATTCAGTTTGGTGAAGGTAACTTCCTCCGCGCATTCGTGGACTGGATCGTATGGAACATGAACGCCAAGACCAATTTCAACGGTTCAGTAGCAGTAGTACAGCCGATTGACAAAGGAATGGTAGAATGGCTGAACGGTCAGGACTGCTTGTATCACGTTAACCTGCAAGGCCGTCTGAAAGGTGAGGCGGTTAACTCGCTGGAGCGTATCGATGTGATCAGCCGCGCCCTTAATCCGTACACGCAGAACTGGGCATACATGGCGTTGGCAGAGCAACCGGAGATCCGTTTCGTCATCTCCAACACGACCGAGGCCGGTATCACTTTTGACCCTGCATGTAAGTTCTCGGACGCTCCCGCTTCTTCCTATCCGGGCAAGTTGGTTCAACTGCTCTTCCGTCGCTACAAGACTTTCAACGGCGACCCGACGAAGGGCCTTATCTTCATGCCGTGCGAGTTGATTTTCCTGAACGGACACCACCTCAAAGACTGCATCCGTAAGTATATCGAGTTGTGGAAAGACGATTTCGGAGCAGACTACAAGGGCTTCAAAGAGTGGTTCGAGAAATACAACTACGTATGCGCTACCCTCGTGGACCGTATCGTTCCGGGCTTCCCGCGCAAAGACATCGCGGAGATTCAAGAGAAGATCGGTTATAACGACAACCTCGTTGTACAGGCTGAGATCTTCCACCTTTGGGTAATCGAGAAACCGGAGAACATGAGTATCGAAGAGCTCGAGGCTGAGTTCCCTGCTAACAAAGCCGGTCTGAACGTGCTCATCGCCGAGAGCGAGAAACCGTACCACGAGCGCAAAGTGACGCTGCTCAACGGCCCGCACACGGTGCTGAGTCCTGTTTCCTACCTGAGTGGTGTGAATATTGTTCGTGACGCTTGCAACCATGAGGTTCTCGGCAAATACATCAACAAGGTGATGTTTGACGAGCTGCTCGAAACGCTTAACCTGCCGAAAGACGAGCTGAAAGCTTACGGCGAGAGCGTATTGGAGCGCTTCAACAACCCGTACGTAGACCACGCGGTAACCTCTATCATGCTCAACTCGTTCCCGAAATTCGAGACACGCGACCTGCCGGGTCTGAAGGTTTATCTCGAGCGCAAGGGTGAGTTGCCGAAGGGTTTGGTATTAGGTCTTGCCGCTATCATCGAGTACTACAAGGGCGGCGTTCGCGAAGACGGCGCACCTATCCAGCCGAACGATGCACAAGAGATTATGGACCTGCTCAAAGAACTCTGGGCTACCGGTGACAAACGCAAAGTGGCAGAAGGCGTACTCGGCGCTACCGACATCATCTGGAAAGAGAGCAAAGAGGACCTCAATAAGATTCCGGGTCTGACCGATCTGGTAGAGCTGTACCTTAATTCGATCGAAACTATCGGCATGCTGAACACCGTTCAGGCAATGCTGGCTGTGGACAAGGTGGAGGACGTGGTTTCCAAAATCAAAAGTTTGTTCTGATATGACCAATATTCTAAAAATCAATCCTGCTGACAATGTGGTTGTAGCGATACAGCCTCAGTCGGCAGGAGCCGTTATCGAAGCGGACGGCAAGAAGATAACAGTCCTCGAAGACGTACCTGCCGGCCATAAGATTGCCATCAAGGACCTTGCCGAAGGCGAGAACGTTATCAAGTACGGTTTCCCCATCGGTCATGCCAAAGAGGCAAAGAAAGCCGGTAGCTGGATGAACGAGAATAATATCAAGACCAACCTTGCCGGACTGCTCGAATATGAGTATCATCCGAAAGAGGTAGTACTGAATATTCCCGATGAATCCAGAACTTTTATGGGTTATCGCCGCAAAGATGGTCAGGTCGGCATTCGCAACGAAGTATGGATCATTCCGACCGTAGGTTGCGTGAACGGTATCATCGAGAAATGTGCCGAGCGTCTGCGTCAAGAGACGGGTGCAGACAATATCTTCGCCTTCAAGCATAACTACGGTTGCTCGCAGTTGGGCGACGACCATGAGAATACGAAGAAGATTCTCCGCGATATGATTCACCATCCGAATGCAGGCGCTATCTTAGTGGTGTCTCTCGGATGCGAGAACAACCAGCCGGACGTCTTCAAAGAGTTCTGCGGCGAGATTGACGAGGACCGCGTGAAGTTCGTAGTGACGCAGAAGATAGAGGGTGACGAGGTGGAATACTGCATGCCTATTCTTCGTGAGCTGTACACCAAGACGCAGCATGACAAACGTGAGGCAGTACCTTTGAGCGAACTGCGGGTGGGTCTCAAGTGCGGCGGTTCGGACGGTTTCAGCGGCATTACCGCTAATCCTCTGCTCGGCTGCTTGAGCGATTGGCTCGTAGCACAAGGCGGTACCACCGTTCTGACTGAAGTGCCGGAGATGTTCGGCGCGGAGACGATTCTGATGGACCGTTGCGCCAATAAGCAACTCTTCGACCAGACCGTTTCGCTCATCAATGACTTCAAGGATTATTTCCTGAGTCACGGCGAACCCGTAGGTGAGAACCCGAGTCCGGGCAACAAGGCCGGAGGTATATCTACGCTGGAAGACAAAGCGTTGGGTTGCACGCAGAAATGCGGTAAATCGCTCGTACGCGGTGTGATGGCATACGGCGAGCGCCTGCAGACCAAAGGACTCAACCTGCTTTCTGCTCCCGGCAACGACCTGGTTGCTTCGACCGCTTTGGCTTCCTGCGGATGTCATATGGTTCTCTTCACCACCGGTCGCGGTACGCCTTTCGGTACGTACGTTCCGACCATGAAGATTTCCACCAATTCGACTTTGTACAACAACAAACCGAATTGGATTGATTTCAACGCCGGTGTCATCGCCGAAGGCGAACCGATGGAAGAGGTAGCTAAACGTTTTGCGGATTATGTATTGGCTGTAGCCAACGGCACCAAAACGAATAACGAGAAGAACGGCTATCACGAGATATCGATCTTTAAAAACGGTGTTACTCTCTAATCTGCTCTATATCTTCTACCCGCGTACGTGTGTAGCGTGCGCGGGTTATATAAAGAGTGGCCTGTTCTGCGAAAAATGCCTGCGCGCTTTACCTCGGACCGAACATGCGGATGTGAGAGGTAATATTGCCGAGATGGCATTGGAAGGGGTGAAAAATTTGGATAAAGCCGGTGCCTTTCTGTTCTTCGACAAAGAGCATCCGATTCAGCGGGTTATCCATCGGATGAAATATGCAGACCAGCCCGAGATCGGGTACGCTTTGGGAAGACAGGCTGCAATGGAGTGGCAGTACGCGGATTTCTTCGGTGAAATCGATGTGATTATGCCTATACCCTTGCACCCGAAGCGTCTGCGAGAACGCGGTTATAACCAAGCCGAATATATTGCCCGGGGGATAAGCGAGATAACCGGAATCCCGGTGGACACTACCCATCTAAAGCGTGTCCGCAATACGCCCAAACAGGCGATGCTGGAGGGCGAGGAGCGCGTTAAGAATGTAGCGAGCGCTTTTGAGGTGAACCATCCGGAGGAATTGGCTGACCAACATATATTGCTGGTGGACGACCTGATCACCACCGGTGAGACGATGAAAGCATGTATCAAAGCCATGCGCCCGGTGAAAGGCGCTAAGTATACGGTTTTTGCGCTTTGTAAAGCGAGATAATATGACAAAAAAATACGATTTTCTGATTATTGGCGGCGGCGTAGCCGGCATGAGTTTTGCGCTCAAAGTGGCGCGTGCAGGAAAGTACAAGATTGCATTATGCTGCAAGACATCCTTGGAGGAGGCCAATACGGCCAAAGCACAAGGCGGTATCGCATCGGTAACCAATCTGCTTGTCGATGATTTCGACAAACATATACACGACACAATGGTGGCCGGAGACTGGCTGAGTGACCCTGCCGCTGTGGAACAAGTGGTGAAGAATGCTCCGAAAGGCATCGAAGAGTTGGTGCAATGGGGCGTTAACTTCGACAAGAAAGAGGACGGGAACTTTGACCTGCACCGTGAGGGCGGTCACTCGGAGTTCCGTATCCTTCACCATGCCGATGACACAGGTGCAGAGATACAACGCGGCTTGATGGCGGCGGTGCGTGCTAATCCGTTTATCGACGTGCTGGAGCATCATTTTGCGGTGGAGATAATCACGCAACACCATTTGGGAGTACGCGTAACGAGAAGGACCCCGGATATAGAATGCTACGGCGCGTATATCCTCAATCCCGAGACGCAGAAGATAGATACCTATTTGAGTCGAATCACGCTGATGGCGACCGGCGGTACGGGTGCTGTATATGCCACAACAACCAATCCCGAGATAGCTACCGGAGACGGTATAGCAATGGTCTATCGCGCCAAAGGACTGGTCAAAGACATGGAGTTTGTCCAATTCCATCCTACCAGTCTTTTCAATCCGAAAGAGACCCATCCGGCCTATTTGATTACAGAGGCAATGCGCGGTTACGGAGGCATTCTCCGGTTGCCGAACGGCGAAGAGTTCATGCAGAAATACGACCCGCGTCTCAGTCTTGCCCCGCGTGACATCGTAGCGCGTGCCATCGATAATGAGATGAAGATTCATGCTATCGACCATGTCTGCCTGGATGTGACGCATAAAGATCCCGAGGAGACCAAGCATCACTTCCCCAATATATACGCCAAGTGCCTGAGTATAGGCATCGACATCACCAAGCAATATATCCCTGTCGCTCCTTGCGCGCATTATATGTGCGGAGGCATCAAGGTTGATTTGGACGGTCAATCGACTATCCGTCGTCTGTATGCAGTAGGCGAGTGTTCCTGTACCGGTTTGCATGGCGGAAACCGCTTGGCGTCCAATTCGCTGATAGAGGCGGTGGTTTATGCGGATGCTGCGGCAAAACATAGTCTCAGTGTAGTAGAAAACTTCGATTTCAACGAGAAAATCCCGGCGTGGAACGATGAGGGAACATTGACTAATGAAGAGCGTGTGTTGATTGCCCAAGACGTGAGGGAAGTAGGACAAATCATGTCCACCTATGTCGGTATCGTGCGTTCGAATCTTCGTCTGCGTCGTGCGTGGGAGCGCTTGGACTTGCTGTACGAAGAGACGGAGGACCTCTTCAAGCGTGTCAAAGCCGACAAGGAGATTTGCGAATTGCGAAATATGATCAACGTCGGTTATCTCATTACGCGTCAGGCATTGGAACGCAAGGAGAGCCGCGGATTGCATTATACGATTGACTACCCGCGCAAGGATAATAATCACCCGCAAGAGGTGTGGTGATTGGTAATTGGTCATTTGTCATTGGTAATTGGATGAAAGGGATTTCATTACATAGTGTTGTGCCGGTTCGGACGGAAGCACGTGAAGGAGCGGAGCAGAGTACTCAGATGCTCTTCGGCGAGTTATGCGAGATAATTGAGAGTCAAGAGCCGAGAGCCAATAGTCGTTGGCTTCGTGTCAAGCTGGAAAATGACGGTCAGGAGGGCTGGGTGGACGAAAAGATGATTTGTCCGATGAAACCGGAAGAATATGAATCATATAAGGCTTCTTTGGCGTCCTTTGCGATAGTGACTTTTCCTGTGGCGTATGCGGTGAGTGAGAATAACGGCCAGACGATCCCTTTGCCTGCCGGCACGCGACTGGCACACTATCAGGTACAAACCGCCAATGGGGCGAGCAGTGCTCGCTTTGAGGTGCTCGGTGTAGGATTCCGTATCGAACCTTCCATGGTAACAACGGCACCTTTGACGCTTAACGAGCAAAATTTGCTGCAGACCGTACGTTTCTTCCTGAATACGCCGTACCTATGGGGAGGAAAGAACGCGTTGGGGATGGATTGTTCCGGTTTCACACAAGTGATCATGAGTCTCTTTGGAAGGCAACTGTTGCGCAACGCGTCCGAGCAAGCAACGCAAGGTCAGTCTGTCCGTGATTTGAAGAGCGCCCGGGCGGGTGATCTCGCTTTCTTTGACCACGAGGACGGAAAAATCAGTCATGTAGGCCTTATTATTGACGCGGAACGGATTATCCATTGCTCGGGACGAGTGAAGGTGGAAAAACTCGATGAAACCGGCATTTTTAATACAGAAACGGGCGAATATTCGCACCATCTTGTACAAATTCGCAGAATAAAATAATTGTATTTTATTCGATTTTTCTTGCGTATGTAAAAAAAAAGTTGTACCTTTGCACGCTTTTTATGTGCAAAGTGAAGTCGTATATAGCCTTTTTGTTCTTCGCGTGTGCGAGTGTGAGTGCTTGGGCGCAAGGGCAACCGTACCTTTGTGAGGTGGGACTTCAGGGAGGCGCCGGATACTATGTGGGTGACGCTGCTCACCATATATTCATGAACCCTCGCGAGGCGTACGGCGTACAGTTCCGATATAAGTTCACGAAGCGCTGGGCGTTGCAGGCGAAAGTATCGGGTCAGCGTATCTCGGGCTATAAATATGCGTTTCCGGTCAACGAAGGGCCGAAGCGGCTGGATGAGAAATGGACCAATCAGATGCTCAACATCGATGTGGTAGCGGAGTTTAATTTCTTTCGTTTCGCAGATGCCAATAAGTATGACAAACGCATCAAACCCTATACGCCGTATATTTTTGTCGGCATCGGCGCGGGTATGTACGGCGACATGGACAAGCCGCTTACCGCCTCGGGATACGTGCCGTTAGGAATAGGGTTCAAATGGAAATTTGCAGAGCGCTGGGGATTGAATATAGCATGGCAACATAATATTTATTGGGCGGATGACTTGGAGGCACAGAAAGATTTGAATGACCGATTTCATATGAACGGCTGGAACTGGATGAACTGCGATATAACCGGAATGATGACGTTTGGCATAGTATTTGAGTTTGCAAAAGCGCCAAAGGCTTGCCGAATTTGCAATTATTGATATGGGATATAAAGAACAGATAGACAAAGAGCGGTTACCGCGCCATGTAGCGATAATCATGGACGGTAACGGACGTTGGGCCAAGAAGCAAGGTCTGGCGCGTATGTTCGGACATAAGCAGGGGGTCGAGACGGTACATAATATTACCGTTGCGGCTACGGAGTTGGGCGTTGAATATCTGACGCTCTATACCTTCAGCACGGAGAACTGGAACCGTCCGAAAGAGGAGGTGGACGCTCTGATGACCTTGTTGGTGGACACAATTGTCAAAGAGACACCGACTCTGATGAACAACAACGTCCGCTTGCAGACTATCGGTGACATTGCGCGCCTGCCGGAGAATACGAAGCAAAAGTTCCTCGGCTGTATAGAGCAGACAAGTCGTAACACGGGACTCACGATGGTTATCGCCCTCAGTTATTCGGCACGATGGGAGATAGTAGAAGCGGTGCGTGAGGCAGTACGTGAAGCGCAAGCAGGCCGGTTGCGTGCAGAGGACATCAATGAACAGTTCGTCAGTTCATTAATGACGACCCGTGATCTGCCCGAACCGGATTTGTTAATCCGCACCAGCGGCGAATACAGAATAAGCAATTTCCTGTTATGGCAGTTAGCGTATAGCGAGTTGTATTTCACGGATTGCTTATGGCCGGAATTTACAGCGGAAGAGTTCTACAAGGCCATTGTCGATTATCAAAAGAGAGAGAGACGTTTCGGCAAGACGAGCGAGCAGGTACAAAAGTGAGTATTGAGAATTGAGAATAGAGAAAATTTTACATAGAATAGTCGTATTGTGGATGGTGGTTTTGTCACCAGTCACTTTTCATCTTTCACCTTTATCGGCGCAGGAGATAGAGTACGGCATGACCCGTAAAACCTACGAGATAGCCGGAATTGAAGTGGAGGGAGCGGACAGTTACGAAGACTTCGTGCTGATCGGTTTCTCCGGTCTGGCTGTGGGCGATAAGATTGAGGTACCGGGTGATCAGATAACCAAGGCTATCAAGCGATTCTGGAAGCAGGGTCTGTTCTCCAACGTGCAGATTCGTGCAAGCAAGATAGAGGGTAATAAGATTTGGCTGGTAATCGCATTGGAGCAGCGTCCGCGTATCAGTGAAGTGAGGTATGAAGGACTCAAGAAGAGCGAGAAAGAGGATGTAGAGGTAAAAGCCGGTATCCGTCAGGGCTCGCAGATGACGCCTAACCTCGAGGACCACTGCAAGACGGTAATCAAGAAATATCTGGCGGAGAAAGGTTTCCATAATGCGGAGGTGTACGTTATCCAGCGTGCCGATCAAGACCATCCGGGTTACGTCAAAGTGCTGGTCGGCGTGGATAAGAAAGTGAAGACGAAGGTGGGTAAGATATACATCACCGGTAATGAAGCGCTGACAGACGTACAGATCAACAAGGCGATGAAGAAGACGAACGACAACCATATCGTCAATCTCTTCCGCACCAAGAAATTCGTTACCGCCGAATACGAGAAAGACAAGCAGGCGGTGATTGAGAAATACAACGAGCACGGTTACCGCGACGCGTATATCGTAGCGGACAGCGTGGTACAGAACCCTGAAGACTCGAATCGCGTGGACGTCTATATGACCATCAGCGAGGGTGACAAATACTACGTCCGTTCCGTCAAATGGGTAGGAAACACCGTTTACCCGTATGAATACTTGGATGCGACGCTGGGCGTCAAGCCAGGTGATGTCTATAACCTCAAGACGCTCAACGACCGTTTGACGGGTGACGATGATGCCGTCAGCAAACTCTATACCGACCGCGGATACCTGTTCTTCAACGTGGACCCGGTGGAGGTGAACGTGGAGAATGATTCGATTGATTTTGAGATGCGTATCTATGAAGGCAAGCCGGCGACTATCAATGAGGTGAAGATAGTGGGTAACACGCGTGTCTATGATCATGTGGTACGCCGCGAACTATATACCAAGCCCGGTCAGCTGTACTCGCAGTCGGATATCATGCGTTCACTCCGTGAGTTAGCGCAGATGGGGCATTTCGACCAGGAGAAACTGGTGCCGGATATCCAACCGAATCCCGAAGAAGGCACGGTGGATATCACCTATCAGTTGCAGACCAAGTCCAGCGACCAGATAGAGTTCTCGCTTGGTTGGGGCGCCACGGGTCTGGTGGGTTCATTGGGATTGAAATTCACCAATTTCGCCATCCAGAACCTTTTCAATAAGAAATCGTACCGCATTGTGCCGCAGGGTGAAGGTCAGACGTTCTCTATTAACGCCCGCACGAACGGTATCTATTATACCTCGGCCTCGATCTCGTTCCTCGAGCCGTGGTTAGGCGGCAAGCGGCCGAACAGTCTGAGCGCAAGTATTTATTTTGCCAACCAGACCGGTTACTCGAGCCGTTATCAGCGGGCGTACCAGAACCTATATAACACCTATTCGAGTTATTACTACTATTCCGGAAACAGCAATTACTATCAGCAGTTAGCGGAGTCCGAAGCGGATAAAGACAAGTATCTGCGGACGCTCGGTGTATCTGTCGGTTACGGTAAGCGTCTGCGTTGGCCGGATGACTACTTCTCGTTCTACGGCGAACTGAGTTATCAGCTCTATATGATGAAAGACTGGCCGTACCTGTTGATTTCTGACGGTAACAGTCATAACCTGGCGCTCAATCTGCAGTTGAGCCGTTCCTCCATAGACAACCCTATCTACACCCGTCGAGGCAGCCAGTTTACAATAGGCTTGAAGATAACGCCGCCATGGTCGGTCTTCAATGGCAAGGACTATTCGCAGATGACGGTATCCGAGAAGTATCATATGATCGAGTATCATAAATGGACTTTCAAGGGAAAAGTCTTTACGCCATTGAGTAAGGACAGCAAGTTAGTGCTTATGACGCGTGCCGAATTCGGTTATCTGGGTCATTACAATGAGAACGCCAAGTCGCCGTTTGAGTCGTATTACATGGGAGGTGACGGAATGTCTGCTTATACGAGTTATGCGACCGAGTACGTAGCGATGCGCGGTTACTCATCCGGTTCGTTGACACCGTATGACATAGCGACGGGACGTAACATGGGTTATCTGTATAATAAATTCACTATGGAACTTCGTTACCCGATTACGCTCGAGCAGAGCGCGACTATCTGGGCGCATGTGTTCCTTGAGGCAGGTAACTGTTTCTCGGATATCCGGGATTATAATCCGTTTAACCTCAAGCGGTCAGCGGGCGTCGGAGTGCGTATCTTCCTGCCTATGTTCGGTCTGCTTGGTGTAGACTGGGGCTGGGGATTCGATGAGATTAACGGAAGCAAGCAGTACGGCGGTAGCCAGTTCCACTTCGTCCTCGGACAAGAGTTGTAAAAGTCGAGAGTTGAGAGTTTAAAGTTGAGAGATATGAAAAGAACAATTATTATATTATTCGCAGCCATACTGGGTTTTGGCACGGCATTTGCAAAAGACCAGTCGATTGCCTATATCGACATGCAGTATATCCTGAAGAACCTGCCGCAGTACGAGCAGGCGAACGAGCAGTTGACAATGTTGTCGAAGCGCTGGCAGAAAGAGATAGATGCCGCGCAGCAGGAGGCACGGGTGATGGTTACCAACTATCAGACGGAGCAAATCTTCCTCAGTGAGACAATGCGTACGCAGCGCGAGCAGGAGATCGTGAAGAAAGAGCAGGAGGTACTCGAACTCAAGCGCAAGTATTTCGGTCAGGAAGGCGAGTTATACAAAAAGCGCGAAGCGCTTATCAAACCCATACAGGATGAGATATACAATGCTATACAGGATTTGGCGAACGAGAAACGGATTGAGATTGTCAAAGACCGTTCCGCTGACCCGTCATTGATATACATGTCATCCAAATTAGATATTTCAGATCAAGTATTACATAAATTAGGTGCAAAATGAAAAGATTAATTATTGCAATGATGCTGGCTTTACCTATGATTGCCAGCGCCCAGAAATTCGGTCACATTAACACGCAAGAAGTATTTGCTCAGATGCCCGAAGTAGCGCAAGTGCGTGCTAAGATGGATACAATCCAGTCCCAGTACGAGAATCAACTCGCTTCGATGAACGAAGAGATCCAGAAGAAAATGCAGGACTATCAGGCGCAAGAGGCTACGATGGCTGACGCTATCAAGCAGATTCGCCAGCAGGAACTGCAGGAGATGAACCAACGTATCCAACTCTTCTATCAGACTGCGGAGCAGGACATCCAGAAGAAACAGCAGGAACTGCTGGCTCCCGTTCACGAGAAGATGGCAAAAGCAATCAAAGCCGTAGGTGAGCGCGAGGGCTATACATATATCTTCGATAGTCAGGCGATGGTACACATCGGCACAGACGCTATCGATGCTACGCCCGCTGTGAAGAAAGAACTCGGCATAAAATAATGGCTGACGGTTATTTAGAAAGCCATTACGCCGAGTATGAGAAGAAAAAGGCGGAGTGGTTGAAAAAGAAAAAGAAGTTTAGTTATGGTAGAAAAGATACAAAAGACGCTACGCGATAGTACGGCTGCTCGCTGGACCGTATTGGTTCTGGTTGCATCCATGATGTTTTTCGCGTACATGTTCGTAGATATTTTGTCTCCGTTGGCGTCGCTGTTGAACGATACGCTCGGCTGGGATCAAGGTGTCTTCGGCACTTATGCCGCCGGTGAGTACC